>OGJK01001214.1_pt1 | contig 24493 bp, 20 predicted proteins | sample 1571961 | NCBI WGS metagenome assembly OGJK01 (sample SAMEA2582120, study PRJEB24529) | metagenome | biome: Human gut stool | place: China | collected 2011 | reverse complement strand
AGAAATTGGCTATGATTATTCAACGATTATCAAGCAGCAACCGGCATACGAAAATACCTGTGCGGTAAGAATGAGTCTGGCATTGTTAAAATGTAATGTTGAATTCACAGGGCGTTTACCCATAAAGTCGGGCCCCTATAAAGGAAAAACAATCGAACCCGGCGCAAAATTACTTGCGGATCAGCTTTATAAATCCCATGTGTTTGGCAAGGCAGAAATCTTTACCGATCGTGAGGCGGGTGCGCGATCGATGTTGGGCCGAAAAGGCGTTGTTTTCTTCAATAAAATTGATGGGTATGGCGGTGGTCATATCGACCTTATCGAGCCTCTGAGTAATAATTCGTTTATATGTAACTCCGATTGCTTTCCGTACTGTCAGGAAATCTGGTTTTGGGAATTAAAATAATTTCATCCAGGCAGCTAAAGACAGCATTTCTTTTGCTCGCTTGCTTATGTTTTTCTGCTCGCGGCGATAACCCATACGTTGATTTTTATCAGCAGCAAACATACCGGCAGGTAGTTAAAGATTTTGTCCTTGCGCGCTGCCTTGCGCAGGTGGCAGATAAAGGCAGCCAGTTTTCTACTGACGCCGCTCGCACTGCGAGTGCATTCATTGAGTGGATACCTTTTGATGCTGAAAATGGCACTGAGAAAATGGATGCGCTCATTGGAAAATATAAAGATCACATTAACGGGTTTCATGCTGAGCGAAAGCCCGACGTAAAAGGTGTCACGTTAAATTGTCTGCGTCTTTATCATAGTGACGAACTTAATAAACTTGTTCCTCAATTAATCATCGGAAATCCTGACCGCACCTGGATTCAGGATAACCCGCAGTAGTAAAAGACTTCACATTCTTTCCATTTATTCAGGGGGAATGTAAGACTGTCAAATGACACGGGTCATTTGATGTGAGGCAGAGGTAAAATATGGACGGTTTTATTCAGCCCCATGCTTTCCTGTTTGCCATATAAGTGCTTTTTCGAAAGCAATATTGTTCATCCACGAAGAGTAGATATTATGGCTATTGATATGTTTCTGAAGGTCGAGGGTGTTACGGGCGAATCTAAAGATTCTAACCACACCGGCTGGACTGATATTACCTCCTTCTCCTGGGGCGCTTCCCAGCCAGGTAATATGAGCGTTGGCGGTGGCGGCGGTGCCGGTAAAGTTAACTTCAACGACCTGCACGTTAACGCCCTGATCGACAAATCCACCACCGCTATCCTGAAGCACTGCGCCAGCGGTAAACACCTGACCAAAGTTGAACTGTCCGTCTGTAAAGCCGGTGGTCAGCAGGTGGAATACACGCGCATCACGCTGGAAGATGTGCTTGTGACCTCTGTTCAGTACACCGGTGCAGACAACGGCGATACCGTTGGTGTGACCTATGCATTCCAGGCTGCGAAAGTGAAACAGCAGTACTGGGAGCAGACCACGTCGGGTGGTAAAGGTGCTGAAAGCAGCGCTGGCTGGAACATCAAAGAGAACAAAGAAGCGTAATCGCGTGTGTGGCCGGGGAGTTTTCCCCGGTCATTATTAACCGGGAAGGAAGATAGCATGGCAAGTTTGCAGGAAGGAGGCGCCCGTCCTCTCACCATTGGCGAAATAGCACTGGCGCGCTCGGTTTTTGGTGACGCAATAAAGTACTCCGAAGTTAAAGTCCATAATAAAAGCTATTTACCATTTAATATGCAGTCGACAGATGTCGCGATGACTCCCAATGGTGAGCTCTATTTTCGCGAGCCGCATTATCGGGATGACTTTTCAATAGAGGTTCCGCGATATAAGCACTGGTTTATTCATGAAATGGTGCATGTATTGCAGCATCAGATTGGAATGAATGTTCGAACCCGAGGCGCATTCAGTTGGGCAGCAAGTTATAATTATTCTCTCCCACCCGATAAAAAACTCTCGGACTTTGGTATGGAGCAGCAGGCTTCTATCATTTCAGATTTTTATTATTTGATAAATTACGGCCTGGGTGATTTCCGAAACATTGCAGGATTTGAGGGAATTATCGGACCCGACCTGAAGGATAAATACCTGCAGGTATTATCGTTGTTTATTCAAAATCCTAAAGACCGGCGGGTATGGTTATGAAACAGTTACTCAGTGTTGTAGCAATCGCATTAACGGTGAGTGCCTGTGTATCTCATCCTGCACAATATCAGTCGCTTTCGGTTACGCTAAAGAACAACGAACCCTGCTTTGCTATTCCCGCTAACTCCGGGTTAGACGCGCCTGTCACCAGCCATTCACCCACCATAATGAAACGCGCGGGAAATGATTGGAAAGCGGTATCGCCTCCGTCAACGTTTAGCCCTGAGGTGACGTTAACGACCCAACAGTGCCACCAGTGGAAGGGGATTGCATGGCAAGCCGGGGAATATGATGTTGCTCTGAAAGTGTCAGGGAAAAACGATTCTATTCGCTACGCTGCCCGTTTCACCTTACAAGAAGGTCCTTCAGGCCAGTTTAAGCTTACGCAGACTGAATAGAATTTGTTAACCCCAAACGCCGCCGTTCTCGCCCCGAGAGCGGCAGCGTTTGAGCGCTAATCATACCAGCAGGAATACGCCATGCGATTCACGATTATTTCTACGAAACCCGGTCATCAGCCGCCGCAAAGCAGCTGTGATTTTTACGCCCCGGGCGGCACCATTGGGCGCGGTACGGATAACAATCTGGTGTTGCCGGACAATGACCGCACCATCTCTCGTCTGCAGGCTATTGTTCATGTTGACGCCAATGGTGAATGCCGCGTCACCAACCGTGGCAGCGTCACCCGCGTGGTATTGAATGATATTCCGCTGGAGCGGGGGCGTCAGGTTGAACTGCAGGATGGCGACATTCTCGGTATTGATGACTACCGCATCGAAGTGGCCGAGCTTATCCACGACACGCAGCCCGTGAGCCGTATGGCGGCCAGCATGCAGCAGCAGGCGCGTCCGGCAGCCGCATCCGCGCCCGCTCCGCAGCCGAAACCGGCCAGTGCCGCACCGCGCGGAAAAACCGAGCCGACCGCCGTGCCAACGGAAATCTGGGATAGCCTGATGCAGGAGTTCTCCATCTCCGACAGCATCTCCAGCAACCGCACAAAACCGCAGCCTGCGGCGTCGCACGATCCGTTCTCTCAGCCTGCGGCCCCGGAGCGTAACGCCGAAGATCCGCTGGCGATGTTCAACGACAGCGATCCCACGCTCGAGCGTAAGCATGTCGACCCGGACACGCTGTTCAGCGACGAGGCGTTGTTCAAAAAAGACAGCATTTTCGACGACGTTACCCCGTCTACGCTGGTACCGCCGGGCGAGACGAACCCCGTTAAGCCAGAGCAAGAGGCGGCGGATGAGCTCGATCCGCTGGCGCTGTTTGGCGGTAAGGCCAGCGCGCCGGCCGCGCGAAATGACGACCCGCTCGGGCTGATGGGCGGCGCGCCGTTAACCCATCCGGATGACATGATTGACGATAAGCCTGCGCCAGTGCCGGAACCTGAGCAGGCAGAGGACGTGCTGGCCGACTCCCCGCTGTTCGCCCCTGAGCCGCAGGAAGAACCGCGTGCTGAAGAGGAGCCGGCGCGACCGGATTACGCTGGCTTCACGATGCCGACGCCACAGGCCGTTGCGCGCAGCAGCGCGCAGGCACCGAAGGGCCGACTGCGCATCGACCCGGTCAATAACGCTGCCTCTCCAGCCGCCACGGCAAATAACGGTGAGAAGGGCGACGTGCTGCAGGGCGAACTGCTTGAAGCGCTGCTGGAAGGTATGGGGCTGAGCGAAATGCAGCCCGTCCCGCAGTTTGACCGTGAAAATATGCGTCAGCTGGGACAGATCCTCGGCATGTTCTCCCAGGGGACCGTGGCGCTGCTCTCCTCGCGCTCCATCCTCAAGCGCGGCGTAAAAGCCGACATGACCATGGTGCTGGACGACGCCAACAACCCGTTCAAGCTGTTGCCAACCGGCAAAACCGTGCTGATCCAGATGTTCGGCACCCCGATGCCGGGCTTTATGCCGCCAACAAAGTCCGTGCGCGACGCGCTGATCGATCTGCAGGCGCACCAGCTGGGGATGATCTCCGGCATCCGCGCCATTATCGCCGCGATGCTGCAGTCCTTTAACCCGGAGCAGCTGGAAGAGCAGGCGAAGCAGAACGGCATGACCTCGCGTCTGGCGCTGCCGGGCAGCCGCAAAGCCGCCCTGTGGGACTATTTTGTTCGCAGCTATGGCGAGACGGCGGGCGAGATTGAGGATGACTTCCACACCCTGTTTGGCGAAGCCTTCCTCCATGCGTATGACATGGAGGTGAATCAGTACAAAGACTCACAGAGCGGATCGGAAGACAAATGAATATCGCAACGGCTTCTCTCTCCCGCCAGGGGACGCGCGCCAGCAACCAGGATCAGACGGGAGAAACCATCGGGGAACGTTCAGCCTGCTTTGTCGTCTGCGACGGCATTGCGGGCCTGCCGGGCGGTGAGGTGGCTGCCGAGCTGGCCCGCAACAGCATTATCTCCCGCTTTGATGGCGACAAACATCTTAATGCGCAGCACATTCGCGACTACGTGCAGACGGCGAATCGCACCATCCTCAGCGAACAGCAGGCCATTCAGGACTATTGCCGGATGGGCACGACGCTGGTCAGCCTGTTCATTGACCGGGATTACGGGCTGGCCTACTGGGCGCACGCCGGAGACAGCCGCCTGTACCTGTTTCGCCGGGGATGGCTGTGGCATGTGACCACCGACCACAGCCTGGTGCAGCAGATGAAAGATGCCGGGCACCAGACCGACAACCTGAACAGCAACCTGCTCTATCTGGCGCTGGGAATTGAAAACGGCGGGCCGGAAGCGAGCTACAGCGACGTGGTGCAGGTGGAAGACGGCGATGCGTTCTTGCTCTGCACCGACGGCTTCTGGCACGGCGTCAGCGAAGAGCAGATGAAGCAGTCGCTGCATATGGTCAATACGCCGCAGGAGTGGCTGACCTTAATGAACCAAATCATTCAAAAGAATGGCGAGCAGGAGGGGAATGCGCAGGATAACTATACCGCCCTGGCGGTATGGATGGGCAACCCTCAGGACACCACTTTGCTGCACACCCTCTCTGACGCAGCACAATTTCTTCCCTGCGGAACTGATTAGACACACAAGGAACGATATGAAACTTTGGCTATCGGGTTTGGCACTTCTGGCGGCGACCTCCGCCGCGCAGGCTGAGAATTTCCGCATCGTGCAGTCTCCTGCGCAGAAGCTGGATATCTGGATCGACAACATCAAAGACAACACGCCGCAGAGCTGGTGTAAGCCTGAGGTGGCGCTGCGCATTGTGGCGAACGGCAAGAAAGACGTCTCCGTGCTGGAGAACTTTGTGCCGCGTCTTGGCTCGCTGCTGGAACACCAGTGCAGCAAAGTGAATAAACTCAGCTGGACGCTCAACGATCCGGCGGGTACCACGCTGGCGCAGGGCACGGCAGGCAAAGCCCAGGACTGGGCGCTGGTGGTGAAACAGGAGCAGGCCGCGCCTGCTGAAACCGTCACCGCAGCCACCGCCAGCGGCGCGCTGCTGCCGCCAGACCAGGACGTGGCTTCCCGCACGGTTGCCGCGGACCGCACGCCGTGGCAGGAGTTTACCCTCCAGGACGGCTGCCACCTGCGCACCTTCTGGGAAGGGGGCGCCTCTGCACCGGCGCTCTTCATTCCGGATTCTGACACCACCCGCTGCGGGAATGGCAGCTGGCTGAGCGGACACACCGTTGTGTCGCAGTCCCGCAACGGCGGGCAGAAAGAGATGGCGGTGACCTACATCCACGGCTTCCCGGTGACGGGGCTGAATCAAAGCGCCGACCCGGAAAAGGCGCTGATCACCTCCGTCAACAAAGAGCGCATGGTCTTCAGCACGCCCGACAGCGACCAGAGCTGGATGATCCTGCCTTACGACAACGCCCTGAACAGCTGGAAGAGCAACGGCACCGTCGCGGTAGAGATTTCCCGCGAGATCGCCAGCGATGACGCAAAACTGCAGGCGCGTATCGCGGCGGTGAAAAAAACCTGGAGCGCCTGGGTGGCACCCGGCACCCCGCTGAATATCGTGCTGATTGACACCCTGCGTCCTCAGCTGCGCGATCCGGCCGTCGGCGCCTGGCGCGCGGCGAATTAAGGAGTGGCGATGAATACGCTCTATCAACACCTGGCGGGTGAGTCCCTCAGCGACGCGCTGGCGCGCCTTGAAGCTGACATCAAAGCCCGTCCGGCGGATGCCGATCTTCGCGCCGCGTTCGTGCAGTTTTTAATTCTCAGCGGCAACTGGACCCGCGCGCTGACCCAGCTGAAAAGCTGGCTGGCGCTGAAGCCGCAGGCGAAACCTACCGTCACGCTGCTGGAGCAATCCATCCAGGGCGAGCTGCAGCGCGCGCAGGTGATGGCGGGACAGGCGCGTCCGGCAATGCCTGAAACCCAGTGGCCGTGGCTGACGACGCTGGCCGCGGCGCTTGGCGAAGAGGGAGAGCGCGCGCAGGCGTTGCGTCTGGAAGCCCTTGAACAGGCGCAGGCGACCCCCGGCCACATCACCCTCGAAAACGAGGAGACGCAGGCCTTTAAGTGGCTGATGGACGGCGATGCCCGTCTCGGCCCGGTGTGCGAAACCCTCGTCAACGGCCGCTATTTCTGGCTGCCGTTTAACGCCATCGCGGAGATCCGTTTCCAGGCGCCTGCCAGCGTGACCGATCTGGTCTGGCGTCACGCCCTGGTGCGCCTGACCGACGGGACGGAGCAGGTGTGCCAGATCCCGGCGCGTTATCCGTTTGCAGCCGATGCGCCGGATGCGGTCAAGCTGGGCCGCACCACCGACTGGCAGCCGCTCGATGAAGACGGCACCCTTTACACAGGCATGGGCCAGAAGGCCTGGCTAAGCGAGCAGAGCGAAAGCCCGCTGCTGTCGTTAGGGCTCGTAACGTTTGCGACGGATGACGCCGATGAGTAATCCCGCTGGCGAAGGCGATCTGCTGCGCAGCGGCTGGCAAGCCCGCAGCAAGCAGGAGAAGGTGGGGGCGCGCGACAAAATGCAGCCCTCGCTGCTCGATCGCCTCACCGATAACGACCCGGAAAAAAAGCGCGAGTCGGTCAACAGCAATCTGATCACCCACGCCGCCCTGCGCCGCAGCGTCCTGCGGGATCTGCAGTGGCTGTTTAACACCATCAATCACGATGCCTCCGGCGATTTGAGCGCCTTGCCGCACGTGAGCCGTTCGGTGGTTAACTTTGGGGTCGCGCCGCTGGCCGGGAAAAGAATGTCGGACATCGAATGGCACGACATTCAGCGCAAGCTCACCGAGGCCATCATCAATTTTGAACCGCGCATTTTGCCGCAGGGGCTGCAGGTCCGCTGCGTATCGGATACCTCCTCGCTGGATCTGCACAACGTGCTCTCCATCGAGATCAAAGGGCGTTTGTGGTGCGTGCCTTACCCGCTTGAGTTTCTGTTTCGTACCGATGTCGATCTGGAAAACGGCCATTTTGAACTGAAAGATGCGGGGTAATCATGGAAAGTAAACTGCTCGAATACTACAACCGTGAGCTGGCCTACCTGCGCGAAATGGGGGCCGAGTTTGCCGAACGCTATCCTAAAGTCGCCGGACGGCTGGGCATGCGCGGTATCGACGTGGCGGACCCGTATACCGAACGCCTGATGGAAGGGTTCGCGTTTCTGACCTCCCGCGTGCAGATGAAAATGGACGCGGAGTTTCCGCGCTTCTCCCAGCGTCTGCTGGAGATGATTGCGCCAAACTATCTTGCGCCCACGCCGTCGATGGCGATTGCGGAGATTCAGCCCGACAGCAGCCGGGGCGACCTGAGCAAGGGCTTCATCGTGCCGCGCGGTACCATGATGGACAGCCTGGCGCTGAAAAAAACCGGCGTCACCTGCAGCTATACCACGGCGCACGAGGTTAACCTGCTGCCGCTGAAGATCGACAAGGTCGAGCTGGGCGGCGTGCCCGCCGATCTGCCGCTCGCGCAGCTGGGCCTGAGCCAGCGTGGGATCGGCAGCGCCCTGCGGATCCGCATCGCCTGCGACGGTCCGCAAAATCTCGGGCACCTGGATTTCGACCGTCTGGAATTTTTCCTCGCCGGTCCGGATATTGAAGCGCTGAAGCTGCTCGAGCTGGTGATGGAGCACCACGCCGGGATCGTCTGCCAGACGGTCAGCCAGCAGCCGCAGCGACAGCTGCTGGCGTCGGACGCGCTGCGCCAGGAGGGCTTTGAGCCTGACCAGGCGCTGCTTCCGGACGATCTGCGCAACTTTGACGGCTATCGCCTGCTGCAGGAGTACTTTGCGTTTCCGGCCCGATTCCGGTTCATTAGCCTCAGCGGCCTGAGCACGCTGATCCAGCGCTGTGAAGGTGAGAAAGCGTTCGACATTTTCATTCTGCTGGACAAATCGGATGAACAGCTGGAGCGCGTGGTCGATGCCAGCCACCTGGCGCTGCACTGCACGCCGGTCATCAACCTGTTCCCAAAGGTCGCTGCGCGTCAGAAGCTGAACGAAGGCCAGCATGAATACCATCTGGTGGTCGATAACATCCGGCCGCTGGATTATGAAATCTATGCGGTAAAAAAAATCTATGGCAGCGCGGACGGCCAGCGCGATGACCAGACGTTTCGCCCTTTCTGGAGCACCTGGAGCGGCGATGCGGGCAACTACGGGGCCTATTTCTCCCTGCGTCGTGAACAGCGCGTGCTGTCCGAGCACGCCCTGCGCTACGGTACCCGCACCGGTTACATCGGCTCGGAGGTCTTTGTCTCGCTGGTGGATGAACAGCACGCCCCCTGGCAGGAAAACCTGCGCTATATCTCTGCCGAGGTGCTCTGCACCAGCCGCGACCTGCCGCTAATGCTGCAGCAGGAGCTCGGGCAGTTCATTGTGGCCGACTCCATGCCGGTGAAATCTCTTACCCTGCGCAAAGGCCCGACGCCGCCTCGCCCGGCGCTGGCCGAAGGGTTCAGCACCTGGCGGCTTATCAGCCAGCTGCAGATGAACTACCTCAGCCTGATGGACAGCGAAAACGAAGAGGGCGCAGCCGCCCTGCGTCAGCTGTTAGGGCTATACGCCAACCTGGCCGAAACGCCCGTTGCGCGTCAGGTCGACGGCGTGCGCCACTGCGTGCTGGAGCCGGTTCACCGCCGCGTGCCAGAACCCGGCCCGGTGGTTTTCGCCCGCGGGATAGGCATTACCCTGACGGTAGACGAGCGTGCCTTTTCCGGCGCCAGCCCGTGGCTCTTTGGCAGCGTGATGGAGCGTCTCTTTGCCCGTCTGGTCTCCATCAACAGCTTTACGGAGTTCACCCTAAAAAGTCAGCAGCGCGGCGAGATTGGCTACTGGGCGCCGCGCATGGGTAAAAGGGCGCTGATATGAGTGACGCCGCTACTGCACCGCTGCGCGTGCATCGCCTGACGAAGCTGCCGGACGCGTTCTGGCACGGCGTCCGCGAGACGCCCTGGCGCTACGATCTGTTTCAGCTGTTAAGGCGCATTGATGCCCAGGGCGGCGAGCGCTATCCGCTGGGCCGCGCGCCGCTGCCAAAATTTGAACCGCTGCGCATCGGCCAGCAGCCGTCGATGAGTTTTGCCCCGTCGACGCTGGCCAGGGTGCGTCAGCGGGAAGAGAGCGGGCTGCATGAGGTCTCTATCCTCAGCTTCGGCCTGTTTGGCCCGAACGGCCCGCTGCCGGTCCACATGACCGAATACGCCCGCGAGCGTATTCATCATCATCAGGACTCCAGCCTCAGCGCGTTTGCCGATCTGTTCCATCACCGTCTGGCGCTGCTGTTTTACCGCGCCTGGGCGGACGCGCAGCCCACCGTCTCCCTGGATCGCGCTGATAACAAGCGCTTTGAGGGGTACCTGGCGTCGCTGATTGGCATGGGCCAGCCGGGGCAGATGGACAAGGGCAGCCTGAGCGCGCACGCGCGTTTTACCCACGCCGGGCACCTGACGCGCCACGGGCGGGATCCGGAGGGGCTGGAGAAGATCCTGTGCAGCTATTTTAAGGCGTCGGTCAGGCTGGTCAGCAACGTGCCGCAGTGGATGCCGCTCTCCACGCGCGAGCAGGCGCAGCTTGGCGCAGGACGCCGCATGCCGCGCATGGGTGAGTCCGCCTTTCTCGGCGTCGCCGTCCGCGACGTGCAGCATAAGTTTCGCATCGAGATTGGCCCGCTGAGCGCGGAGGAGTACAACCGCTTTCTGCCGGGTGAAGCGTGGGTCACCGAGCTGCGCGACTGGGTGCGTCAGTACGCCGGAGTGGAGTTTGAATGGGAAACGCGGGTGATCCTGCGTGAAGACGCGGTGCAGGGCACCGCGCTCGGCAGCGCCGGGCGATTAGGCTATAACACCTGGCTGGGTTTTCAGCCGCAGCCCGTCCCGCGCGGCGATCTGGTGTATCGCGCAGAGCGGTAATCCTTCCGTATACCGAATCATTGTTAATGGAAACTAACATGTCAGAAATTAGCCGTGCCGTGCTTTTCGGCAAACTGGATACGCTGTTATTTACCTCTCTGGAAAGCGCCACTGCGTTCTGCAAGCTGCGCGGCAACCCCTATGTTGAGCTGGTGCACTGGCTGCATCAGCTGATGCAGCAGCAGGATGGCGATCTGCAGCAGGTCATCCGCCACTTTGCCCTCGACGAGCAGCAGCTGACGCGCGATATCGTGGCCGCGCTGGATGCGCTGCCGCGCGGGGCGAGCTCCGTTTCCGATCTCTCCGAACATATCGACAGCGCCGTAGAGCGCGCCTGGGTCTATGGCTCGCTGAAGTTTGGCGTCAGCCGCATTCGCGGCGGCCATCTGCTGATCGGCCTGCTGAAAACCTGGAACTTGGCCAACGTGCTGAAAAGCATTTCGGCGCAGTTCACCCGTCTTAACGTCGAGGTGCTGATCGAGCAGTTCGACGCTATCTGCGCCAACAGCAAAGAGACCCAGCAGGCCGCTGCCGCCGTCGACGCACCGGCGGGTGCGGTACCTGCCGCGCAGGGGACGCTGGCCCAGTACGGTCAGGACCTGACCGCCCGCGCCCGCGAAGGGAAGATTGACCCGGTCGTCGGGCGCGACGAGGAGATCCGCCAGATGGTCGATATTCTGATGCGTCGCCGCCAGAACAACCCGCTGCTGACCGGTGAAGCCGGGGTCGGGAAAACGGCGGTGGTAGAAGGGCTGGCGCTGCGCATCGCCGACGGCGACGTCCCGGAGCCGCTGCAAAATATTCAGCTGTGGCTGCTGGATATCGGCATGCTGCAGGCAGGCGCGGGCATGAAGGGCGAGTTTGAAGCCCGTCTGCAGGCGCTTATTAACGAGGTGCAGTCCAGCACCACGCCGATCATTCTGTTTATTGATGAGATTCACACCCTGATTGGCGCAGGCGGCCAGCAGGGGACCGGCGATGCGGCGAACCTGCTGAAGCCAGCGCTGGCGCGCGGCCAGCTGCGCACCATCGGCGCCACCACCTGGGCGGAATACAAAAAGTACATCGAGAAAGATCCGGCGCTGACCCGTCGCTTCCAGACGGTGCAGGTTCACGAGCCGGACGAAGCGAAGGCCATTCTGATGCTGCGCAGCACCGTATCGCCGCTGGAGACCCACCACCAGGTACTGCTGCTCGACGAAGCGGTCAGCGCGGCGGTGAAGCTGTCGCATCGCTACATTCCGGCGCGTCAGCTGCCGGATAAAGCCGTAGCGCTGCTCGACACCGCCTGCGCCCGCGTGGCGGTCAGCCAGAGCGCGCCGCCTGCGCAGCTGGAAGACTGCCTGCGCCATCTTGCGGCGCTCGACGTGGAAATCGAGATTGCGGAACGCGAAGCGCGCGTGGGCGCGGGGGAGGCCGAACGCGTGACGGCTTTGCGCGGCGAGCGCGAGGCGTATGAAACAAAACGCGAAGCCCTGGCCCAGCGCTGGGAAGAAGAGCGCGGCCTGGTGCAGGAGATTATTCGCCTGCGCGCGGCGCTGTTCGCGGCGGGCGATGAAGAGAGCGCCGGGCTGCGCGGCCAGCTGGCGGAACGGCAGCAGGCGCTGAACGCCTTACAGGGTGACGAACCGCTGCTGTTTGCGGCGGTCGATGAAAACGTGGTTGCCGCGGTGGTCTCTGACTGGACGGGTATTCCGCTGGGCCGGATGGTGAAAAACGAGATCGACGCGGTGCTTAACCTTGCCGACACGCTGAACCAGCGCGTGATTGGCCAGCGTCACGGTCTGGATCTCATTGCCCGCCGCGTGAAAACCTCGCGGGCGAAGCTCGACGATCCCAACAAGCCGGTGGGCGTCTTTATGCTCTGCGGCCCGTCCGGGGTGGGTAAAACCGAAACCGCGCTGGCGCTCGCCGAATCCCTGTACGGCGGCGAGCAGAACGTCATCACCATCAACATGAGCGAGTTCCAGGAAGCGCACACCGTCTCCACCTTAAAAGGTGCGCCGCCGGGGTACGTAGGGTATGGTGAAGGCGGCGTGTTGACCGAGGCCGTGCGCCGCCGCCCTTATAGCGTGGTGCTGCTGGACGAAATTGAAAAAGCGCACCCGGACGTCCACGAGATCTTCTTCCAGGTCTTCGACAAAGGCTGGATGGAAGACGGCGAGGGGCGCCACATTGATTTCCGCAACACCATTATTATTCTGACGTCCAACGTCGGCACCGAGCTGATTAGCGCCATGTGCGCCGACCCTGAGCTGATGCCGGAACCTGACGCGTTGAGCGGCGCCCTGCGCCAGCCGCTGCTCGAGGTGTTCCCACCGGCGCTGCTGGGACGCCTGCTGGTGGTGCCGTACTACCCGCTGAGCGACGAGATGCTGGGGCAGATTGTTCGCCTGCAGCTCAGACGCATCCAGCGTCGTCTGGAAGAGAATCACAGCATTATTTCTGAGTTTGACGACAGCGTGGTGGAACAGATTGTTCAGCGCTGTACCGAGGTGGAGTCCGGAGGCCGTATGGTGGATGCTATTCTGACCAACACCCTGCTGCCACAGATGAGCCAGATCTTACTTACCGCCAGCCGCAGCGACGAGCAGTACCGACGTCTGCACGTCACCTGCGAGCAGGGCGAGTTTCACTGTCAGTTTGCCGCGTAATAATCATCAAGAGAACTGTAAAAGATGACGGATAATGATAACAATCGGACTGTCCCAAACGCGCTCCCGGTCGGGTACCGCTTCAACGAATTTGAAATCAAAGAGGTGATCGGCGGCGGCGGTTTTGGCATCGTCTATCGCGCGTGGGATCACCAGCTCGAACGCACTATCGCTATCAAAGAATTTATGCCTTCCTCGCTCGCCGTGCGCGGCGACGACATGACCCTGGTCCTGCGCAGCGAGCGCTTTGGCAAAGCGTTCTCCGCAGGCCTGAACAGCTTTATTCAGGAAGCGCGTCTGCTGGCGCGCTTTAACCACCCGAACCTGCTGCACGTCCTGCGTTTCTGGGTGCAAAACGATACGGCCTACATGGGGACGCTGTTTTACAGCGGCACCACGCTGTCGCGCCTGCGCGAAGAAAAGCCGGAGCTTATCAACGAAGCCTGGATCCGCCGCACGCTGCCGATGCTGTTTGGCGCAATCAAGACCATCCACGACGAAGGCTACCTGCACCGCGACATCTCCCTGGATAACATCCAGATCCAGGATAACGGCCTGCCGGTGCTGCTCGATTTCGGCTCCGCGCGCCGCACCATCGGCAACCTTTCCGACGAAACGGAAACCATGCTGCGCCCGGGCTTTGCGCCGATCGAGCAATACACCGACGACAACGAAAGCGAGCAGGGTCCGTGGACGGATATTTACGCTCTCGGTGCCGTCCTGCGTACCCTGATCGTAGGCTCTCCGCCACCGGTCAGCGTGGTGCGCTCTATTCAGGACACCTGCAAACCGCTTGTGGAAATCATGCCGCAGGGCTATTCCATTCCGCTGCTGCAGGCCATTGACCGCGCGCTGGCGCTGCACATGGAAGACCGTCCGCAGTCTATCGACGAGTTCGCCGCGCTGATCGAGATGCCGGTTGCGGGCATAAACGATGTGCTGACGGCGAAAAAACCGGGCACCATGCTGGTACCGGTGGAAGAGGAAAAGCCGGCTTCAGCACTCGACTGGCGTCGTTACAAAATCCCGGGCATGGTTGCCGCAGGCGTGCTGGTCGGCGTTGTCGCTGGCGCGATGCTGTTCAGCAGCGGCAAAGATGCGCCAGAGCAGGCTGCGCAGGCACCGGCAGAGACACGTCCAACCGAAACCGCCGCGAACGCCCCAGACGTGAAGCCAGAAACGGCGAAGGTGAGCGAACCGGCGACGGCACAGCAGACGCCACCGCCTGCCGCGAGCCCTGTTGCGTTGGTGTATATCCGGATCCTCGATGGCGAAACGCTGAAGGTGAACGGCGAGCCTAAAGCGCTGCGCCCGGGAGCTAACGGCTATGCCTCGCTCAAGCTGCCGGTCGGTGAGGTGAAGATTGAACTGCAGGGCAACGGAAGAACGCGTGGTCAGACGCTGGATATCGCCAAGCCGGGCACCTGGCTGGTGAATCCGTAGGGATATAAACAGGAGATACTATGGAAGTGTACGATCTTCGAAGCCAGAGGCTTCATCCAAAGGAATTTGAAAAGATTGTCTCTCCTGTTTATGCACGGAGCGACGTAGGGCGCGAGTTTGTTGTGGTCCGTGGCGTTTCAAATCCATTTCACAATATAGACGGTTTAACGCTACGACATCGTTTCGAATTTAATCCTAACGCGGTTTTTGATCCTCTCTACGCTCAGAATCTTAATAAGATTGAACGCTTAATTGATTCAGGAATGGTGGTCTTGATAAATCAACGTCAACGCACAAAAGCAATTTATCCCTTTTTCATCTCCGAGTCAGGAGAGCTATTTTGTGTTGATGAGACGATGTATAGCCCAGCTTTTGTGAATTACGTCATCGAACGTTACAAAAATAATGTCGCTCTTTTTGGAAAACCAGCGCCAACGCGTGATTCATTTGTTCCTTCGACCCCTCACTATGGGCCGGGTTACTGGAAGACAGTGGAAAATGATTATCATGGAACAAAAAATGTTGTGGTTATGGCGATAAATAGGCTAACGAGCATGGGGGACGAGGGAAGAGTCTTTGGGTCGGACGGCAAAGATTACATGAATACGTCGCGTGATAAAATCCAGCGCTGGACAGCATTACCCGGAGACCTGGATGGCGAATCGCGCGCGTTGATATCAGAAAAGTCTGTAATTAGACGATTCGGTGAACAGCGGTCTATTTATCAAAAATATCTTGAGAGCGATGATGCCTGGACAGTAAGCGGAAAATCGTGGCAATGGATACCTGGAGTCAGAGAAGAGGATTATGAATTTAAAAAGTAAACTATGGTATTTCTGGGGAAGCATGGATGTACTGGCACTTTTGATTTATTGTGTAAATTCATTTCGCCAGGGCAGGGTCCCCTTCATTTCAGATTTAATCGCATTCACAGGATCCTCAGATGTAGCTTCAGGAGGCGGTTACAGCTTTATCGTAACACTCTTTTTTATATTTGATTTGCTCTTGTTAATTTCATTCTTTATTTCAGCCTGGTTGTTTTTTAAGGGGAAAGATATTGCGATTAAATTTGCGCTCGTTCAGGAAATCTTTCGTCTAATTTCGTTCAGGTGTTCAGTTTCTATTTTCCCACTCCTGATAAGTATGTTTGGTATTACAAGTGTCTGGGTGAATTTGGGATTGTTTGTTACGTCTGAGTTATTGAAGCTTTACTCTCTTGTTTGTTTAATGAGCAAAAGAAAAAATGCTCGTTCAGCCTGATAGATAAATTACGCGCATATACAGATGTGAACCTCTTTTCTGACTCGCATTAGCTAGATGGAATAAAGATTATGCTCAACCGAATTACCGTCCAGCTCCCGGTGGAGGGGCTGCTTTTCTGGAAACTCTCCGGCCGCGAGGCGATGTCCGAGTCGTTCGCGCTGACGCTGACCGTGCTCGGCACGGACGCACGCATTGACCGCAGTAAGCTGCTGGGCCAGCCGGTCACCGTGACCATCCCGACGCAGAGCCTGCTGACGTCCCGCTATATTAACGGCAAGATTACCCGCGTGGCGGTCAGCGCCGTTGAGCTGACGGGCACCCGCTATGCGGTGTACCAGCTGACGGTGGAGCCGGACCTGTGGCCGATGAAGCGCGACCGTAACCTGCGTATTTTCCAGGGTCAGACGGTGCCGCAGATTGTGAAAACCCTGCTGGGTGAGCATCAGGTCAACGTTGAGGACAAACTCACCGGCAGCTACCGGGTGTGGGACTACTGCGTGCAGTATCAGGAGTCGAGCCTGGACTTCATCAGCCGCCTGATGGAGCTGGAGGGGATTTCCTATCACTTCAGACATGAGGCGGACAAACACACCCTGGTGCTGACCGATGCCGCCACGCAGCATCAGCCGTTCAGCGGCTATGAGGTCATTCCTTACCATCAGACGCCGTCAGGCGGGAGTACGGACGAAGAGGGCATCAGCCAGTGGGCGCTGGAGGACAGCGTGACGCCGGGGATTTACAGCCTCGACGACTATGACTTCCGCAAGCCGAACGCGTGGCTGTTCCAGGCCCAGCAGAACCCGGCGTCGCCGAAGCCGTGCAGCATCGACGTGTACGACTGGCCGGGGCGCTTTGTGGATAAAGGGCACGGAGAGTTCTATGCCCGCATCCGTCAGGAGCGCTGGCAGGTGGAGCACCAGCAGATTCAGGCCACCGCCACGGCGGCGGGGATTGCGCCGGGCCACACCTTCACCCTGACCAACGCGCCGTTCTTCAGCGACAACGGAGAGTATCTGGTCACTGCCGCGGGTTACCACCTCGAAGAGAACCGCTATGCCAGCGGCGAGGGGGAGACCATTCACCGTACCGATTTTACGGTCATCCCGGCGTCGGTCTCTTATCGCCCTGCGCAGAGCACGGCGTGGCCGCGCACCTACGGCCCGCAGACCGCGAAAGTTGTGGGGCCAAAGGGCGAGAGTATCTGGACGGACAAATACGGTCGCGTGAAGGTGAAGTTCCACTGGGACCGCCTGGCGAAGGGCGATGACACGAGCTCCTGCTGGGTGCGGGTGTCGAGCGCGTGGGCGGGCCAGGGGTACGGCGGGGTGCAAATCCCGCGCGTCGGCGACGAGGTTGTGGTGGACTTTATCAACGGCGATCCGGACCGTCCGATTATCACCGGCCGCGTGTACAACGACGCGAGCATGCCGCCGTGGGCGCTGCCGGCAGCGGCGACGCAGATGGGCTTTATGAGCCGGACGAAAGACGGTTCCGTCGATAACGCCAACGCCCTGCGCTTTGAGGATAAAGCGGGTGCAGAGCAGGTGTGGATCCAGGCCGAGCGCAACATGGACACCAGCGTTAAAAATGATGAAACGCACAGCGTCGGCGGCGAGCGCAGCCATTACGTGAAGAAAAATGAGCTGCATCGCGTGGAGGCTAATCAGATCCAGGCGGTGAAGGGCGGCACCGAGATCCTGACGGGGAAAGGCAAGCTGGATGCGGCGGTGGAGCAGTACGTCATTGCTTCCGGGACGAAGCTGCGGCTGGTCTCCGGTGAGAGCGCCATTGAACTCAACGCTAACGGCAAGATTAACCTGATTGGTAAAGAGTTTAACTTCTTCGTGGAAGGGGATGGGTATATCACCACGGGCGGCAAGCTGCACCTGAATACCTCTGGCACCAAGCCGGGCACAACGGCACCGGGTTCAGGGCATAAAGGGGATATTGATGCGGCGGTGCAGGAGAAATTTGCGCCGGGAAAGGAGAGTAAGGCTGGTGTGGCCGCCAGCGCACCTGCCGAAGCCTCTAAAAACGCTACGCCTCCAGCCTCCAATGCTCCTTCAAGCGGATATGGCAAGGATGTAGATAGTCTTGTCGATAAATCACCTACTATGAAAAATGACATAGCTACGTTAAAGAAACGAGGCTGGACATTTGAAGAAGGTGAGGCAGGCAAGGGAACGTTTGCCAATCGTCAAAAGCGAGTTATTACCGTTGATAAAAATGAGCTCGGTAATCCGAATGCGGTTGTTCAGTCTCTGTCACATGAAAGTGGCCACGCTTTATATGAACCCAACATTGATTTTTCTTCGCGCGACGCCTATCTCAACAGCACACTCAGTGATGAAGGCGCTGCAACGTTGAACAATATCCGGGTCCAGCGCGAAATCATAGCCAACAAGGGTGGGGATATCGGTATTGCGGGCAATCCGGCAAATCAGACACAATATAATCGTATCTATGATTCTCTCGAACGTGGGGCTATAAAGGAAAGTGAAGCGCGAACGCAGATAGGCCGTATCTTTGGCAAAGGCGAGCAAACGTCTACCACAGGGCAATATTACGAAGATTATTATGGCGGTTGGTATGATAAAAATTATCCATAGTCTAAAAACGGGTGCGGTGCTTGCGGCTTTATTAACGACGGGAATGGCAGGAGGTAACATGCAGAAACAGGATCTTTGGCAGTTCATTGCAAAAATGAGCGCATCACTTAGAACGTTGTCCGTTAACAGTCTGGATAACGCTCCGTTGTCGTTCAAGCTGACGAAACAGAATGAATATATCAATTTCTACAATGCCGACGATATTAAACTCGCGGATGGAACGAGCATTACTGCAATTGATTTACGCTTAAGTAAAGAAAGTGACGGTATGGCACCCTTACTGAATTTTTCACCGTCCGGCCAGTGCATCACTCTCGATACCGTTAAAAAGCATTATCCGCAACTGACGTTAACTGATTATCCACGAGGCCGTTCTGAGAACGAAGTGACCAGCTATACAGCGCCAAAAGATATGAATGGACAAAAGGTGAGCTTCAGTTTCACTGAGAAAAATCCTGACTGTCTGGGTTCAATCGTCATAAGCGCCGAATAAGAAACGCTGCTCCCATGTCCTGGCGGTGTTTCCAGTGGTGAGAAGCGCAATAAATATTCATTGAATGACAACTAATGTGAAAAAACACACTCCGACATTTCTTTGTTGTGCCCTGATGTTTACCTGTCTGAGCAGCAATGTGGTTTTGGCAGAAGCTATGCCGCCCGTTCTGACAAAAGAGGATTTTTCCGTCAAGTTCAAAGGCCAGCCTGTCGCATTAGGCGACAGATGGACGCCTGATATTGCCCGTAAAATTGACGTGCCGGTGGATGGCAGTTTTACCGGTGAGGTTCCTTTTGATGGAGTCCACTATAAATTCTTCCAGCATCAAAAGGCCGGAGTAAGCCTATTCACTTCCAATCTCTGGTGGGATAAAGCGGAAAGAAGCGTTGATGAGTATATCGTGTCGCAGATTACGCTGACTGCCGAAGCTATCCCAACACCACGCGGTGTCCATGTGGGTTCAACGAGAAGGGAACTGAACAGCGCATACGGTACCGGTCAGGTCGACAATGATGCCGGGGAAGAGTGGATTACCTACGGATTGGGGAAAAAGTTGCTCTCTTTTGAGATGAAAGGCGGCAACGTTATCAAAATAACGATGAATTACGACAATGGTACCTCAGAGTGATTTATGACCAAAAAATATCTGGCCGCCGCATTGCTCACTGCTTTATTGACAGGCGTCGTTGAAACGTCATCGGCGCTTGAGTTAGCGCAATACAATAAGCTCGATACGGTAAGTCGCATCGTTAATGACGGCGAAGTGGCTGACATTCTCAGGAAAACGCTTGGAAACCATTACCAGACCTTTATTGCTAACTTTGATGTCTTCGGTGAACCGCATAGCACCGCAGGTGGCGGATTGTTTGTTGAAGGCTGGCTAAAGGATCTTTATCAGGAGAATGCGTCAGCGCTGGTCATCAATCCTGACGGTAAAATCTTTGCGGCCTGGGTGGTTCCGGAATCGGACGTTATACAATATCGGTCATCTGATAATAGCCCGGTTATAAATGCCGATATTAAGCAGTGGGCCGCCAGATTCAAGGCGATGCATTTTGCAACGAACAGCCTGTCAGGTCTCGCGTTTGACGGGGAGTGGGCTGGCGAATTCGGGGACGACTCAACGTTAACCCTGCGATTAGCTGAATCAGGCAACCGTATCACCGGGTCTTATTGTTATATCTCTCAAAGAGGAAATCGCATAGATTGCCCTGATGAGGATGAGCGTAATCTTAGCGGTACGATCGCAGGCAATCGTGCCAACGTTGAGTTCAACTCATCGTTTGGCGGCGTCGGCGGACGGGCTGTTCTGGAAATAAAAGGGAGTGAAATTGAATGGCGCTTAGTGACTCCTCCTCAAAAAGGTAATTATTATGCTCCGCTACGTTATATGTTACGTAAAGCCCCTTCGGTTCAAAACGCGGAATTCAGAAAACTGGACACCGAAAAGTTCGATATTTCGTTGATAAACAGGTGCGGGCGTTTCGAGAGCGAATGTGACGAGATGGTTTATCTCGGCGTGCGCAAAAGCGATAACAGTACGATCTCCTTAAAGGGAAAAACGTTACGCGACTCCGCAGGTAAAATAATCGGTTCAACGTACAAGAATGGCGAGATCGCTTATACCGTGACGTATGCACCTGTGAAACTGGTTGTCAGCAAGGGCAACCGTGTTTTAGTCGAACAATCAGGTCAATGGCTTAAATAATATAAAGCCAGACAAAGGCCAGTATGGATTGGCCTCAATTATTTCTCTCAATATTAATCATCCCGAGTTCACTTATGAAATACACCCTCCAGGAAGGTTCATTTTCCCTTTTTCCTGCTGCCTGGCAGGATAACAGCATGAACATTATTCGCGATGACGAAAGCGGGCTTTCCGTAGTGGTCAGCCGCGGCGCGATCCCCGATGGCAGCGACTATGAACAAGAGTTCCACCGCCAGTGGGACGTGCTGCGTCCTCAGATGGGTGAGATTGCCCAGAGCGAATTCCGGAGCGTAAAAGCCGGGCCTGACGGAAAAACGAACGGGCTGGAAGTTGAGACCACTTTCGACCGCAACGGGCAGCGCCTGTGGCAAAAACAGCTGGCCGTACAGACGCCGGGCAAACCGGTATTAATGATTTTTACACTCTCGGCATTAAGAGCCTTTACCGAAGAGGACGAGGTGCGCTGGAGCGCGCTTAAGCAGAGTCTGACGCTAAACGACAACCGGAATGTGTAAGGCATGAGCGATAACAACGCGGCCCGTAAGGGCGACGAGATTATTCACTCCAGCATTTTTGCTGACATCACCAGCATTGTGGCGGAAGGTGCCGCCTATGCGGTGATCGGCGCGGCGGTGGGCGCGGCCGCTACCGTCGCGGCGCCATTGCTGGGGGCGGGGGCAGCAGCTGCAGGCGTGGCGGCAATTGGATCCAGCTGTCTGTTAAGCGGCATCATTGGCGGCGTGCTGGCGAACGTGGCGGGGATCACCGACGATATCAGCAACGCCGCGGAAGGGTTAGGCAATGCGCTTTTCCCGCCGTCGCCTGCGGGAAAAATCACCACCGGTTCAAATAACGTTCTGACCAACGCAATCCCTGCCGCGCGCGCGGCAGGCACGCTCACGCCCGCCGATACACCGTCCCCTGAGCCGCAGTCGCCGGGCAGCTTTGCCGATTACGCGGGCATGCTGCTTTCCGCCGCCGGACAGTTTGGCAGCGAAATGTGGCAACCGAGCGTGGCCTCTGCCGCCGCGGGGACCTCGCCGCTGGAAGAAGACAAGGTGGCGTGTGAAAAGCACTCCGGGCCGCAGTATCTGGCGGAAGGCTCCAAAAGCGTCTTTATCAACGGGCAGCCCGCGGTGCGCGCGAAAGATCGTACCACCTGCGAAGGCACCGTTTCCGACGACGTCTCCCCGAACGTGATCATCGGCGGGGACACGCTCACGGTCCGCGATATCAAAAGCGGTAAAACGCCGGGTCTGGCGCTAGGGATGATTGCGCTCTCCCTGCTGCGCGGGCGTCCGGGCAAGATCCTGAAAAACATGCCCTGCGCGCTGGCGGCGGCCGGCGGCGGGATGCTGGCCGACATGGCGGTGAATGCCGTGTTTGGCTCCTCGCACCCGGTCCACGCCGCCACCGGCGTGAAGGTGCTGAACGATGACGACGAGCTCGACTTCTCGCTGCCGGGGCGCTTCCCGCTTCGCTGGCAGCGCAGCTATAACAGCCTGACTACCCGCGAAGGGCTGTTCGGCATGGGCTGGGCAACGACCTTTGACAGCTATCTCTCGCTGGAAGATAACAATGCGACCTGGTTCGATGAAACCGGGCGCGAGCTGAGCTTCGAGCTGCCGCCTGTCGACCGCGCGTTTTACAGCGTCAGCGAAGGCATCATTATCCGCCGCAATGAGAACGGCGACCTAGCGATTGCCGACGATGACGGTGCGGTATGGCGTCTGTACAAACCGACCCGCATGAATCCTTCTATCCTGCGTCTGGCCTCCCTTAGCGATGAATACGGCAATGCGCTGCTGACTGCGTGGGACGAGCACGGCAGGCTGGTTGGTATCCATGATGAGCCGCGGGCCATCGACGTCACCCTGCGCTATGACGATGAACGTTTTCCGCAGCGCGTGACCGCAGCCAGCCATTTCGACGGCAACCAGACCTGGCCGCTGATGCAGTGGGGCTACGACGCGCGCGGCCAGCTGGCGAGCGCGGCGGATGCCTCCGGCGTGGTGACGCGTGAATACCGCTACAACGACCACGGCCTGATGGTCTGGCACCGGATGCCGGGCGGGCTGGAGAGCGAATACCGCTGGCAAAAATTCGACCACTGGCGCGTGGTGGAAAACCGCACCAGCACCGGCGACGGCTGCCGCTTTAGCTACGATTTAGCCGCCGGGCTGACGACCGTCGAGCACTACGATGGTCAGACGCGCCGCCACTACTGGAACGCGCAGAATCTGATTGTCCGCTACGTAGACGAGCGCGGTGAAAACTGGCGCTACGAGTGGGATGATAACGAGCTTCTCACGCGTCGCATCGATCCGCTCGGCAACGCCGTTACCTTCGTCTACGACGAGATGGGCAACCGGGTGCAGGAGACCGATGCCGACGGCAATACCCGCACCACCACCTGGCTGGAGCACCGCGCGCTTCCCGCGGCCATTATCGAAGCCGACGGCAGCGCCACCCGGTTCTGGTACGACGAACATCACGGGCTCAAGCGCGTGATGGACCCGATGGGGCAGACGACGCAGCTGCGACGGGACGAGTTTGGCCTGGTTGTAGAAGAGGTCGATGCCGCAGGCAACAGCCGCTATCAGGAGTACAACGAGGCCGGGCAGATCGTCCGTTCGACGGACTGTTCCGGGCGTATTACCCGCTATCGCTATCACCCGCTGGGCTGGCTGGTGGCTGAGACTGGCGCCGACGGTGAAGAGACGCGCTACCGCTACGACGCAGCAGGGCGTCCGGTGCAGCTCGATCGCCCGGAAGGCTGGACGGAGTCGCTCAAATGGAACGAACGTGGCCTGCCGGTGAAGCATGCGGGCGCCGACGGGAAAGAGAGCGAGTTCAGATACGACGAGGCGGGGCGCTTAACCGCCACCCGAAATACGCAGGGTGAAGAGGTGCGCCGCAGCTGGGACAGCCGCGGGCGTCTGATTGCCCTGGAAAACGAGAACGGTGAAGCGTATCAGTTCCGCTGGGGGCCAGACTCGCTGCTGCTGGAAGAGGTGGGGCTCGATGGCGTAGCCTCGAAGTATCGCTACGATGCCTGCGGACGCACGATTGCGCGCACCTTTGCCGCCGGCCATCCGGAGGCCATCACCCACGCCTTCGCCTGGAGCGCGAGCGGCCAGCTGGTCGCCCGCACCACGCCGGAAGGGCAGACCCGCTACCATTACACGCCGTCCGGATTGTTAAGCCGGATTGGGCTGCATCCTGCGCTTGCAGCGGATGCCTGGAGTACCGAGGCAGAGCAGGAGCTCGCCTTTGAGTATGACGCGCTGGGTCGCGTCATGCGCGAGGCGGGCGAGCACGGCGAGCTGGCGTGGGAGTATGACGCGCTGGGCAACCGCACCTCCGTCACGCTGCCCGACGGTCGCAAGCTGAAGCAGTTCTACTACGGCAGCGGGCATCTGCTCAGCATTGCTCTCGATAAGCTGTCGGTTTCTGATTTTACCCGGGACGAACTCCACCGGGAGACCAGCCGCACTCAGGGGCTGCTGACCACCCGCAGCGAGTACGACCGTCTTGGCCGCCTGCACCGCCGGGACGTCTTTACAGGCAATGCCCAGCGCCCGTCGCCGCGCCGCTGGTCCCGCCGCTGGGACTACGACTACCGCAATAACCTGGTGCGTGAAGAGCGGGACGATAACCCGTTCAGCTGGTACCGCTGGCAGTACGACAGCGCCGGGCGCCTGCTGGTTCAGGACGGCACGCTGCCCGGACAGGAGCAGTGGCGCTGGGACGCTGCCGGTAACCCGCTCGAAGGAGCTGCTGAGAAGGTCACGCACAACCGTCTGACGCAGCTTAACGGCATTCGCTGGCGCTATGACATCCACGGACGCACCGTGGAGAAGGATAACGGCC
>OGJK01001178.1_pt1 | contig 24773 bp, 20 predicted proteins | sample 1571961 | NCBI WGS metagenome assembly OGJK01 (sample SAMEA2582120, study PRJEB24529) | metagenome | biome: Human gut stool | place: China | collected 2011 | reverse complement strand
CTGACAGCTTGCTGGCAGGTTTACGAATGTAATAAATGAGAGGCTGAACTGTTACAGTTCAACAATATTTATTATATCCTTACATTGATATCAAAAATCATTTATACTCTTATTAAAATGTCACATAAATGTGAATGATTGTACCATTATCATTTTGAGCTTTACATCAATATCAAAGCTTTACAAAGCACTCAGTTTCTTTTCTGAGTTTGTCAGATACATTCTGATTTGTATCCATTTCTTTGTTTACATCATTCATGTCTGCAACTAATGAATCAACGCTCATGGCTGCACTTGTCACTCCATCAGCACTTTCCTCTACAGCCTTAGTAATTCCATTTATGGCATCGACCATAGATTTTATTGTCTTTTGCATATCATTAGACAATCCGGTAAACTCATCCATTATATTTTTTATATGAGTTGAATCATCATTGTACTGCTTACCACTGGATACAAAATCATCATAATCAGGAAGTATCGTTTCATCTACATAATCAACAATCTTATTTGATGATGAAATAAGACCTTCAACAGCTGAGATAACCATCTCATTTATCTCCTGAATGTTGTTTGCCGTATTTCTGCTGGATTCTGCAAGCTCTCTTATCTCATCTGCAACAACCGCAAAGCCTTTTCCTGCCTCGCCCGCCCTTGCAGCCTCGATAGAGGCATTTAACGCAAGAAGATTTGTCTGGCTTGATATACTTAAAATATCTGAGGTAAGCTGTGATATTTTTTCAACCTTTTTGCTTTCTTTCATCGCATTCTTAAGTTCTTCGATAATAGAGCCTACCATCTTAGTTGTCTCATCCTTGTTTGCCTGAGCAGTCTCCTGAAGCTTTATCGCTCTCTCATTCATCTCATTGGAATAATCTACTACATTGCCTGTCTCAATCGTCATCTTGTCAACCTTAGTATTTGCAACAGCAGTATTTTCATCTATATTTTTCACTGTTGCGGCAACCTCTTCCATTGTAGCTGAAAGTTCTTCCATAACAGCCGATATATCACAGGCACTTCCATTCGCCGTATTTACTTTACCTACAACATTACCTACCGTCTCATCAAGCTGTTTTGAATTTGATGTTATCTTTTGCATTATAGTCTGAAGTTTTTCTATAAATACATTGATATTTGTCGCAACTTTGCCAATTTCATCTTTTCTGTTAATGTTTATTCTCTTTGTGAGATCTCCTCTGTCCTGATTTATCTCATCTATAATAACACCAAGCTCTTTGTCTATCTTTTTTAACGGTTTTATGACAATAAGCTCAATACATAATACTACTGCTATTATAATTATAATAACCATGATAAATGCAGTTGTGATAACTAAATTTGCCTGTGAACTCTTAGCCGAAAAATCTCTTACCTGTGATTTTGTTATCTTATCATTTGACGCTATCATTTTATCTGCCATACTTTCAACAGCAGTACCATATTTGCCAAGTGTTCTGTTTGCATCCTCAAGTGCTGTCATAGCATCTGTCGAAGCAATCTCTCGTATCTCATTGACCTTTTTTTCATATGTCCGGTAATTAGCGTCTAATGTATCAAGCTGTTTTTCCAGTTCATCCGACTGGAGCATGGTATTCAATTTTTTAAGATATGATTCTGTATCATTCTTTAATCTGGTTATGTTCTTGACAACACTTTCACGCTGTGAATCCTGAGTGATAAGACAATATGACATTACTTCCTTTTGCATCTCGATAACATTTGATTTGACTGCATCAAGACAGCTTACACTGTTTATCTGCTTTTGAGCTATATTTTTACTTACATTACTCACACTCCTTAGCGAAACACCTGTCATTGCAAGTGACACCATACTGCATATTCCAAGTATCAATACCGGAATCACAAGATAAATCCTTACACTCCTAAACTTCATACTCATAATATTACCTCTTTCTCTATAGTCTGTTCTTATCTATAGTCTTCTCTTAATAACTGCTTATTTTTTCTGATTCATCATCACTCTTATCAATATTTCTGATAACAGCATAATAACCATCTGAATCATTTATTTTTATATACACTCTGTCTCCAACCTTGTGCTTCATAAGACTTCTTCCTATCGGGGACTCAATGCTTACCATATTGTTTATCGCATCAGATCTTATAGTCGTTACTATCTTAAAACATTCTTCCATATCATCTTCTTCTATATAAATAGTAACAGAATCATTTAATCCGACCTGACTTTCATCAGAATCATCTTCAATAATCTTTGCAGTTTTTATCATCTTTTCAAGATACCTGATACGACTCTCATTTCTGTTTTTGAACTGCTTTGCCGCCTTGTATTCAAAATTCTCACTCAAGTCTCCCTGTGCTCTTGCCTCTTTAACATCCTCAAGTGCCTGTTTTCTGACAACAAGTTTTCTTTCTTCCACCTCCTTCTTCATTTTTTCAACATCTTTTCTGGTCAATCTGTCATACACGAAAACATCTCCTTCAATCTTTTAATCATATACATATATTAACATTATTTTTTAGAAAAAACTATAGTATTTTATATATTGTTAAACTTTTTGGTAACAATTCATTGCCGGACAACAATGCAAATCTCAAATGCATTTCACCACATAATAAAAACAATCAATCAAAATCTGTTTTATGTAACACTAAAAAAAATCATGAATATATTCTTATTAAAAGTAGAGTATTACAACTTTTTGCAATATATCTTCTTTAATTTTATTTATATACAGGAGGAAAATTTATGGCACTCTTTTTTAATCAGGCTACCCTTTCACACAATGGAACATCAACAGTTTCAAACATCACTACCGGAGAAATCATCGAAGCCTTAACAGCAACAAAAACAGCCGTTGTACCGACTTACAACGCCAACAGCACCATAACCTATGTCCTTAGTCTATTAAATTCAAGTCAGGCAGCAATATCAGGTCTTACAATCACTGATACACTTGGTTCTTACTCATTTGGTGCCCTCACTTTAAAACCGCTTGACTATATTGAGGGTTCAGTCAAATACTATATAAACGGTGTATTACAGGCGGCTCCTGCTGCCACAACCATTCCTGAACTTGCTTTTTCAAATATAACTGTTCCCGCAGGCGGCAATACCACTATCATATATGATGCAAAAATAAACAATTTCGCTCCTTTGTCAACAGACTCTACAATTACAAATACAGCATCAATATCAGGCAATGATATTGCAAATCCTGTTACGGCTGCCGAAACAATTTCTACTGAAAATGGAACAAACTTAAGTATAAACAAATCCCTCTCACCTACAACAATTACAGAAAACGGTCAGATAACTTATACTTTTGTAATAGAAAACTTTGGCAATACTGCCGCTGCTGCTGAGGATCTGCTTAGTATCTCGGATGTATTTACACCGGCTCTCAACAATATTTCCGTGACTTACAACTCTGCACCATGGGCTGAAACAGGCAACTACACATATGATGCCACTACAGGAAGTTTTGAAACTATTGCCGGTAAAATAACAGTTCCCGCTGCCACATACACACAGGATCCTGCAACCGGAGCCTGGAGTATAGCACCGGGAACAACAACCATCACTATTACAGGACGAATCTAACGATTCGTCCTAGAATCTAACGATTCGTCCCCAAATTTACTGTTTCATTCCGGAACTAATTTTCCTGAATATCTTCTATTGTTATCTTACTTTCGTGTGGTATTGGTTTCCACTCGACTTTCTTAAAGAGCGCTATGTATTTTACATAGCGTTCTATCACATCATAAATAGGCCATGTAAGACAATATAATACTTTTTTCCAAAAACTTACTTTTTGGATTCGTTTTCTTTCTATTATAAATATGTATATTGCCATCCATATATTTGCAAGATACATCCCTATTCTGTAGAAAATTCTCATCCATATAACAAGCAAAACGCATATCGCATATGACTTCCATCCAGGTTCAAGATTTATGGTAACATTTCCCGTGAACTGTCTGACAAGCTTTGAAAGCCATGTACCGTTTCTAAATATATACATCTGTCCGCCTGCATTGTAAATGGTGAAAGGAAATAAAAATAAATTCCAGAAAAGCCACTTAAATGCGGTAACTATCTGTTTGGGCAGAAGCTGTGCAAAAGTATCAAACGACATAAATCTGTGTCTTATGGTACGCCATAAAAATCTGTACCATGTATCGTCTTTTTCCCACTTTGTATTTTTGTCTATAAAAATATTTTTAAATAATCCCCAGCCACTTTCCCCAAATGCCTGAAGATGTCCCTTAGCCCATCTTAAACGCTGGCGCAAAGCAACTTTTAAGCTTGTAGGCTGCTCATCATAAAATATCGCATCGTTGTTATATGAAATCTCATAGCCATTTACCACGCAGTCGGCTGTCAGTGATCTGTCCTCTGTAAGTGATGTATATTTCCAGCCGTCCTTTACTATCTCATTTGCGAACAAAAATCCAGTACCCTGAATATTCGTAGCAAGATGAAGAAATGATCTTGTGCGGTGACGCTGTCTTATCGAACGGAGCCAATGAATTGCATAAAGCGATGCTATCCATCCCTCAGTAAGATTTTTTGTACTTCTATATGATGTGATTATCTTCTCCCCTGCATCAAATGAATCGTTCATTCTTGATATATAATCTCTTTTTAAAAGATTGTCAGAGTCAAATATAAAATACCCCTCAAATGACTGTATTCCATAATCTTTTTCAATCTGCTCAAAAAGGTATTTAAGACCAAATCCCTTTGTCCTCTCATCAGGATTATTATGCTCATAACAGATTGCACCAAGCTCCTGTGCTATCTTTGCCGTATTATCCGTACAGTTGTCAGCAACGACAAAAATCGTTAAGAGTTCCTGCGGATAATCCTGCTTTTTTATGCTGTTTATAAGATTTCCTATAACAGGCTCCTCATTTCTAGCCGGAATAAGCACCGCATATTTGTGATTATTCTTAGCCGGTTTAAACTTTCTTGTACAGAAAAGCCCTATTATCATATATGGAACATTATGTATGCTCAATATTTTCATAAACATCCCGATAGCCGTAAACAAAAACAGGCTGGGAGTATAAATATTGCCTAAAAAATGTCCTATATCGTCTATAATTCCAACACTTAACAACACATTTGTAATATTCATTATTCTCTCCACTCCATAATACTTTTGTATCTTTTTTATTTATAATCTTTCAAAAAGTCATATTTTAATGTAAGATCATTCTTCTTAATAAGTTCACTCACAATACTGCTCTTTTTCTCAATCTGAGTTTTAGATATTTCTACACCATTAGTCACCTTGCCATCAGCTACATACGCATTTCCATCATACCAGCTTGAATCTGCGAAAAAAGCCAACGGACTATAGTCATTTGAAAGAATATCCTTACCTATATAATAGTTACTATTGTAATCAATACCAAAAAGATTTAGTACAGTAGGCAAAATATTCATCTGCATATTTGTCCTGTCAATCTTTTCTGCTTTCATGTCACTGCTCCATATAAAAAATGGTGTACGATTTATAAGATTATTATCAGCTTCTTTGTATTTATCAAGCACAGACTTATCATTTATAGTATAAAGATAATGATCTGCATAAGCCACTATAACTGTATTATCATATAGATTATTATCCTTTAAAGCCTGCATCAGAAGTCCAACCATATAATCAGTTTCACCAACCATAAGATCTGCCACCTGTTCCTCAGAAAGTTTTGGAATTTTTCCTTTTCCATACTTCATCTCAGCTACAAGCTTTCCAACTTCCTTTTCGGTCGTAAATGGCGTATGTGGCGTATAGGATATAATATAGTCAACAAATTTTTCACTGCCTTTAAACATTTTATTATTGAAAGTTTTATTCTCAATAAGCTTTCTATCAAGCTCATAACTAAGGTCATTTTTATCTTTACTGCCAAGCATATCCTTAAGCCCATAATAATTGTCATAACCCCAACTCTTATAATTTATTCCTCTGGAATAAAACTCACTGCTGTTCATGTGAAAAGCATCAACTGAATATCCCTCTTTTTTAAACAATTTCGCCATGGTATTATTGAATGTATTCTTATTAAATGTATATACATTTTCATTATATGAAATAGGTGTCGTAAAACCTGTATTCACAGCAAACTCTGAATTAAAAGTCGAACCACCTCCGGTATAAATAGAATAGTGATCCGTAAAATCAATGGACTCATTCTTGAGTTTATATAGATTTGGTGTGTTCTTCTTTGTCAGAAGCCATTCATCCATACCTTCAAGCTGCAAAAAAATCACATTCTTTCCTTTTAGCATACCGGTATATTTATTTGGCTTTTTCTCATCTTTCGCCTCATATATGTTTTTAAGAAATTTTCTGTCACTGTCACTTATTTTTTCCTTGGGCTTTAAAAAAGTTATATATAAATTTCTTATAGTATATTCATAAAGTCCGGCAACTTTCATACTTTTATTTGTATCACTAAACTCATTATAAACATTTCTTGCTTTTTTAAAGCTGTTCCACTTAAGATTTTTGTTTCCGCTTCCCATTGTAACCGGGATAATCAGATGCAGACATATAAATATTACAACTGCAGCTAAAAGTTTTTTCCACTGAAAACACTCACTTTTTTTCATGTTTTTTACCGCCACAATCGCAAGTACAAATATAAAAATAGCAAGAATATATACATAAACCGGTGTATTTTTTATAGTATCAGCTATATAAGAACTTCCCTCACTTGCCAGCTCCAGCAAAGAAAAATTAAAATAAAAGTTCGTGAGGGAATAATATACAGCATTAGTCAGAAACATTACAAAACTTATAATAAACATAAAGAGGTAAAAAATCTTTCCTATAATCCCCTTAAGATATTTTGCTAATGCAATAAACAGCCCTGTCCATATTATTGTAAACAGATTTGGCTGAATATAATATGCAGGATAAAAATCTATTTTGTATCCCATGATACGGATACTTAAATCCATGATAAAAAAAGGCAGAAACATTAGAATTTCCATTTTATGTGATGCAATAAATCTCAAAAAACTGCTGCCTTTATAACTGCTCTTATTATAGAAATCACTATACATTTTAGAGCTGCTTCCCAAACCCGAAAAACTAAGTCCGTGTTTTCTTTTAAATCCATATAAACTCATAATACTCTCCGTTTCTGCACATATCTTTTGTGCATATTAGGATTTGTTTCAAATGTACACTTACACAAATCCCGAGTGTAAAAAATTTCACACTCATATCTTAAAAATTAATTTTTTCAAACAGACTTTAATATAACACATTACAAGCATTATTTCAATCTTAATTGTTTTATCGTTTTTTTGAAGAGCAGTTCTTTTTTTAATTATTTAATGTAACTGTTACTATTTAATTTATAATAAAGCCCTCTCTTTTCCATAAGTTCTCTATGATTTCCCTCCTCGGCAATTCCCTTGTCAGCTATATAAAGTATCCTGTCCGCATTTCTTATCGTCGAAAGTCTATGTGCCACTATGAATGCTGTTTTTTCTGACAGTATAACATCGAGTGCTTTCTGTATCATATTTTCAGTTTCCGTATCTATCGAACTTGTCGCTTCGTCAAGTATTATCACTGACGGATTTTTAAGTATTATCCTGGCAAAACTGATAAGCTGTTTTTCTCCTGCTGAAAGTCCCTCCCCTCTTTCTTCGAGTTCCTCGTCATATCCATGTGGCAGTCTCTCGATAAATTCATCGGCATAAATATATTTTGCGGCTGCTATGCACTCCTCGTCCGTCGCATCAAGTCTGCCGTATCTTATATTCTCCATAACAGTCCCTTTAAATATGAAAGGATCCTGCATAAGCACTCCTACTTCCTCTCTAAGTGACTCCAATGTTACTTTTCTTACATCATTTCCATCTATTTTTACTGAACCTCCGGTCACATCATAAAATCTTGTTATAAGATTTATAATTGTAGTCTTTCCTGCACCCGTCGGTCCTACAAGTGCTATCGTCTCTCCGGGCTTTACATGGAGGTTCATATTCTCAAGAATATTTATATCATCCTCATATGAAAAAGTCACATTGTCAAAATCAACCTGACCTTTTACATTATCAAGCGATACATCGCCCTCCTCATCTTTTATCTGCACTTCATAATCAATCGTATCAAACACCTGCTCAAGATTTGAGCTTACCTGTGCCATCTGCTGAATTATTATCGCTATCTGTGTGAGTGGTCCGCTGAAAAGTCCCATATAGCTTATAAACGCAACAACCGTACCTGCATCTACCTGGCTGCTTCCATTTAATATAAGATAAAGTGCAACTCCGTAAAGACAAAGTGTCCCGATATTCCAGAATATTTCAACAATCGGCGTATTTAAGTTATTTAATTTGACAATTCCCCACCATACATTGACACTCTGATTATGCAAATCCTCATAAATCGACTTATTTTTCTCAACTCTGTTATAATTCTTTACTATCTTTTCGCCCATGATAGTCTCGATAAGAAAAGCTGAACGGTTTGAAAGCTTCGCCCTGTGCCATGCAAATCTCCTTCTTATCTTATATCTCAACAAGAACACAAGAGCCATCATAGGAACTACCGTACACACGACAATAATCGTAAGCTCCGGACTGAGTGAGAGCATAAATATCGTAACAATGACAATCTTTACAAGATAGACAAGAAACATCACGACATAATTCGTAAAGAAATTTGCAAGGTCATTTATATAATCAGTGACACGCACAACAATCTTTCCGTCAGGTCTGTTGTCAAAATACTCAAAAGGAAGTTCCTGCAATTTATAAAAAATATCCTTTCTCATATCCGCAATAACACTGTGCCCCATCTGTCCCATCATACGCTGCTGTGCATAAGTAAGCCCTATATCCGTCGCAGCCAGAAAAACAAGACCACACACAACATAAAAAAGCTTAGCCATACTTTTTTCAACAACAACATCATTTATAACATATCTAAGCAGCATCGGCGGCAGCAATGCAGTACACGCTGAAACAAGCATAAGCACACAAACAATGATAAATATATGCTTATACGGCATTATATATTTTAAAATCCTGCCAAACTGCTTAATATCAATTTTTTTATTAACAACCTCATCCTCAAAATATGTATTCCTCTTAGCCATGATTTCCTCCTTTTCCTTACAATTTCTAATACAAAATCATTTGCGAAACTTTCAATATACTAACTTCTTAGCAAATCATAAGTTTCGCATATCATTTATGCCACCGTCTGCTTTGCCATCTGCGTCTTATACACACCAGCAAAATGTCCGTCAAGCTCCATCAGTTCATCAAAGGTGCCCCTCTCAACAATTTTTCCATTGCTGAGATAAATTATCTCGTCACAATCGACAACGGATGACATTTTGTGTGCCGCTATAAGAATAGTTCTTTCCTTATAATATGTCCTCAAATTTTCAAGAAGTTTTCTTTCCGTTTCTGCATCAAGTGCACTTGTCGAATCATCAAATACAAATACCGGTGCATCCTTTAGCATTGCCCTGGCAATAGAAACCCTCTGTTTCTGACCTCCCGAAAGTCCAAATCCTTTTTCACCTACTATCGTCTGATAACCGTCAGAAAGTTCATTTATAAAATCATCTGCCATTGCTCTTTTTGCACATTCCCTCACCCTTCTCTCATCAACATCGGGGTTTGAAAATGCAATATTGCTGTCAATGGTATTTGAAAATAAGAATGCATCCTGAAAAACATATGAGATTTTTTCCCTAAGCTCCGCTGTTTTATACTCCTTGACATTTGTTCCGTTCATTTTTATCTGACCGTCATTTACATCATTTACTCTTACTATTGATTTTAATAAAATACTCTTTCCGCTTCCCGTTGCTCCGACAATACCGACCTTTTTGCCATAAGGAATCGAAAGGTTTATATTGTCAAGAACCTTTTTCCCGCCAAGTTCCAATGTAACATTTTCAAACTCTATATCAGGCTTATCTATATCTTTTGCAGTTTTTTTGCCATCCTTAATCTTTGTCTTGCAATCCATAAACCTCATTATCTTATCCCCTGCAACAATCTGCTGCTGCATCTGAAAAAGAAGATTGTTTATCTGTGATACATGATCCATTATTTTCATGACATAACCTGACGCTGCAACCAGAAATCCTACAAGCATCTCACCCTTTATAACAAGCAGTGCACATAATGCGATAGTTCCAATATAAGCAACCTGTTTTATCGAACTAAATATAACCTCGAAGCCTGCCGAAAGCTTAACCTGATTTATATATGACTGTTTCATGTTCATATTTGATTTATCAAACTTCTCTTTTTCTCTTCCCTCATTTGTAAATGATCTTACAAGACGGACAGCCTCTATATTTTCCTGAACTGTAAGATTCATATTACTGTTGCTGGTTCTTATGGCTCTGTAATTTATCTGAGCCTTTTTTCTGAATTTCAAAAGTGCCACAACAAAAAATGGTGCAAGCATAACCGGAATTATAAGCAGTGTGCTATTTATCGATGTAAGCAATACTATACACGCACCAAACACAAACATACTGTCAAACATTCCCGGAATAATTCTTCCAAACAGGTCTTTCATCATAATCGTATCAGTATGAAGCGTAGTTAAAAGTTCACCCGTGTTGTACTCAGATACAGTCTGGCTGTCAAGTTCCATCAGCTTATCAAAAGTTACAATTCGTAAATCCGTCTCAAACTTCAACGCATACTTTTCAAACATTGTATTTTTGATATATATAAAAATAAGTCTAAAAACAAGAAGTCCAACAAACACCATCGCAATATTAAAAAACAATTCAAAACTGTGTCTTTTTCCGTAATCTCCTTCAATCAAAAACGCAAAAACTCCACTCGCCTTATTGTCGTTATCCATAATAACAAAATCAATAAAAAGCTCTGACACAAACGGAATCAGCAAATCCGCAATAATTGCAGCAAAACTCACAATCTGTAAGATAACTGCCGCCACTATGTACTTTTTCCAGTATTTAAAACCAAATTTTATCGCATCCATTCTTAATCCTTTCTTTTCGTGTGCGTACACGATTTTAATCTCATATAAAGAGGGTAAATCACTACCCTCCTTATATTCTTAATGTACTCTCGGAATTTTCTTAGCGAAGAATTTCGAGATGTATTTTTGATATACAATGATATTTTTGCAGTGCGTACACGGTGTGTACGACGAGAAAATGGAAACAGTATATCAGAAATCCGACCGAAATGACTCATTTTTGTAAGATACCAAGAGTACATATTAAAGTGTTTCACCCTCAACAATATTGTAACCGACAACGCAGTCCTTTATATCTTTATCACCATTTATCATCCTGATAAGATTCATTGTCGCCTTTCGTCCCGTTGTCTTTATATTACAGTCAACCGATGTAAGTCTCGGTGAAATATTGTCAAGTATTGCAATATTATCAAAACCTATAATACCAACATCCTCCGGCACTCTGATATTATTTTCCCTAAACATTGTCATAAGTCTGACCGCCGGGGTGTCATTACGGCAGATAAAGACCTTTTTCATACCGTCTTTTCTTTTTGCTATCCCAACAAGCTGTCTTTCATCCATATCTTCAAGGATTTCACCATCGCCAAGCATCTCCTCTTTCAGTCCCTCAAGATAACCAATACGACGCTGTTCAATAGAAAAAACATTGATGCCGCCTGATTTCATTTTTTCAAAATGCGGGTCGATATATATCATTTCGTTATATCCTTTTTGTGCAAGAAAAGAAACTACATTTCTCATAATCTGACGGCAGTCAACATCAACATGGACAAAATCACACTCTATCCTGTTATATATGGTAACTATAGGAATCCCAAGTTTCTTTAAAAAAGAACTAAACTCCACGCCCTTGCCAAGTGGAAAAAGTATGATACCGTCAACACGGCGTTCTGCCATATACTTTATAGCTTCCATCTCTTTTTCAGGGTCATTGTGAGACAATGCAAGATTTACAAAATAACCATGCTCCCTCGCCGTCTGCTCTATGCTTTCAACAAGAAGTGCAAAAAAGTTGTTGCTAAGGTCAACCGAAACAATCCCTATGGTTTTTGTACTTCCGATTGCAAGACTTTTGGCAAGATGATTTGGTCTGTAATCCATCTGCTCTGCCATTTCAAGTATGTGCTGCTTAGTGCTCTCCCTGATGCCGCTCCTGTTATTGACCGCCCTGTCAACCGTTCCCTCGGAAACACCGCAGGCTTTTGCAAGTTCTTTAATTGTACATGAAATATATATCACCTCTTTTAATTGCTTATCGAAGTATTTGCAAAACTACTGTTATGTTGTGTTAATTGCCATGATTTAACAAATAATACCGCTAGCACGCTCTCGCTATATTGTCATCCGTAGCAGCACATAAGTCAGTTAAAGATAGTTTTGCAAATATAACTTTCTATCCATAAATAATATAATTTGAAACTTTCGTGTGCGTACACGATTTTTAGATATAATACCACCTTTGTTTTATTTTTTCAAGTCATTTTTAGCTTCTTTTTTCTAAAGTGTGATGCTGTTTTGCAGAATACTACCGCCACCAGTGTGCTTATTCCTGTGGCTATCAGTCCCGGTACAACAATTCCTACAGGATTTACGCTTCCGTACTGACTCCTGTAGGCTATTATGTTTACGGGTATTAACTGTAGTGATGATATGTTTATTACAAGAAATGTGCACATTTCATTGCTGGCACGCATCTTTATCTTACTTATATCTTTATGATATTTTTTTATTCTTGCTCTCTCAATCTCTGCCATTTCCTTGATTGCCTTAAGTCCCATTGGTGTTGCCGCCCAGCCTAGTCCAAGCATATTTGCAACCATATTGGCAGTTATGTATTCATTGACAACATGGTTTCTGTCAATATCAGGAAACAGAAAATGAACGACAGGTGATAAAAATTTTGTCATTCTATCCATAAGACCTGCCTGTCTTGCAACTTCCATAATCCCACACCACATTGCCATTACCCCAAGCATTGTTATTGATAATGAAACTGCTTCGCCCGCACTCTCTATTATAACATCAGACAAAGCCTGTGCTTTTCCGTTTGCAAGACCATATGATATTCCCCCAAGAATCATAAATGCCCATATATAATTAAGCATACTTTTCCTCCAAGATTTTTTAACATTATCCCATAATCTTGATGTTTGGGTCAAAAAGTATTTTGCCCCTTGCATCATAATTTTATAATTACATGAATTTCAACATTACTGTACGAACTTGAATTTCGCAGCATTTTCTCCTGACTGTTAAGCAGATATTCGCAATTTTCTCTGCCACCTGCTCATAACACTGTGCTTTTATTTCATATAAATAATATTCATTTTTCAGCTATATATGCACATTTTTATAATTTTCTGCTCGGCTTTATAACATTTTCTCTTATAATTTCACAATTACGGCTTTCCTGCATATAAATAATATTTTGCATTTTCGCAATTGTGAGTTTTCTTTCCCTGCCAAAATAACTTTTATCCTTTTAGATTTTCACTGCTCTCCCACTTACTGCCAACCGCTTACTTATTCTTCTTTATTCTGTGCGGACACACGACAAAGCATCTGCCACAGCTTATACATTCTCCGTCCCTTATATCTGCTTCATCATGTTTCAAATGAACGGGGCATCTGTTTGTACAGGCACTACAGCGTTCAAAGCACTGCTGCCCTTTCTTCTTTACATGAAATATCGGAAGTTTTGGAAGTAGTGAAAACACTGCTCCGAGAGGGCAGAGAAACTGACAGAAAAATCTTTCCTTAAGCATCATTCCGACTACTATCAGTAATAACAGCACAACTCCGGTAATGTATGTGCCAAGTTTAAAGTTTCTGCTCGTTACAAGAGAAAATACCGTCCACGGACTGTATTTTGTAACATATTCCCCTTTTCCCAAAAAGCAAAATCCAATGACACAAATCAGCACGATATATTTTAATTTTTGCAAGTGAATCTGCCATTTTGACGGTATGACAGGTAATTTTCTTCCCGTCTTTTTCTGAATAAATTCTGAGAGCATATAAAACCAGTCTCCAACAGCACCGAATGAGCAGACAAATCCACAAAATATCCTCCCAAATACAATCGTGACAGTACATAATATCAACAGTTTTATGACAAAATCAGATAATATGATATTTTCACCTTTTCCTACCAGTGCCACCGCTTCTTTTACACCTGCAAATGCCTGTGAGAAAAGTGACGGCATAAATATAAAAAATATTATCTGGACTATCACCCTGAAAATCTTTAAAGTCCTTATTTTTTCTTTAACATTCATTGTTTCTAAACTTTTACCTTTCCATTTTTTATGGCATCTTTCATCGCATTTATTATACCGTTTGATGACAATGTTGCTCCCGATACCGTATCAACATCAACCGACTGTTTGTCAATGACATCATCAAGTATTTTTTTTGCCGACTCAAGATAATCTTTCGTCTCGTTTTCAGCCGATAATATCTCTACTTTTTCAAGCTTATTGTCCTTTACGGTAAGACGGACTTTTATCTCTCCGCCAAATCCGTCACCGCTGCCCTCATAAATACCGTCATCAGCAAAATAAATGTTATTACCATCATCACTTGCAACTTCTTTTTTATCTGTTTTTTCGGCTATTGCTTTTTTCTCCTCACCGACTTTCTGCACATTGATACAATATAAAGCTATTATTCCTGCAACAATCAACAGATTAACGCTTTTTATAATAAAAACTCTCATCAGTTTACCGCCTTTTTATTTATCAAACTTTTTCTAAATATCCGTCTTTTTACCTTTCCGCCCAACCTATACCTGTATTGCTATTGCATTTTTACAACAGTTATTTTATAACAGCTTCATCAAGTGCCTCACGATACATACCTATAAGAGTTTTTGATGTACAGGTCGCACCTGACACCGCATCAAACTCACCATTTAATGCCGCATTTATCTGAGTCAGAAGTCCCGGAATTTTCTTTGTTCCGTTTACCGATTTATTATAGTAAAATCGATTTGTCTCATCTGAGAGAACCACATTTGAAAATCCTGCAAAGTGATTGTCATTAAATAACAAATCTGCCGAAATCGTATATTCCTCAAATGCTTTTGACTCATCAGGATATACCGTTGCCACTTTAGAATATGTACCGCTTCTAAGCAGAATTGACGGTTCAGGCAAAGCCGTCTCCTGCGGTGTACTGCTTATCATAGGTTCAGAAGATGTTAGAGGCTTTGAAGAAGCCGGCACATCTGTCTGTAAAGGATTTACTGTATTTGCTGGTACTGCCGTATCTGCCGGTGCAGGTACTTCAACCGGAATTTTTGAAGGAGCAGGAGTTTTTTGTGGTTTTATTCCTCCTTTTTTTGCTGCCTTATTAAGTGCTTTCAGATACAGGTTCACTATTGTTTTTGAGGAACAGGTAGCTCCCGATACCGCACTTATCCCATCTGACGACTGCCTGTTTACTATCTGTCCGACAACACCCTTTTCTCCTGATGCTCCATTCGCCGCTCTCATGTAATAAGTCTTGTTCGCTTCGGCTGTTGATAAAAAATCAGCTATCTCTACGCATTTTCCTTTTGAAAATTTCACAACCGCACTAAGTAAATATTTTTCAAAATCTTCATTTTCATCAGGCTCACATACCGCACTGACTTTATAATTTCCGTCTGCTATACTGCTTTTTGGCACTTTTTTCTTTTTATCAACTTTTATTGCCACAGGCTTTTTTGTCGAAACAGGCATGGTAGTCTTTTTTAATGCAGTTTTTTTCGTCTTTCCGTCTGCCTTTGCAACTGCCTTATTATAGGCATCCATATACGCATTTATAATAGCTTTTGACGAATATGTAGCCCCCGATACAGCATCTGCATCAGACGCATTTTTTCCTACAAGCCGGTTTACCATGCCGCTCCATGCATTATTCATAAATGCATTATTTGCACTGTCCGTATTGCCTGACATTTTCATCCCATAAACCGCAACTGTCTCCCCATTTTTAAACCTCGCCTTCAGACTTACCGTATAGCCGAATTTTTCACAGATACTCTCACCGCTAAATTCTCCGTCAGCAGGTTTCCCGCTCTTTTTCTTTGTATCAGCAACAGCCGTTACTTTTATCTTTGTATCTGTATCGCTTAACTTTGTATCTGTTTTATCAGTATCCGCCTTATCCTCTGATTTCTGCTTAGTATCATCATTTCCGCCAGATGTATCCGCTGAAATATTTTTCTCAATTTTCCTGTAATGCGCAAGGTCATTATTTGCAACATATATTCCACGAAGTGAAAATCCGGCTATCACTATTGATGGAATAATAAAAATCAGCATTTTAAGATTTTTGATAAGATTTTTTGGTATATTTATCTTTTCAAAAACCTTATCTTCTCCTGCTGTATTTTTTGCAGCAACATTTCCCGTATCCTCAATATTATTCTTTCCCACAGCCTTATCTTCAATGTTATTTTTTTCTATATTTTTATCTGTATCCTCAATATTATTCTTTTCCGCAACCTTATCTTTCAAATCTCTTCCTCACTTCCAAACAACCTCTATTTTATAATCCACAAATACATCATATTCACACACATTTTCACCAATCAAATCCCCAGCCAACAATTATCGCTCTATGTAATAGTATTTATTTTCTTTCTATCCATATTTATTTTTTCTGATATTATTTTCCATAACCCCGTATAACGCACAAAACGGAAGGCTCACCATGATGCAACACTATTGCACCATGTATAACACCTTCCTTTTTATTTTGCCTATACATATTTACAAACATATCATAATATGTACTTAAAATTAGTTAAAAACTATTTAACTTTCACATTCTTTACGGCAGACCATTTACTTGCTGTTTTTCCACTTCCTACAGCTTTTACTCTTACAAAGTATTTTTTACCTGATTTTAATCCGCTTACTGTCAATGTTGTTTTCTTTGTAGTCTTTGTTGTTGACTTTTTAAAGTTTTTTGTAAGTGAATACTGAACCTGATAACTTGCTGCATTAGCTGATTTTTTCCAGCTTACTACCGCTTTTGTTTTTTTAGCTTTTACCTTTACGCCTGTTGGTGTTTTCGGTGTCTTTACAGCTTTTACAAGATTTTTCATTGCGTCGCTTAAATGATTGTAAGCTTCATCTACAACCGCCTGATAATGAGCTGTTTTTGCAAGTTCTTCCTCTGCTTCTTCAAGCTCTCCTGCAAAATTCTTCCAACTGTCCGCTGTGTAATCAGCTTCTTTTAATGTCTTAGCATCTTTAACAAGTGCTTCAAGCTTGCTTGTGTCGGCATTTTCAGTAGTTGTAACCGTGTCAACGATATTGTCCTCTGTCACTTCAAAATCAACTGTTGTGTCCTCAAAACCAAGTGCATAGACTGTAATACTCCAATAGCCTGTTCCGTCTGTTCCACCCGGAAGTGCTGCTCTATATGAATCTGTAAGACCAAGCTGAATACCCATTGCTTTGTGCATCCAGTTGTCTGCCGCAAATTTTGTACCAAATGTTGCAAGTGCATTTTTGCGTGTAGAGTCATTTCCATAATATGTCCACTTTACAGCCTGCATCTTTGCACCGAGTGCACCGTAACCCTCGCCTTTTGATGTATCTGCATCATCTGCATTGTTTAAGTCTACTCTTAAAAATTCACCATAACTTCCATTTGCTTTCTGAACCTGAGTTTTCAGCTTTGAAGCTTTTGCAAGTGTCTCATCCTTTATACCAGAATCATTTCCCGTCTTTCTTGCACTAAACTTAAATGTTCCATCTTTCTGCTCTGCAGCAGTCTTAAGACCGTTTGTATTTGCAGTAACATCTGCTTTAAGGTCATAAGCTGAAAGATTCATCTCACTGTAACCACCTGCAAGTTCACCGTCATTTTCAACAACTTTATAGATTTTCTTAAAATCAGAAAGTTCAGATGTCTTTACGGCAACAGGAACATATTTAAGACCTGTAACTTTGTATTCTTTTAATTTTGTCTGTGAACCATCAGCCTTTGTGATAGTTCCTTTGCTATATGATACACTTGTTCCGTCTGTGAGATAAAGTGTTTTTCCATCTGCTGACCAATGAGATACATTAAACTCACTTCCATCTTCACCATAGATAACAGTATCACACTGATAACTTCCTCTATGAAGTCCATGATTTGTAGTTGCTCTTGAAACAGCATCAAAAGCACCTTTATCCAACTCTCCTCTTGCATCAGCCTCAGTGTTTGCATCAGTCATACTCTTTGTACTCTGCAGGTAAATATCCTCTGCATCCCAATACTGATCCCATGTAAGTCCGGCATAAAGATATGTATAATCATCTGCTGCCTTTGTTTTAATGTCTGCTGCATATCCCAGTGTGACAACCATTGCCGTTGACAATGCGGCGCAAAGCAATTTTTTAACATTGTTTTTCATAAAACCTTCTCCTTTTTTATAAATTTCCTCTCTCAAATTTGCCGTTATAAATTATACTATCATATTCTCTCAAAAAAGAAAAGCAGATTAATAAAAAAAGTAGTTTTTTTATTAAATCTGCTCTGTTTTTTTACTTTTTCTTTCTAAGCATTGCACCCTCGCAAACAGGCTGTGCCGTTTTAAACTTAACTATCTGCTCCGCGTGATTTGCAACTTCGATTTCATTACCGTTTTCGTCGCACATACTGTCAACCGTCTGTACAAAAAACGGTTTCATAGGCTGAATTATCTCTATTTCGTCACCCTTAAAGAAACGGTTTCTCTGTGTAATCGTTGCAATGCCGTTTTCCGCGTCATACGACTTGACTATACCGATAAGGTCGTAATCTCTGATATACGAACTTGACGTGTAAACCTGTGAATTTTCATCAGGCTTGCCGAAATAAAAACCTGTTGTATACGGTCTGTGACTGACCTTGCAAAGTTCTTCGTATTCCGCTTCATTAAACACATAATTTTCGGGATCGGCACAATATCTGTCAATCTCACGTCTGTATGCTCCGACAACCGTTGCAACATAATAAGAAGTTTTTACTCTGCCCTCGATTTTAAGGCTCGCAATACCGCTTTGCACAAGCTCAGGTATATGACGGATTGTACACAAGTCCTTTGAATTAAATATAAACGTACCTCTTTCGTTTTCAAACACGTCCATATATTCACCAGGTCTTGTTTCCTCGACAAGTTTATAATTCCATCTGCACGGATGTGCGCAAGCACCCATGTTTGAGTCACGTCCCGTCATATAGTTTGACAAAAGACATCTGCCAGAATACGATATACACATAGCGCCGTGTATAAATGCTTCAAGCTCCAAGTCCTCAGGAATTTTCTTTTGAAATTCCGCAATTTCTTTAAACGACATTTCTCTTGCAAGCACGACACGTGTTGCACCCATCTTGTACCACTTTATTGCCGAGCGATAATTAATGTTATTTGCCTGTGTACTTACATGAATAGGTATTTCCGGTGCAAGTTCCTGCATCATATCAAACAATCCCAAATCTGCCACAAGTACTGCGTCAAAGCCGTAATTCTTTATATCTTTGACAAACTCCTCAAATTCTTCAATATCATCATTATGCGGAAGAATATTTGCGGTAAGGTACACTTTTTTACCTCTGTCGTGAGCGTACTTTATACCCTCCTGCATATCTTCCTTTGAAAAATTTTCCGCCGCAACACGCAGCGAAAACATTTCACCGCCGATATACACCGCGTCCGCACCGTAATCTATTGCTGTTTTCAATTTCTCCAAGCTGCCGCCGGGAGCTAAAAGTTCTGGTTTCTTCATAATATATTCCTACCCTTTATTATTTCTTTACCGATATTGTAACACCGTCACCAAGCGGTAAAAGCGATGTTTCAAGCTCCTTATGCTCCATAAGCATATCAATATATTTTCTAAGACGTTTTACAATCGTGATTTTTCTTCTCACAACGTGGTTATCGTCCGCTGTCATTCCCTTGTAAAGCACATTGTCGGAAATAAGCACACCGCCTTTTTTCAGCAATCTCACGCACTCGTCAAGCATATAAATATAATGTGCTTTCGGGCCGTCAAGGAATATCATATCAAAAACTTCATCATCGTCAATATACGAAAGATAATCCTTTGCATCCGCCTCAATAACCGATATTTTTTCCGCATATCCCGAAGTTTTAATATTCTCCCTTGCAATACGCACCATATCTTCGTTACATTCAAGTGTTGCTATTTCGCAGTCATCATCTGTAGCCTGTGCCATTAATATAGAAGAATACCCAATCGCACAACCTACTTCAAGTATTTTTTTCGGTTTAACCGTTCTGCACATCACCGACAAAAACCTTGCCGTTTCAGGCTCTACTATCGGAACACTGTTTTCTTCCGCATATTTTTCAAGCGAGTGCATAAATTCATCATTATGCACTGTTTTCGCACGCAAATATTCCGTTATATACGGCGGAACAATCGCGTCTTTATCATATTCTATCATTTATCAAACCTCTTTATTGTTTTAAACTGTCTTGATTTTCAATCGCACTGTCATCGACCGAAATATTTTGTTCGGTACTCTGCATTTCTTTCTAAAAGAAAGCCTGCACCTATGGCTTGTCTGGTTTTGTCCTGCACCTCAATACTGACATTTTTGCTCGCCACACCTGCAAGAAGCAGGGTACTGATTGCAAAAACAATCAACAATAAGAGAATACTTTTTATGGGCTTTCTGAACACAGAACGCCTTGCCAATCCAAAAAAATTCATGTACTATCCCTCCATTTTTGCTAATATATCTTTTGGGTTTGCTCGTAATATCGGAAGAATGGAACAGCACAATGCCACCAGAATAACTGCACCACCTAAAAGGAACAACATTCCAATATCTTGTATCTGCAACACCACTTTCAGATTTTCTGTTACTGTTTCTGAACCAGTAATGACATTTTGCAAAACGCCCGAGAACAATTTACCAATGGCTGTTGCTCCTAAAACCGAAAGTGTAAATACACTGCCTGCTTCTAATAAAGTTTGCAGGAAAATTTCACTTTTTGTCTTGCCGAGGCTCATAAAGATTGCCACCTCTTTTTGCCTTGTCCGCATCCACATACATAACAGCAGGGAAACAACAACAGTACCAGTTACCAATGTAAGTACCAGCATAAGATTTGCCACCTTACTGATTTGCTCTAATGGAGCAGACATCTGTTGATAAAGGGTATCGGAAGTGCTAAGTTCTACATCATTTCCGAATATTTTTTGCAAGCTGGTTTCCAGCACATCTAATTTTTCTGGTCTTTTTGAATAAACGCAGAGTTTTTCAAATTCAGCTTCTTTGAACAATTCTTTATAAGTGCTGTTGTCAATAAAGACTTGATTTTCTATTCGATTGACTGCGGTAGTTTCTGTTGGCTGGTCTTTTTCCACATTTCCTGCGGACATGAAAATTCCAATAATTTGAACAGATACTTTTGTTCCGTTTTCTGTACTTAATTCAATCGTATCTCCAACTTTTAGCTCATTTTGATTTGCAAGGTTCGCATTGATAACAGCACCTTTTTTCTCATGTTTGATATAATCGCCAGAAGATAAGCGGTACTGCATTTCTGAAAAAGGGCTGTCCTTTTCCAAATCATCATAGGAGAGCAACGCTATTTTCAAATTTTCCTCATTCGTAGAAGTATTGAGCGTAACGGGAGCAAAACTAGCTGGAAATACATCTTGCCTGCCGATACGGTTGATAGCTGAAACATCTTCCAGCGTTTCAATCTTGTTTACTTCATTCTCTGTTATCTTGCTGTCCTTACTTGTAATTTCAGCTACAATCTTAGAATTTGTCTTTTCCTGCATGGCTTGTTTGGACTCATTTGTAGTCCTTAAAATCATGCTTGTACCTAAAATCATACTGTTTACAAGTATCAAAACAATCAACAAAAGAATGGTTTTTCCTTTTTTTCGCTGTAAATAGCGAAAACCAAGTTGATAAAACTTCATACTTCACACCTCTATTCCCAACGGGCTATGACAACCTTTGTTGCATTGAAATGAAGTGTGTCTGCAAATTCTCCATAAAGATATACTTCAGATTGTTTTTTTACATCGGATATAGAACCCGTTGTTACATTTGTAACACCAGACTGTGCATTTACTGTGGCAATGACAAATTCACAATCTGGGTTATAGGTTACAGAAACAGCATTGTCTTTATTTTCCATTCCCGGTGCTTCTATTTTTATCCCAGCTCCACCCTCAATATCTTTTGCTTGATTTACCAAGCAACCATTGTCTGTAAATTCCAAAACACTTCCTCTCAAATTAGCAGACTCTAATATGTCGTTTCCTTTATTTTCTGAAGAACCATTTGTATTTTCTTCATTCGTATTAGAATTGACAATAGGATTAGACGTATCTGGCTTCTCATTTGGACTTGCACCACACCCCGTCAATGCACAGATACATAATCCAACTGCTATGAATTTACTGATGTTTGTTTTTTTCATTTTTGTATTCCACCTTTCTTGTTCGATATGCCCCTATTGTAAAAGCAAACCATTCTAAAAATCCTGTAAAAAAGTAAGAAAATCATCATCATTTTTTAGAGGATTTTTACAGACTTTTCTGTTATACTGTCTATAATTTATATAGAAAAGGATTGATACATTATGAAAATACTTCTTCTGGAAGATGATTTAGAGTTATGTAAAAATATAAAAATTTCGCTGGAAAAAGAAAACTATATGGTTGATTGTTGCAATGACGGGGAAACTGCTATGCTGTATGCCTTAAATACAGACTATGCTTATGACCTCGCCATTGTAGACCGTATGTTACCGATTATTGACGGTTTGACAATCATAAAATCTATGCGTAAAAAAGGAATTTCTATTCCTATCCTTATCATTACTGCCATGAGTACCCTTGACAATCGGGTTGAGGGTTTAGACGGCGGTGCTGATGATTATTTAGTAAAACCATTTCATATCAAAGAATTGCTTGCAAGAGTTCGGGCATTAACAAGACGCCCTGCCAATATCCAGTTATCTTCCAAATTAGAATATGGAGATTTAACTTTCGATAAAGACAGCCGAACCTTATCTACACCCGTCAATTCTCTTTTATTAACTTCAAAAGAAACCGAGTTGACTTTTGTATTTATGCAGAACCCAGAAACACTATTTTCCCGTGAACAGCTAATCCTTAAAATCTGGGGCAGTTCTTCCGAGGTAGAAACTGGCAATGTAGACAGTTACATTTCTTTTCTGCGAAAACGCCTAAAAGAATTAAAAAGTTCCTGTAAAATAACAACGGTCTACGGTGCAGGGTACAAACTGGAGAAAGAAACATGTTAAATAACTTATACCGAAAACTTCATATTCTGTTTGCAAGTTCTGTTATGCTGATTATTACCCTTGTGATTTCCTTTGTCGTTGCGAACACAGTTCATACAGAGAAAATCAACGAAAGCACCTTATTTCAGAGATTGACAACCTTGCTGATTTATCAAGTGGAAAGTGCTTCTTCGGATATGGACAAAGCACTCAAAACCTACGAAGAGAGTTATCATATTTTTTCTTTAATTACTGATACAAGGGGGAATACCATTTATCAGAGTGATTTCCCATTTCCAACTTCTGCGGACAATCTGTTGCATGATGTAGAAAAGCAGATTTCTACACAACCATTATCACAAATAGAAAACAGCACAACTTCACAAGGCGGTTTTCTGGAAATAAGAGGAACACATCACGATACTTATTTTGTTATTCCTGCTACAATTAGGACAGCAAATGATACCGTGTATCATGCAACCTTTCTTTATCAGACAGCCAGTTTGACGGATATTTTACAAAAAACATTGCCTATATATCTTCTTATCTGGTTTTTGGCTTGTATCGTTGTTATCGTGCTGACCCGTTATCTGCTGAAAAAGTCGTTTGCTCCAACGGAACGAATACTGCAAAGCCAAAAAGATTTTGTTGCAACAGCGTCCCATGAATTAAAATCTCCACTTGCTGTTATGATTTCCAACACGGATATGCTTCTTGATAATGTTTCCTTAAACGAGCAGGCAAAGCAAGCCGTACAGACCATAGATTTTGAATGTATGCGGTTATCCCGTTTAGTCAAAGATATGTTGCTTTTGGCTTCTTCCGACGCTAAAACATGGACATTGCATAAAAGCACAATCAATGTAGATACCTTGCTCATTACGTTATATGAAACCTACGAACCCGTCTGCATGAAGCAGAATTTAGAACTAAAACTGCATTTATCCGAGGAAAGTTATCCTGCTATGTTTACCGACAAAGACCGATTATTTCAAATCTTGTGTGTCTTTATGGATAATGCCATTCAACATTCCAAGAATAATTCTTTAATAGAGATAGAAGTAATCGCCACCGAAAAAAATATTGCTTTTTCTGTGGTAGACCACGGGCAAGGCATTTCTGATGAAGATAAGCAGTATATCTTTGACCGATTTTATAGTGGCGACAAGTCCCATACGAACAAATCGAATTTTGGACTGGGACTAAGTATCGCCAAAGAATTAACTCAAATGCTGAACGGTATTATCATTATCAATGATACTGCTGGTGGAGGTGCTACTTTTACTGTTAAATTTCCTCTGAAATAGATTAAGGCTTGCAGATCATACACTATGTATGGAGCAAGCCTTTTTTCAAATCTTTGTCTTTTTGGTAATCTTGTAAATATATTCTTCTGGTGTAGGGCGTTTATTACCAAAATATTTTTTGAAATTTGCCTACACTTCTGGGGCGGTGCTATTCATAGCTTCGTCAATCGTCGCTTCAATATCTGCCCGAAC
>OGJK01001175.1_pt1 | contig 24802 bp, 18 predicted proteins | sample 1571961 | NCBI WGS metagenome assembly OGJK01 (sample SAMEA2582120, study PRJEB24529) | metagenome | biome: Human gut stool | place: China | collected 2011 | reverse complement strand
GTTCAAATGATGCAAGGCTGGCTCGTTGCAACAGCCGCCGCAAAATGCAGAAATAAAGCAATGAAATTTCTTGAAATCAACGATTTAAACGCAACCACTCAAAATATGGCGGTACGAAAAATTCGTGAATCGTTAAGAATATCAAAAGAAGATAAAGAACTTGTCCTGAAATTCAAAAAGTAACGGCATGGTGCTTGCCCTACCGTTCAGACTGTCGACAAATTGTCCGGAGCGTGCAAAACATTATTTTTTTATATTTAAACATTGAAATCACTTTCCTTCTCTCGCAATTTCTATCCCATAAAAGATAATTTTAACACAACACAAGGTCATTGTAAAGCTAGGCATTCCAGCTAAATTATTTTTGTACGCTGAATATACTTTACAACAACCATGTGATATGCTAAAATACTTAATTGTATGTGCACCCGTAGCTCAGTGGATAGAGCGACAGCCTCCGGAGCTGTGTGTCGAGGGTTCGACTCCCTCCGGGTGCGTTTTTATTATTTTTCTTTCATTTTATATTTATTATTCCCCCTATTTTTTAACAGCTTTTTATACTTTGTCATTTTCTTTTTATTGCAGCTGACAATAAGCTTTTTATTAGTTCCTTTTAATGAATTTTTCCCTGCCTTTCTAAATATTTTACTCCTAATATTAATCTTTTTCAGACTGTGGCAATTTTTAAAACAATTTTTTCCGATTGTTTTTATATTCTTTCCTATCATTACTTCTTTTAATTTTTTGCAGCCTGAAAACGCATCTGCTGCCACAGAGGTAACTTTATATCTCACACCGCCTTTTGTTATGCTGTCAGGAATGATTGCTTTTTTCGCCTTAGTATCGCAAAATTTCTTTAATGCAACAGTCTTTTTATTTTTATTATATCTGTTATATTTGGCAGTTTTTTTGTTGGTTTTTGCCTCAGTATTACTACTTTCTCCTGCACTGTTTTTTCCAGCTCCCTGCTGTTTATTCGGACTTGCAGTCATTCTCACCAATGGCGTTTTTGTCTGCTCTGACGAAGCATCTGTCTGCAATGGCATTTCCGTTACTTCAGGTTTTGTACTCTCGGAAACATTATCTTTTTTATCTGTTCCATCACTGTCATCAGGATTTTTACTTTGATGCGGCAGACTGCTTTCAGATGGATTTTTTGTATCTAACGGTTTATTTCCGGATAAGTCTGAATCTGATTTGTCTTTATCTGTCACATTTGGTATCCATTTTGCATATATAACTTTATCTCCGCTTTCATTTTCTGTTATCTTTTCAATTCTCTGTCCGCTGAATTTTTCATCCTGATACCAGCCTGCAAAACTGTATCCGTCTTTCTTTGCACTCTCCGGCAGTTTTACTCCTGTTCCATACAGATATGCCATTGGACTTCCGTCTTCTGTCTTTCCTCCGTCAAGCATATATTTAATTTTATAAGATTCAGGAGTCCATACCGCATAAAAACATTTATCTCCCGTATCATCAGACTCAATCTTTGCAACATATGTATCATTCTTATCTTTGTCCGCCGACCAGCCTTTAAAGACATAGTTCTTTTTTTCTACATCCATCGGAAGATTTACATCATCTCCAAATCTATACGAACTTATCCTGCTTTTTTCATCCTTAAATTCTCCGCCGTTTGTCTCAAATTTTATACTGTATTCCGACAATCTGTAAACTGCCTTTAAAGTTATATCTCCATGTGAGCCTTTTTTAACAACATAAGCACCCTCGTGCAGCTTATCGCTATCATGCCAGCCTACGAAATCCCACCCGTGTTTCTTTGGCGAAACCACGGTAAAGTCATCTGTCTCGCAATCATATTTCAGAGGATTTACATTTGTCTCAGTCTCTCCACCGTCAAAATCATAAGAAATGCTGTATTCTACCGGTTTCCACTGTGCATATAATATTATCTTATCACCTTTTACAGCAGTAAGCCTGCTTACCTTTTGTCCAACCTCATAACTTGTTCCTTTTCCGTCGTATCTTGTATTCCATCCGGCAAAAACATAATATTCTTTTGTACTTTTGTTATCCGCTATCGTGTACTCTGATTGATACATGATTTCCTTATTTTCAGGTGCTTCACCCATTCCGCCATTTAGATTGTACTCAATATTATATGAGTTTTCCTGCCACCTGGCATAGAGTCTGACAACCTCTCCGTCTTTATCCGTGAGGTTTTTGATGCTTTCACCTGCTTTGTATATTTCTGAACTTCCGTCAGCTAAAGTGCTCCAGCCTGCAAATGTATATCCTTCTTTCTTATACATATTATCCAAAATCTTAAATTCAGTATCATAAAGCAATCCTGCCTGCTCAGTCTTTTCTCCGTCCGTTCCATTTGGCATATACCACACACTGTAGCAATTTGCACACCACTTTGCACTCAATGCTTTTTTTCCTGTCATATCTTCTGATATATTTAGGACTTCTCCCGATATATATTTTCCGGCATCATTATAAAGCTGACTGTCACCTGACGCATATCCGCAAAATGTATATCCTTTTTTCTCAGGGACTTCTATATCAGGCATCTTCATTCCACTATAAACAAATATGCCATCTGTCCCGTTATCTCCTCCTTTTTTATCAAACTCCACACAATATGAGATACCGATACACTCAAATTTCCTATTATTTTTTTTACTGTAATCATTAGTTGTTGATTTGCTCCATCCTCTTAAAATTGTATTTTCAGAAAATGTATCATTATTTTCATTGATAACACAATTGGGATTATTTATTTTTATCTCACTTAAAGAAACACATCCGTAAAATGCTCTGTTTCCTATTTTTGCAAGCATATTGTTGTCCGAAAATGTAACTTCATTAAGTTTCTCACAGTTAAAAAATACATTGTCACCTAATTCACTAATATTCTCATCAGACATTACTTTTTTAAGTTCCGTACAATTATAAAATGCTGAATTGTCTATTGTAACCGCTGTCTTTTTAGTACGGTCTCCCATAATAGAAACATTCTCCAATGACTTGCAGCCTGCAAATGCAAATCTGCCTATCTTTTCTATTCCTGCTCCCATTATTACAGCGGCAATTTCATCACTGTCCCTGTATTCATCTGCAAATTCCGTTGTACCATCATTCTCAAAACCTGCAAATAAAATAATTTTATATTTATTTTCTACTGAAAAATCATATTGTTTGCTTCCTGCATAACATCCTATCAAAGTACCTGCATCTATACTGCTTTTATCACTGATAACTGTTTCTTTTCCCTCGAATACAATTTCTTTTATTTCTTTATCTCTCGCAAATGCTTTTTTTCCTATATATTCTGTTGTATTAGGTATAACAAGTGCATCTTTCGTTATCTTCTCATAATCACTCTCATACTTTAAAGAAGTACAACCGGCAAAAGCCTCATCACCTATTCTTGTCACATTTCCAAGAGTAATCTTTTTTAATACCGTGCAGTTTTTAAATGCCCTGTCTCCTATAATTACAATATCCGATGGCACATTAAATCTCTCTAAATATTTTTCTCCTGCAAAAAAGTCCTCACCTATTGTTGTTATCTTATTATAATTTCTGTGATTTTCTTTTGAATAGGACTGTGCCGATGAATTTGAAAATCCTGTTATCACTGCATTTTGTGGTATCGTTTCAAACGACCTGTCTATCTCACAGTCAGGATTTTTTATAATTATCTCGTCTAATGAACTACATCCAATAAAAGCATTTTTTTCGATTTTTCTCACTGAATACGGCACTACAATCTTCTTGAGACTTATGCAGTTTTCAAATGCCCCTGCTCCTATTTCATTAACTGTTCCGTTCTTAATATCAACCGAAACAAGTTTATCCTGGTCTTTAAATGCTCCGTTTCCTATCCGCTTTACTTCTTCCGGAATTTTCACACTCTCAGGCTTTTCAGACATACTTACCAGTGTACCCGAATTTATCACTGCTCCATTAAGACCGTTTTCCCTATAATCTTTAAAAAATCTTTTTACTGTTATATTTCCTGATACCGTCTTTTCTCCATCACATGACACATATTTTGTTCCGGGATAATACGCTCCGATTTTTGTATCTGTCCCAAAATACTGACCTGATATTTTTGTATCATAATCGACTTGAACGGTTTTATTATTGTTTACACTGTCTATCACCTTACCGTCATCATAATAATCAATACAGGTAACGCTATACTTATTTTTCTGCCACTGGGCATACAATTTTACTGTAGTCGTTGTTATGTTATTTATGAGTTGTCCTGCCGAATACGCTTTTCCGCTTCCGTCTGCCTTTGTATTCCATCCGGTAAAATGATAATAACTCCTGCCAAAAGAATTTTGCTTTAAATTTTCTGATTTATCATAATTTATCGTCTGGCTCGCCACATTTCCATAACCACCGTTTGCATCATACTCAACTTTGTATGTAAATGTATCATCATAATACGCACCACATCCGCATCTATGTCTTGTATATCCTTTTGAAGAACTCGTCGGAGCCGTCACTGAAACACTTGAATAATTATGTCCTGTTGCCCCTGCACCTGCCGTCTGTGTCCCACAGGTCGTACAGTATAACACCTGTCCCTGCGTACAGGTTGCTGCACTTTTCTGTGCCCATGTATGATTTGCATACCCTCCTGAATAAGTTGTATTGCTGCACATAGTGCACTTATATATTGCCGGATGCTGACAGGTTGCCCCTGATACATAAGTTGAATAATTATGACCTATCGTACTTCCCTGATTTATTGTGCTGTTGCACATGGTACATTTATATACCGCCGGTTGCTGACAGGTTGCTCCTGATATACATGATGAATAATTATGGCTTATAGTGTTTCCCTCACTTTTTGTCTCACCACAGATAGTGCATCTGTACTGGTTATTGTGCTGACAGGTTGCTGCAGATGTAAGCTGCCATCTTGATGAATCATAAATATGTCCGCACTGCCAATAAATATATAACGATCTATGATTTTGTGCATCATTGCTTATAAGATTTTTTGCCTCTGCCAAAGTTGCGTTTTGGGGAGTATCTGATAGCTTATTTCCCATTCCAACCATAGCTCTTATATAAAATCCCGGATTTACAAGCGTTGATGCATCTAAATTTGCAACAATATTTTTATACATATTCACATAATCACTTTTTTCATTTATCAAATACTCAACACATAACGAATCTTCACTTTTTTTCAAAACACTTGAACTTTTCATAATTCCTTCTATTGTATTTTTTAGACTTCCTGTCATTGTAAACGGCTTTGAAAAATGCACAAGATATTGATAATATGTCTCTGCTTTTGCCTTTTTTAAATTCATAAACATTCCATTTGACAAAACAACCGCCACCGTCAACACATATATCAAAACTTTTTTAAATAAATTTCTTTTTTTCTCCATATAATCTTTCCCCCTATTTTACGCCACTATTTCAAGCGAATTAAATATTTTATTGTACCTATAAACACTGTCTGACAGATATTCATCAGGCAGCAGACAATTATCATTTACTTCTTTTACCATGTTTTTAAGTTCCTCTTTTGTAAATCCGGCTTTTGCCGACATTGCAAGCACTTCATGTATGCTGCTCGGCAGGATATAAAAATCACCTCCTATTTTCTCAGCCAGTCGCTTAAATATATCCTGATATAAGATAACTGATGCACCGTTTATACCCATGTTATTTGTTACCACATAAGGCTCATATAAACACTCACGCTTAAGTGCCGGTTTTTTTAATCCCATCTCCTGTAACTGCACATCAAACATACCGATAACTTCGCTCATAGGCATTATTTTTTCTTCAAATATTCTCTCCGAATTTTTTAATGCCAGTGTGTAAAGTTCTCTTGTATCCGTTTGCCATTCCTTTGCAACTTCATTTGTTATCCGTATGGATGCAATTCCATCCTCATCATTACTAACAAGACAATAGAACACAACTGCCATGTCGAGAAATCTGATATACGGCATATCTTCGAGCAGCTTTTTATTTTTATTCAAAGAGATAAGTCTCATAACTATTTTTTCAATACAATCCTCATACTCCATTGACAGATTTTCATATGTATTCTGTCTCTGGCTGTCCTCATATATCCTCACAACCTCTGATACAAGGCTGTCAATGCCTGTTCCGTCAATGTACTTCTGATACATATTTTGAAGATAAAAATTAGGTGTTATGCTCTTTCCCGTCTCCATGATAGTAAGTGAGTCATATTCAAGCGAATTATTTTTTATGACCTTATGCACCTCTACCGCAACCTCCTTACCAAAACACATTTTTATCTTCTCTGCCATCTCATCTACAAATTCATAATATTCCATATCATCCCTCATTTCTGCACACATTTTTCTTCATATCCTATATAGTAATTTATTTCTATTCCATCAAATAATCGGTATAATTTGTGTCGGGTGTGCTCAGACACAAATATTATCCTCCATATCTTAAAAACTCTTTGCCCCAAGCAGACTTCTAATATTTTTGTATTAAAAGTTTCAATCAGATAATCCCTGATTTCACCGTTTTTGCAATCAGGCAAATATTTGTGGTATGCTCTGCTGTTTGCATAATATTGTTAAAACCTGATATATATACTTCTCCTCCTGTCTTTAATTTAGGGATATCTATCTGATGATAAAAATTTGATTTACGGGTGATCTGCTGTTATTTAATCAGCACAAAAAATTTAGAAGTCTGTTTTTAGGCTTAGACAGCCGTCTTAGAACAAAGAAATTTTCCAGTATAACCCACACTGAACACTTTATTATTTTACTGATTATTTTGTGTGGGTTACTAGTTATATGGTAGCAAAGCCGTATATTTTAAACAATGTCAATTATTGATAAAAATATTATGGATTTTTGTTTGATTCATTTATTTTTCTATTTTTAGCAAATTTATTTTTTATGCACTTTGCACTATTCTTTAGTTTTTTTTTATGAAACACTCACAAATTTTTAGACCTAAAAGTGGCTCTAATTCCCTGTATATCATTGTTTGCGTTACTTTTAACATTTTTTATATCAAAAAATAATTTTTTCATTATGCTAAAGGATGTTATTTTTCATAAAATTATGCTTGTTTTTACAAGAAAAAAACTGCTATTGCAAAAATAAAACAGCCGAACCCTGAAAATTTTCAAAATCCGACTGTTTTTATCACATTTATCAAAGAGAAATCTCATCACCCAAAGGTAATGACTTTTTCTTTAATTTTATATATTATTTATTATTTGCTTAAGAACTCATCAATTCCCTTAGCTGCTGCCTTTCCTGCACCCATTGCAAGAATAACTGTTGCGGCACCTGTTACAGCATCTCCACCGGCATATACGGCTGCCTTAGAAGTCTTTCCTGTCTCCTCCTCAGCAACTATACATTTTCTCTTGTTAATATCAAGACCTTTTGTTGTTGATGAGATAAGCGGGTTAGGGCTTGTTCCAAGTGACATGATAACAGTATCTACATCAAGTACGAACTCAGAACCCTCAATTTCAACAGGCCTTCTTCTTCCTGACTCGTCAGGCTCGCCAAGTTCCATACGTATGCACTTCATTCCTGAAACATTTCCTTCTTCATCTTCCATGATTTCTACAGGATTTGTGAGAAGGTCAAATTGTATTCCCTCCTCTTTTGCATGATGTACTTCCTCAACTCGTGCAGGAAGCTCTGCTTCGCTGCGGCGATATACGATATGTACATCTGCACCGAGACGAAGTGCTGTTCTTGCGGCATCCATTGCTACATTTCCACCACCGACTACGGCAACTTTCTTTCCAGGAATGATAGGTGTATCATAATTTTCATCAAAAGCTTTCATAAGATTGCTTCTTGTAAGGTACTCATTTGCTGAGAATACACCGTTTGCATCTTCTCCCGGTATTCCCATAAATCTAGGAAGTCCTGCTCCTGAACCTACGAATACGGCATCAAATCCCTCTTCATTTAAAAGTTCGTCTATAGTAACGGCTTTTCCTATGACAACATCCGTCTCAATCTTAACTCCAAGTGATTTTACATTTTCAACTTCCTTGTCTACGACTTTGCTCTTTGGAAGACGGAACTCAGGAATACCGTAAGATAATACACCGCCTGCTTTGTGAAGTGCTTCAAAGATAGTTACATCATAACCGAGTTTTGCAAGGTCACCTGCACATGTAAGTCCGGCAGGACCTGAACCGATAACGGCAACTTTCTTTCCGTTTAGGCTCTCAGCCTTTGCAGGTTTGATGCCCTCTTCTCTTGCAGTATCAGCGACATATCTCTCAAGTTTACCGATAGATACCGCATCACCCTTAATTCCACGGATGCACTTTGACTCACACTGGCTCTCCTGTGGACATACACGACCACATACGGCAGGAAGTGCAGAATACTCACTTATCACATGGTAAGCTCCCTCAACATTTCCTTTCACGAGTTCACTGATAAATCCCGGTATATTTATATTTACGGGACAGCCCTTTACGCACTGTGGATTTTTACACTGGAGACAACGTGTTGCTTCCGCTGTCGCTTCTTCTTTATCATATCCTAAACAAACTTCCTTAAAATTCGTTGCACGAACTTTTGGCTCCTGCTCACGAACAGGAATTCTTTTCATTACATCAACTTCCATGATATTTTCCTTTCTCTACAATTCTATGTTCTCTGACAGATATTTGCGGGCTTATGTTTAATTCTAAATATTATCTGACACAACTCCGGCATGGAGTATTCCCGCATTTGCTGTATTTTTCTTTTACTGGCAGTTTCCACATCCACCGTGATGTGTATCTCCCTCTTCGAGTTTGAGCATTGCTCTGCCCTCTTCAGTTTTATACATTCTCTGACGACGCATAGCCTGGTCAAAATCTACAAGATGACCGTCAAACTCAGGTCCGTCTACACAGGCAAATTTAATCTCATCACCTACTTTAAGACGACAGGCACCACACATACCTGTTCCATCGACCATGATAGGATTCATACTTACTATTGTAGGAATATTAAGTTCTTTTGTAAGTATAGTAACAAATTTCATCATTATCATAGGTCCGATAGCTATAACCTTTGTATATGTCTTATTTAAGTTCTTTACAAGTTCATTTATCTGGTCACACGCATTTCCCTTGAAACCGTAAGAACCGTCATCTGTTGCAATATAAAGATTTCCTGCAACTTCACGCATCTCATTTTCAAGTATCATAATATCCTTTGTACGTGCTCCGATTATAACATCAACATCAATACCATGCTCTTTCATCCATTTAACCTGTGGATATACAGGAGCTGTACCAACACCACCGCATACAAATAAAAGCTTTTCTTTCTTTAACTCCTCTATAGGCATCCCAATAAGTTCAGACGCACATCCTAAAGGTCCTACAAAATCCATGAAGCTTTCCCCGACTTCATAGCGTGACATCTCTGTTGTAGATGCTCCGACTGTCTGGAATACTATAGTAACAGTTCCCTTTTCTCTATCATAATCACATACTGTAAGAGGGATTCTCTCTCCTTCCTCATCTGTCTTTACAATAACAAACTGTCCGGGCTGACATGATTTTGCTACTCTTGGTGCCTCAACATCCATAAGCCATATGTTGTTGGCAAGATACTCTTTCTTTAAAATCTTAAACATAATGAGCCTCCATCTCTTAATCGTTTTTTATAAAAATACGCTTAGGTCGTTACATTTTGATAGATAACTGTTTGCGTATCGTTTATCATCACTTACATTTTCGCCAAACCATACCGGTGGCACAAAGTTTTCGGCATCTTCCTCGCTCTCAAACTCGACCTCAATAAAATAAAGTCCATCAAGCACTCCGCCAAAAATATCAAGTTCTCCCATATGTCCATCTTCCAGGGGTATTATATATCTTGTCTTTTTGATAAGATTATCGTCCACCTTTTCTCTCAGATGTTCATATCCTTCTTTTGTCAGGAAAACTTCAACTTCATTATTTATCCTTACATCCGTATTCTTATCTTCACTGCCACTTACAAGTGACTTGTAAGTAAGAATATATCTGTCATTACTTTTTCTTATCCTGACAACCGGATTTGTGCAAAGATACCCCTGCTCAATATGTTTCTGTTCATATTGTTCCAGATTGTCAGGAAGCTTTTTAATCTTGAATTTCTTTTCTATTTCCATTTATATGCCTTTATAATGTTAGACTATTATCTGCTCAATTAGTCCACTTCTGCTTTAAGCCAAAATGTATCACTCACCGTGAACCAAGTCTGCTTTTATTTCGTTTCCGCAATATTGTCTGCCTTTTCATTTTTTGACTTTCGCCACTTGATACCAAGAAGTATCGCACCATATGCAACACCAAGACTTACAAGGAATTTAACGAGATACCATAAAAATGCTCCTCCGAAAGTAAGGTCCGCAAGACCTTTTAACAATAATGCTCCTGTCATATTTTCACCATACCTTTCTATCTGCGGTTGACAAGTTCCTTTGTTATGTCACTCCAGTCAATATCACACTCTGCCATAAGAACCATCATGTGATAAAGGAAATCGGCAATCTCATACTTAAGCTCTTCCGAATCGGGATTTTTTGCAGCGATAACAATCTCTGTTGCCTCCTCGCCACATTTCTTCAAAATCTTATCTATCCCCTTATCAAAAAGATAATTTGTATAAGAGCCTTCCTTTGGATTTACTTTTCTATCCATGATAATTTTATAGTCTTCAAGCAATACTGTCAATGGGTTTGTTTCAATATACTCTTTTTGGGCAAGTTCCTTAAAGAAGCAGCTTCTGCTTCCGGTATGGCATGCAGCTCCGACCTGACGAACTTTTGCAAGAATTGTATCATTGTCACAGTCGAGCATAAGTTTCTTTACATACTGATAATGACCTGATGTATCTCCTTTAAGCCACAATTCCTGTCTGCTTCTACTGTAGTAAGTCATTTTGCCACACTCGATAGTCTTTCCATATGACTCCTCATTCATGTAAGCAACCATGAGAACTTCGTTTGTGCGGTAATCCTGAACTACTACCGGGATAAGACCATTGTCCATAAGTTTAAAGTCTGAAAAATCAATAAGACTTTCAAACACTTCTACATCTATTCCTTTTTCTTTTAAGGCTCTTTTTGCCCTGTATATATCTCTGTCCTCGGTATCTTCAAAATAATTTGTTGATACGGCATCTGTTTTTTCAAATGATAAAAGCTCTGCAAGGTCATTTCTTATAAGACCATCCCTTATCATAATATCCATTTTTGTACTATTTATGGCATCAGTAAAACTCTTTGTGCAGTCGATATGTTTAAGCATCGCCGAACCTATTCCCATATCATAATACCTGTCAAGTGCTTCTGCATTCATAAAAGCGGCTTTCATGTCAACTTCAAGCATAAGCTTGTCCTTGTCAAACCTGGCTGTTATCTCGTCTATCACTTTCTGTTCCGGCAGAAGTGCATTTCTAAGCACAAGTTTGTATGCTCCGGTATAAAGTGCTTTTTTTGCATCTTCAAAACGCTCAACATACATTCCTATCATAAACGGAATGTCTATCTGTTTTTCAATCACTCTTGCCGTGCTTAAAAATTCATCTCTCGATGCCTCATCCCCGGTATAATTGTAGATAAACAATTCATCTGCACCCTTACACGCATATTCATCCGCAAGTTTTATGATGTTTTCCGGATATTCATTTTCCGCATTTATAAATGGGATTATTTTCTTCTTTTTCATATATCCTATTCTCCTAAACTTCCTTTTGTTGAGAGTACATCACTTATTCTCTCATCATACATAACTGCCCTGTCAAGTGCCTTTGCAAATGATTTAAACGCAGCTTCTATTATATGATGATTATTTGAACCGTCAAGCATCTTTAAATGCAGGTTCATACCTGCAGAATAGCTTACGGCATAGAAAAATTCATGTACCATCTCTGTGTCAAATTCGCCTACCTTAGATACGCTAAACTCCATATTTTCTACAAGATAAGGTCTGCCTGAAAGGTCAAGTGCACAAAGCATAAGAGTCTCATCCATAGGAAGAATACACTCACCAAATCTCTTAATACCTTTCTTGTCCCCGACAGCCTCCTTTATAGCCTGACCGAGAACGATACCTGTATCCTCAATAGAATGGTGGCAGTCAACCTCTAAATCTCCCTTAACCTTAACCGTAAGGTCAAAAAGACCATGTCGTGCAAAACTGTTCAGCATATGGTCGAAAAAACCAATGCCTGTATCTATATCAGCTTTGCCACTGCCATCAAGATTTAACTCAACTAAAATATCAGTTTCTCCGGTCACCCTTGAAACCTCGGCCATTCTTGCTTTTACATTTTCATTCATAATAAAAACCAACCCTTTCCAATGCAGTTTCCTGCCCGTTTTTAGTAAAGCGGACATTCGCACTCCGCCTTTGCTGCCTTTCAGTAAAAGCTTACTCCCACTGACATAAGCATCCCATTTATACACCTCTTAGTGCTCTATACACCATAAGCTTTTAAAATGCTTATTTTTGTTCAAATCTGACAGCGATTGAGTTTGCGTGTGCCGTAAGTTTTTCGGCCTTTGCAAAGTCCTCAATATCCGTATGGATAAGTTTAAGTGCCTCCTCAGAGTATGAGATTATGCTTGATTTCTTTATAAAATCATCAACCGAAAGAGGTGAGAAGAACTTTGCCGTACCATTCGTAGGAAGTACATGGTTAGGTCCTGCAAAATAATCACCGAGCGGCTCACTGCTGTACTCTCCGAGGAATATTGCTCCTGCATTTTTTATTCTTGTCATAGTGTCAAAAGGATTTTTTGTCACTATCTCAAGATGCTCTGATGCTATCTCGTTTGCCGTGTCAATTGCCTCTTTCATATCATTTGCTACAAGTATATAACCATATGAATCAAGCGACTTCTGTATTATCTCTTTTCTTGAAAGGACTTTTACAAATCCGTCAACTTCCTCTGATACTTTCTTTGCAAGTTCCTCACTTGTCGTTACAAGGATAGCTGATGCCATCTCATCATGCTCTGCCTGTGATAAAAGGTCTGCTGCCACATATCTTGGATTTGCCGTTTCGTCGGCAAGTACAAGTATCTCACTTGGTCCCGCGATAGAGTCAATGCTGACATGACCATAAACAGCTTTTTTTGCAAGTGCAACAAAAATATTTCCGGGTCCTACTATCTTGTCAACTTTCTTAATGCTCTCTGTACCAAATGCAAGTGCCGCAACAGCCTGTGCTCCACCGACCTTATAAATCTCATCTACACCTGCTTCATGTGCTGCCACAAGCGTTATAGGATATACCTTTCCGTCTTTTCCGGGTGGTGTTGTCATAACTATCTTCTCAACACCTGCAACCTTTGCCGGTACGATGTTCATAAGCACTGATGACGGATATACCGCTTTTCCGCCCGGCACATAAACGCCTACTCTTGCGAGCGGTGTTATCTTCTGTCCGAGAAGTGTTCCGTCAGTCTTGCTGTCAAACCAACTGTAACGAACCTGTTTCTGGTGATAATCCCTGATATTTACAAGTGCTTTTCTTATTATCTCAATAAGACGCTCATCCACCTTAGTGTAAGCTTCTTTTATCTCCTGATCAGTTACCTTGAATGTCTCCTCAGTAATCTTTACACCGTCAAATTTTTCAGTGTATTCAAACAATGCCTTGTCCTTGTTTGCTCTGACATTCTCTATAATGTCATTTACAGTATCTTCAAATTTACTGTACTGGTTCGGACTTCTCTTTAAAAGGTTTTCCAGTATATTATTTTTCTCTTTTTCTGTAAGTTTAACTATTCTCATAGCTGCCTCCCTTTTTATCACTAACCGGGTATTTGCGAAACCATTATAATATACTTTTATCACGGTATAATCAAAACAGTATATAATCGGCTCCTCAATCTCCTATTGTCATTTATTTCTAGTCATCAGGTATAACTTTCTTAAGGTCACGGATAAGTTTTGTTATCCTTTCATGCTGCATTTTCATGCTCACCTCATTTACGACTACTCTCGCCGATAAAGGACATATCTCCTCTAAAACTTCAAGACCGTTTTCTCTTAATGTAGAACCGGTTTCTACTATATCAACGATAACTTCTGAAAGTCCTACGATAGGTGCAAGTTCTACCGAGCCGTTAAGCTTGATTATCTCTACTGTCTGGTGCTTTTTATTATAGAAATAATCTTTTGCTATTCCCGGATATTTGCTTGCAACTCTTATAAGCGAGCCGTCATTTAACTTTTCTCTCGCACTCGCCGGTCCTGCCACACACATACGGCATTTTCCGCAATTTAAGTCTAATACTTCGTAGAGTTTTCTTCCGGCTTCAAGTATCGTATCTTTGCCGACAACTCCTATATCTGCTGCTCCAAGTTCAACATATGTAGGGACATCCGATGCTTTCGAGAGGAAAAACTTAAATCCCAGTTCCTCATTTACAAATATGAGTTTTCTTGTCTTTTCATCTTTCATTTCCTCACAGGTGATTCCTATCTTTTCCAAAAGACTTAATGTGTGTTTCGCAAGCCTTCCTTTTGCCAGTGCAAATGTTATATATTCCATCATGTCCCTCCTACTTGAATGTTATTTCTTCAACTACAGTCTTATCTTTTAAATACAAGAGTTTTTCCTTATTCATTCTCTTTGCATAATCTTTATACAAATCAATATCTTTCTGCGATGATTTGCGTACAAGCTGCACATTCTCACCCGATTTTCTAAGTGCGGCAGCTTTGTTTAATGCCTCTTCCCTGAGTTCTTTAGGATAAAGAAGAATACATCCTGATACAAGCTTCTCATCGAGAATATTCTGTCTTGTAAGTGCAAGCATAAGCTGATCTAAAACAATGGCAAGACCGATGGCAGGCGTATCTTTTCCAAACTGCCCCACAAGTCCGTCATAACGACCTCCTGTTGCCACAGCTTCGCCCGTACCGTATGTATATGCCCTGAATATAATTCCTGTATAATAACTGTAATGGCTTAACATACTAAGGTCTATCGTAACATAATCTGTAAATCCATATATTTTTAATATGTTATCAAGTTTTGCAAGTCTGTCAAGAGCCTTTAAAACCCTTTCATTTTGGCAGCGTTCCTTTACAAACTTAGCAGCTTCATCAAAGTCATCTAAAAGGTCAGGAAGTTTTAAGATTACCTCCTTAAGTCCCTCTGATACTGTCAGATTGTCGAGAAGATCCTCAACACCAAAAAAATTCTTACTCTCAATAAGTTCATGAAGTTTTTCTGTTTCCTCAGGTGTAAAACCTGCCTCCTCAACTATTCCCCTGAACAAATCTGCATGACCTACCTCAAGCTGAAATCTCTTAAGACCACTGCTTAAAAGACTCTCGACCGTAAGTGCTATCATCTCTGCGTCTGCATCTGAACTTGCATCACCAAAAAGCTCTGCACCTACCTGTGTCACTTCCTGAAGTTTTCCCTTATAAGGATCTGTATTTACAAATGTGTTTGCCGTATAGCAAAGACGAACCTGCATCTGTTCCTCTCTGTAATACTTTGCAACGCATCTTGCTATCGGAGGTGTCATATCCGGTCTTAATACAAGTGTATTATTTCCCCTGTCAAAGAACTTAAACATCTCTTTTGAAGAAGCTGTTCCTCTCTCCTTGCTGAATATGTCAAAATATTCAAATGCAGGGGTCTGAATGTCATCAAAACCATAAGATTTCATAACATCATGGACTTTTCCCGCCACATTTAATTTATTTTCACACTCTACACCGTAAGTATCTCTCACTCCGCCCGGTGTATGGAGTAACTCGCTCCCTATATAACCTGTTGTATTTTTAAACTGACTCATCCTAAACCTCCACTTCTTAATTTATTTTTTCATTTGAAAAAACACACTTACACTTTTACAGTAACAGTTCAGCCTTTCATTTCTTACATTCATAAACCTGCCAGCGAGCTGTCAGTCGCTGCTTTGCAGCTTTTGTTTATTTTGTTGATATAGTCGTTCCTGTGCAGTCAGACAGATTTTCATTGCACTCTCTGCTGCCTGCTCATTGCATTATTCATATAATCCTGTCGGGCTTTCTTCTTTCGGATCATATCCATGTTTTTTCAATGCTTCGATAATCTCTTTCTTATGCTCATGTCCAAATGCCTCAAGCGTTATCCTGAGCTCAACGGCGGCATTTCTGTTTATACTTACAAACTGGTTGTGCTCAAGTCTGATTACATTTCCCTTAAGTTTTGCAATAACATTTGCCACATTTACAAGTTCACCCGGTCTGTCAGGAAGCTGCACCGATACCGTAAATACTCGTCCTCTCTCGATAAGACCATGCTGTACAACTGATGAAAGCGTTATTACATCCATGTTTCCACCGCTTAAGATAGAAACTATCTTTTTACCCTTGCAGTCAAGATGCTTAAGTGCAGCAACAGTAAGCAGACCTGAGTTTTCAACGAGCATCTTATGATTTTCCATCATGTCGAGGAAGTTTACGATAAGTTCCTGATCTTCTACTGCTATTATCTCATCAATGTTTTTCTGTATATACGGAAATACAATGTCTCCCGGTGTCTTTACTGCCGTACCGTCTGCTATGGTATTTACATCAGGAAGAGTAATTACCTTTCCTGCATCTAATGATGCTTTCATACAGCTTGCTCCTGCCGGCTCAACACCTATTACTTTTATATTAGGATTTAAAAGTTTTGCAAGTGTTGAAACTCCTGCTGCAAGTCCACCCCCTCCGATAGGTACAAGGATTATGTCAACAGTCGGAAGTTCCTTAAATATCTCCATTGCAATCGTACCCTGTCCCGTTGCTACGACTTCATCATTGAAAGGATGAACAAATGTTGCCCCCTCTTTTTTTGCAAGTTCAAGTGCGTACTGGCAGGCTTCATCATATACAGAACCGTGAAGAACTACTTTTGCTCCATAACCCTTTGTTCTGTTTACCTTGATAAGCGGAGTAGTTGTAGGCATGACTACCGTTGCAGGCACACCGTAAAGTTTTGCCGCATAGGCAACTCCCTGTGCATGATTTCCTGCTGATGCAGTTACAAGACCTTTCTCTCTTTCTTCCTCTGAGAGAGTGCTTATCTTATAATAAGCGCCTCTTACTTTGTAAGCTCCGGTGTACTGCATATTTTCAGGTTTAAAATAAACCTTATTTCCCGTCTGCTCTGAAAAATACTCACTATAGATAAGGTTTGTAGGCAGCACAACCTCCTTCACCTTTTCTGATGCTTCTTCAAATTTCTCTAATGTCAACATTTTTATATGCTCCTTTCAAGTTACTCTTAATTTCTGCACAGGTTTCTTTGGCATAATGTGAAATATGATATATTTCACACTACTGAGCTTTTGTCTCAAACAATGCATCTACAAACGCATCTGCATCAAATTTCTGCAAATCCTCGATATGCTCACCGATACCTATATATTTAACCGGAATGTTCATTTCCGACTGAATAGCTATAGCAATGCCACCTTTAGCTGTTCCGTCAAGTTTTGTGAGGATTATTCCCGTAATATCAGCAACCTGACTGAACTGTTTTGCCTGTGCGAGTGCATTCTGACCTGTCGTTCCGTCAAGTACGACAAATGTTTCTCTGTATGCGTCAGGATATTCTCTCTCAACTATCCTGTTTATCTTTTTTAACTCCTCCATAAGATTTTTCTTATTGTGGAGTCGTCCTGCCGTGTCACATATAAGTATATCAGCATTTCTTGCCTTTGCCGCATTAACTGCATCAAATACGACTGCCGCCGGGTCTCCGCCCTCCTGACCTGCGATAAGCTCAACTCCTGCTCTGTTCGACCATTCGGTAAGCTGTTCAATAGCTGCTGCTCTAAAAGTATCTGCTGCCGCAAGAATAACTTTCTTGCCGTCCGCCTTAAACTGTGACGCAAGTTTTCCAACAGAAGTTGTCTTTCCGACACCGTTTACTCCTATAAGCATAACAACCGATTTTTTATTTTCAAAATCATATGCATCATCATGCACACGCATCTGTTCCTTTATTGAATCAATAAGAAGCTGTCTGCAAACTGCAACCTCTTTAATCTTATTTTCCTTAACCTTAGCCTGAAGATTTTCAATTATCTTCTCAGTTGTGGCAACACCTATATCCGCCATAATAAGGACTTCCTCAAGTTCCTCGTAAAAATCGTCATCAATCTCAGAAAATCCACTGAAAACATTTTCAAGACCGGAAACAAAACTGTCCCTTGTCTTAGTCAGACCATCGATAAGCTTTCCAAAAAATCCTTTTTTCTTAGGCTTTTTGGCAGACTCCTCCGCCTTATCTTCCTCCTCTGAAATAACTTCAGAAATCTGCTCAGCCTCCTCTGCCGTCTTGATTTCGCCATCATCAACATTCTGCGAATTATCCGCTGCTTCATTTGAAACATTTTCATTATCTAAACCGTTGCTTTCATTTGATGCTTTTGCAACCTCATCATGTGACAAATTTTTTGTTTCTGGATGAATATCATTCTCAATCTTTAAAGACTCTGTTTCTAAATGAACAGCTTCATCATCCGAACTGCTTCCTTCACTCGATGCTTCTACAGCCACATCCTGTGATTTATCCTTATCCTGTGTAACTTCGCCACTCTGTAAAGAGGCTTCTGCTTCAGAATTTGTTACTTCCTCATTCTGTAAGTTTTCCGTTTCAATTTTCTGTTCTTCCTCAATATGTTTATTTCTCCTAAACTTATTCTTAATACTTTCCCACATAATTCCTCCAAATTCTTTATTTAATTTATCTACACTTTACCATACCATACAAAATAATATGATAATATATATTCTTTTAATTTCATACTTCGCATACTATCTTATCTTTATTAAATGCATCAATACACTATATTGGATTGTGATGGGTCGGCAAATAATATTAGCCGGCATTCTGTCCCCGTCAGTACTTAAGGGTGGTATTTTCACCCTTTATGTACTGCTACGGAGACAGCATAGCGGGAGCGTGCCGGCGTTATTATTGCCGAGCCATCACAATCAACACAGCTTAAATCAAATCTCTTTAATTCGCAATCTCTTTCTCATCCAGCAGATTGACCGATACAAGTGTCGAAACACCTTTTTCCTGCATCGTTATTCCGTAGAGAATATCCGCAGCATTCATTGTTCCACGCCTATGAGTGATGACAATAAACTGTGTATCTTTCGTCAGTTTATGCAGATACTCCGCATACCTGTCTACATTTGAGTCATCGAGTGCCGCCTCTATCTCATCGAGCAGACAGAACGGTGACGGCTTCAAGCTCTGTATTGCAAACAGTAATGCAATAGCTGTAAGTGCCTTTTCTCCACCTGAAAGCTGCATCATATTCTGCAGTTTCTTTCCCGGCGGCTGTGCGATTATCTTTATCCCTGCCGTAAGAATATCCTCATCTTCCATAAGTTCGAGCGTTCCACGACCACCGCCAAACAGTTCCTTAAACACTTTGTCAAAACGGCTTCTTATCTCTGCAAACTGCTCCTCAAACTGTTTTCGCATATCATTGTCAAGATTTTCTATTATCTCCTCCAAAACCTTTGCAGCCTCAATAAGATCATCATGCTGTGTCGTTAGGAGTTCGTATCTCTCTGATACTTCCTTATACTGCTCTATGGCATTTACATTTACCGAGCCTAACGATTTTATCTGTTTCTTTATCTCTGCTATCTTGGCTTTCATTCCTGAAACGGTAAGCTCTGTCTGCGTTTTAAGTGCCAGTGCACTGTGATATGTAAGTTCATACTGTTCCCACATATAATTTGTATAATTGTCAATACTCTCCGTCAGCTTTTCTTTTCTTCCGGCAAGTCTGAAACTTTCCATTTCAAGTTCATTTATATTTTTTGACAATTCCTCTCTCTTGTCAAGGAAAGTCTTGTTTTTTTCAGAAAGTTCCTCTTTTTCCAGATTTTGCTTTTTAATCTCAAGCTCTGAATTTTCTATTTCTTCTTTTGTTGTTTTGATGATATTTCTGGTTTTTATTATCTCATCCTGTTTTTGTTTAATCTGACCACCAATATTTCTACTGTCCTCGATAGTCTGTGCAAGCTGCTTGGATACGGTATCTTTACCCTCACTTGCACGGAGCATATTTTCATTTATAAAGCCTTCGCTTTGTGCAAGTGATGTTATCTTAAGCGTAAACTCAGAATCTTTTTGCTCCAACAAATTAAGTTCTTCTCTTACTTTGTCAAGTTTTTCCTGATACCTGCTTATCTTTTCATCAAAATCCTTTGTCTCGTCTTCGCTCTCCGAAATCCTACGGCCAATGCCGTCCATAACACCCTTTAACTTGTCCTTATCCTCCTCTATCCTCATTCCTTCGATTCTGATAAGTTCAAGCTGCTCCTCGCTCTTTTTAAGATCTGAAACCGCACGCTCATAACCAATTTTTTCCGTATTCTGTTTAACTATAAGCTCCTGTCTTAGCCTGTTGTTGGCACCGATTTTTTCACGCAGCTCTTTTATCTCTTTTTCTCCCTGCTCTATCTGTGCCGCATACTCTGTTAATTTGGTTTTGAATTTTTCTACATCTTCCTCAAGCTGTTTTATCTGTCTTCGTCTGCCTAAAAGATTATTGTTGTTCTTAAATGCACCACCTGACATCGAACCGCCCGGATTTAAAAGTTCTCCCTCGGTCGTTACTATCCTGAGTGTGTGATGATATTTTGCCGCAAGTGCAATGGCATTGTCTATATTATCGACAACGACAAACCTTCCAAGAAGATAATTCACGAGGTCATTATACTTTTCATCTACCGACACAAGCTCTGATGCCATCCCGATTACACCTTTTTCAGCCATAACATTACGAGCATTATTTGCCGCTTTTTTATGAATATTTGTAAGCGGTAAAAATGTAGCTCGTCCATATCTGTTTTTTTTCAGATATTCTATCATCTTTTTTGCCGTCTGCTCATTGTCGGTTACAATATTTTGTATGCTTCCGCCAAGTGCCGTCTCAACCGCTATCTCATATTCTTTTTTAACTCTTATGATATCGGCAACTACACCTATGATTCCCGGTGTATCCTCTTTTCTCTCCATGACACGCTTTATACTCTGACCGAATCCCTCATACCTCTCAGTCATGTTTTTAAGAGAATTAAGCCTTGAATTTTCCATATGGAATTTCTGCTGTGTATCACTGTGCTCTCTTCGTCTGTTCTGATTTTCTTCGTTTATACCATTAAACTTTTCCTGCATTACTGCATTTGAATCATCTATCGCTTTTATCTTTTCAGTTATCTCATCATAAACTTTTTTATGTGACGAGATTGTCTCTGTAAGAACAGATGCCTCAGACTTATTTGCAAGCACTCTTTTGTTTAACTCGGCTCTCTTAATATTGTTCTGCTCAAGCAAAGTCTTATATTTTAACTCTTCACTTTTTATATCAGCCGCCGCATTTATTCCGGCAAGCTTCATATCCTGAACGGACTTTATGTCATTTTCTATTTCAAAAGCTGTCTCTTTTTTATTTGCAATAAGTTTTTCATTCTCTTTTGCTAAAGACTTTATCTCTTCTGTCTTTTTGCTGTTTTCTTCTTTTTGGACGGCATACTGTTTATGTTCATCCTCAAAATTTTTAATACGCTCTTTATAGCTCTCTATAGCTTCCCTATAATGATTTTCACTCTGTCTGATACCGTTTATCTGCTCGTTTAAAAGTCTTATATCACCCTCACAGTTGTTTAACATGACACGCGACTGATTCAGTCTGTCTTTTTTTAATTCTATGCTCTTTATCTTTTCATCAAGCTCTGACTGTACTCTCTCATACTCACGCTTGCTTTTTTCATATTCCTGATTGGCATTTTTAAGATCATTATCAGCGATTGCCTGTTTTCCCTCAAACTCCTTTATCTCCTCATGAATACGGTCATATTCAATAAGGAACATATTTACATCCTGAACCCTCAGCTCATCACGAAACGCAAGATACTGTTTTGCCTTTGCTGCCTGCTTTTCAAGAGGCTCTACCTGTTTTTCTATCTCGGAGAGAATATCTTCAATTCTTTCAAGATTATGCTTTTCCTCTTCAAGATTTTTTTGTGCAGCAGCTTTTCTTCTCTTATATTTAACGATTCCTGCCGCCTCATCAAAAAGTTCTCGTCTCTCCTCAGGTTTTCCGCTAAGTATCTTATCTATCTGTCCCTGTCCGATAATCGAATATCCTTCTTTACCGATACCTGTATCAAACAAAAGTTCCTGAACATCCTTAAGCCTGCAAGCCGTGCCATTTAATAGATATTCACTCTCTCCTGACCTGTAAACTCTTCTTGCTATCTTTACTTCCTCATAGGGAACATTTAATTTATGATCTTCATTGCTTATGGTAATGGCTACATATGCAAATCCAAGCGGCTTTCTCATCTGAGTTCCTGCAAAAATAACATCCTCCATTTTTGCACCGCGAAGCTGCTTTGCTCTCTGCTCTCCAAGCACCCACCTTACAGCATCGGCAACATTGCTCTTACCGCTGCCGTTTGGCCCTACGATAGCCGTTATGCCGTCGTGAAATTCAAATATCAATTTATTGGCAAATGATTTAAAACCATGTACCTCTAAGCTTTTTAAATACATCTGATGTTTCTCCTACTTATGATTTATGAAATTTAAGTATAGCCTGATAAGCTGCTGACTGTTCTGCTTTTTTCTTTGTTCTTCCTGTTGCAGTCGTAAGTCTCTCTCCATTTATGTTTACGGCAACCGTAAATGATTTATTGTGGTCAGGTCCTTCTTCTTTAAGCAGCTCATATTCCATCTCAAGATGCTCTCCCTGAACAATTTCCTGTAAAATAGTCTTGCTGTCGTAAAACAGCTTTTTATTTTCTATATCTTTTAATATATGTCTGTCAATATATTCTTTCGCCTTTTCAAATCCACCATCAAGGTAGACTGCACCTATAGTCGCCTCAAGTGTATCAGACAAAATAGAGTCTCTCTCTCTACCGCCTGTAAGATCTTCACCTCTTCCAAGCATCACATACTCACCGAGATCTATATCTCTTGCACAGAGTGCAAGCGTCGGCTCACATACCCAGCTCGCTCTCATTCTTGTCATGTCACCCTCAGGCTTTGTAGGATTATCCTTATATATCTGTTCACTTGAAACAAGCTCAAGTACGGCATCTCCCAAAAATTCAAGACGCTCATTACACATATATTTTTTTAATCTGTTTTCATTTGAATATGAACTGTGCGTAAGTGCTGTTATAAGCAGTTCTACATTTTTAAACTCATATCCTGTTTTTTTCTGAAACTCTAATAATTTTTCCTGTTTCATCAGGCACACTCCTAACCTTTTAAGCCCTATATGCCAACGGTTTTGTCAAGCTGATATTCATAGGTCTGCTCTACTATCTGCTCTTACTATCAGCCGCTAAAGCAGCCTGCCTATATGTCATATTTAACATATAAGCTCCAGCAGATCTCCAACCGTGTCAACATCTTTCAGACTTTCTTCGTCTATTGATATATCGAATTCCTGTTCAACTCCCATAAGAATCTGAAAAAGTTCCAACGAATCAGCACCGAGATCATCCACAAAACTCATTTCTTGAAATATTTCCATATCTCCAATACCTAAAACTTCTGCAATAATCTTTTGAAGCTTTTTAAATTCCATACGAGCACCACCTATTCAATAATAAGATTTTCTTTTATTTTTTCATTTATCTTTTCTTCATTGAACTGTATGCACTGTCTTATAGCCTGAGTTATCTCAACACTTGTTGAACTTCCGTGGGCTTTCACTACAAGCCCGTTTAAACCGAGCAAAGGTGCTCCTCCCTGGTCTGATGTATCAAACTGCTTAAGTGTTGATTTAAGTGCAGGTTTGATAAGAAGTGCTCCTATTTTACTTCTGAGGCTTGACATAAGTCCCTCTTTTACTTTTCCAAGAAGTGTTGCTGCAAGACCTTCATATAATTTAAGGATTACATTTCCAACAAATGCCTCACATACTATAACATCTGCATCTCCCTTTGGTATATCCCTTGCCTCTATACTTCCAACAAAATTTATATCCTTACACTCTTTGAGTAATGGATATGTCTCTTTTACGAGCATATTTCCTTTTTCTTCCTCAGCACCAATGTTTACAATGGCAACACGGGGGTTTTTTATGCCGACTATCCTCTCCATATATATTGAGCCCATCTTTGCAAACTGAACAAGATGAGATGCTCTGGCATCCACATTTGCTCCACAGTCAATAAGAAGTGCTGGACCTTTTGCTGTAGGAATAAGCGGTGCGAGAGGCGAACGCTCTACGCCTTTGATTCTACCCACAACAAACTGACCACCAACAAGTATTGCACCTGTACTTCCGGCTGATACGAAAGCATCCGCTTCGCCATGTTTTACAAGGTTCATACCGACAACAATAGATGACTGTTTCTTTTTTCTTATAGCCATTACCGGTGGTTCATCAAATCCTATAATATCCTCTGCATGAACTATAGTTATACGCTCTTTATCATAAGTATATTTAGCAAGCTCTGATTTAATGTCATCAGTTCTTCCCACCAGTACAACATTTATCTTTTCATTTTCATTAACAGCATCAACGGCACCTTTTATCGGTGCTTCAGGTGCATTGTCACCACCCATGGCATCAACTACTACTTTAATAATATCACTCATATTTCACCTCATACTGTATTTTTTTATAATCAGTTTTTTATACACAATTTTCATTTTACTAAAAAACTTAAAATAGTGCAAGTTAAAACAGCAAAACCGACAAAAAGCCGTAACAGTTCAGCCAAAAAAAAGATAAGTCAATAATACACGAGCTTGCTCGATGTATTATTGGCTTGTTT
>OGJK01001168.1_pt1 | contig 24858 bp, 14 predicted proteins | sample 1571961 | NCBI WGS metagenome assembly OGJK01 (sample SAMEA2582120, study PRJEB24529) | metagenome | biome: Human gut stool | place: China | collected 2011 | reverse complement strand
TAAAGTTTCCCCTCAAAAATGTGGGCTGTACCAAAAGGTCTGACTCTTGGCTGGTCACCTTCTACGGTTGCTAAATAATATGTTTCTGCTTCTTTTAAAAATTTCACTACTCGTTCCATGATAAAAACCTCCCTTGCTTTACTTAAATAAGCCCATTATACTAAAACTCGTTTTCTTATAACATCAATATCATAAATATTGATGTTAAATATGACAAATCAATGTGCAACATGTATTACCGTGTGCAATTATGCCACTGGGAGCCTACAATAAGTCGCAATATGGCACAATCAAACAAATGAATATACCGAAATTAGTATCTACCTCTGTTTTCCGCTTGACACTTTACGCTGATTTTTTTCAATTGTTTTTCTTGAAATTCCCCATATGTAAATTATACAGGAAACTCCCTCTATACACTTTTACCTATAACATTTAACCATTTGCAACCACGCAAAAGTTTATCCTCCGTAATCCATATGCTTTGTATCTCTATTGAAACAATACTTAATATTTTTTTAATAGCATACTCATCAAAGTCAACATAATATCTAAGACTATCAACTTTTTCTCCTTGACCATATTTCCAAGAAGCATACATCAGCCCATTCTTCTTTAAAGCACTTTTAATTCTGTACAATACATCTTTCATTTTCTTTGAATCTACATGTAACAATGAAGCACTCGCCCACACTGCATCAAACTCATTAACATAATCCAATTCATCAAAAAAAATATTACGAACATATTTTCCTATATATTTTTCTGCCAAACGACATATTTCAATTGAGCCATCCACCGAAACAACATCATATCCTTTTGATAAAAAATATTTAGAATCTCTTCCGCTTCCGCATCCTAAATCTAAAATCTTGTCACCAGATTTTAAATAAATTTCAAATTTATCATATAGATTCTGCATTGGAACATTTACCGTCTTGACAAAATATTCCAATGCATTTTGATTATAATAAGAAATAGTCGCATCCAACTAAATCACCCACATTTCATATTCTTGTAACTTTGCTGAATCATACACGAGACTCAGGTTTTCTTCCAAAATATTTTCAAACTGTTCCTTCGAATTTCCTGGAATATAAAGTTTTTCTGTTGCCCATACTGCATTCAAGTGTTGATTCTCACATTGGTCGAAACAATGCTTTAAAATAGCAGCTTGGTCTTTATTGCCATTATCAAATATAAGGCTATACAAATAATAATTGTATTCAACAAAATTCTTTATATATCCTTTAGCTGGCAATTTATTATTCTTGCTTGAATTTAGCTTTTTCGCCATTGGTGTAAGATTCCATAATTCATCATTAGATACATACGACCTTGGGACAAAATGATCCAAATCAAACTCTTCTATAGATAATTCGTTACCAGTATAAATCTCATATAATGGATTTCCAGTAACATCTACCGTTGCGATCCATAATTTTCTAGCTTTCTTCAATGACGTATGCTTTTCTTCTGTTTCTGGAGCAACTTTATACATGACACCCGGAACTCCGGGATTTCGATCCTGGATAAATAACGCCTTGTTAAATCTAAGCCATCCCATAATTACAGCATAATTCTGAACAATAAAATTCACCCATTCTTCGTTAAGACGAATTCTTCTTTTAAGTGGATTCTCAGCATCTGCAATATCGTAAAAAAATTCATGGTTTACTTTTGTAAATGCATTCAAATAAGCGATAAAACGTCCGTAATTTTTTCTATCAATGTAATCTTTGCCTTCCTTTTCAACAAAAGGCTTGATCAATCTATAAGGCACATAATCTGTCAAATGTAACTTATCTTCCATCAGATTATCTTGATACTTTTTGATAAGAAACAGTAATCGATCTTTGGATGGAGTCCTGTTACCAATATCTTCCTTTGAACATTCATAAAGAATTCTTATTGCATGTTCAAGAAAATTTTCAGCCTTTCCATTAACGGTGTGTCCTAGACGAAGATGATAGTGTGTGACCATGCGCCAAGCACCTACTATCATCTCATCTATTACATCTTCAAAAGTAAATAGTTGCCTATTCTGAGCAATTAATTTTAGTATTGCCTCTAGCCAAAAAAACTTATATCCCTGATCATTATTACTCAGCAGTTTTTCAAATTTTTTTACATCTAACTTATTCGAATACATAATTGTACTTAATTTACTTGAGTCCACCTTCATCACCCACTTTATGAATTAAACTGCTTAGCCACCGATAAAAGTTCTCTTATACCTTCTATTGCTTCATTTTTATTTGTTCCTGCCCCCCAACTTATACGTAATGAACTTTCAATAGTATCATTTTCAATTCCCATAGCTCTTAGGACATAACTTGGAGAGTAGCTTTTAGATGTACATGCAGATCCATTTGATACTCCACAAAACTGTTTCGTAGATATCATTAAAGCTTCAGAAGATACACCTTTTAATGAAACATTAATTGTTGTATCAACGCAAAACTCCGGATCCCCATTAATAGAGTACTCTATTCCTGAAGCATTCAATTCTTGAAGCATAGCTTTTTTTATTTCGACAGCCTTTTTAGCATTATCTTTATATTCTTTATTTGCGATTTCACATGCCATACCACATCCAGCAACTAACGCAACCGGAATCGTACCTGGTCGTATTCCGTGCTCTTGTTGACCACCATACATAATATTCCTTACTGGCGGTAGCTTATATTTCTTTTTTCTTAAAACAAGCACTCCTACACCTTGAGGTCCCATTAACTTATGAGCGCTAAATGAAAGCATATTATATTTAATGCTCCTGATTTCATCGACAAGCTTTCCACAACTCTGAGTAGCATCAACATGAAATAAAACATCTTTTTGATCAAGTACATCACCAATTTCTTTAACCGGTTGTATGATTCCAGTTTCATTATTTACGTGCATAACACTAACCAGTAGTGTATCTTCTCTTACCTTCTTCAGGATATCTGTAGCATTTACCCTTCCATTTATACCAGGCTTTACAAATTCAACTTCAAAGCCATTTTCGGATAAGTGCTTTACTGTTTCAAGAACAGCTTTATGCTCAATTGCTGTTGTTATAATATGCTTCTTCCCGGTTTTTTTACCATAATCCACTAAACCTCTTATAGCTATATTGTTGCTTTCTGTGGCACCACTAGTAAAAAAGATCTCAGCAGATGATATTCCTAAGAGTGTTGCAACCTGTTTTCTGGCATTCTCAACCACAGATCTTGCTCTTTCGCCAAAACTGTGAGTCCTACTGTCTGCATTTCCAATTGAATTCTTATAAACATTCACCATGCAATCTAAAACCCGTAAATCTATTGGGGCAGATGCATTATAATCTAAATATGTACTCATACCCTTTTCTCCTTCACCGCTAGTTTTATCAAATCATCAAATTCTTTTATAAAACCAGTTCCACACAAATGGGCTATTCCACGTTCTAGATTCAATCTAAAATACTTTATTACCGTTTCATTATCCGTAGGCAATTTCATCTGTTGACACCATGCTTTAATCAAAGCTTCGTACAATTCATAATAATCACCGCCAAAGGTTAACCACGACATCTCCAAATTACTATCTACTGCAATTTGAATATCTGTAGGTATTGTTTTTTCGCTAAGAGAATAGCAAAGTGCCCACCTACACAAAACATTCCAATTCTTAATTCCAGTCTTTCCTTTTAATCTAGATAACTGATCTTTTGCCTGCTGAGAAACTTTAACCTGCTTTATTATCATAATTACGCTCCAATCAAGTATCCACGTTCAATAGAGGTACTTTTTGTTTTTTCATCGTACTTAAGGGTAAATTCATCTCCAACATTTTCTTTCATCAAGCCATAATATGTACTATCTATTTCTGAATCTGTTGATAGAATGATTGTCTGTTCTCCTGCATTCGGAAAATATGTATTTATCAACGCTGTTCTATGTAAAGAATCTAATCTGGATAACGGTGTATCAATAATCACAGGAAGCTTTTTTTTTGAACATATAGCCAATGCCCAAAGAATAGATATCACCATTAGCTGTTGTTCTCCGGCAGATAAAGAATCTTGTGTTACTTCTTTACCTTCTTCAGATAAATACTTAATGGCTAAGGAATCTGCTTCCATCACAATCTTATTAATTAAATTCTTTTTATTAGCCAATTTTTTATAACAAGATGTAATTGTCTCGGCCAAAATATCAGTTTTTCTCTTCTGCAATTCAACTTGATATCTATCCAAAATACTGAGTGCCATATTCGAATACTTGATAGTTCTCTCCGCGCTGTCTCGTGACTCTGCTGTTGCTAAATATGCTTCAACATACTTATTGAATTCAGATGTAGTAGTCATTACTTTAGAATTTGCGGCACTTCTTTTTTGTTCTAAAGCAGACATTTTCACTTGATCCCTAATTAATTTTCCCTCGGCCTTTTTAATGCTCTTATATACTTCTTGTAGTCCCTTCTCATTTATATCCAGCGAAAGATAACTATCCAATTCTCCAATTTGTTTTTGTTTCTTCTTTTTCTCAACCAAAATTCTTTTAGCTTCTATTTTTGAAGAATCCAAAAGACCTTCAACTAAATTATTTGCCTGAAATAATGCCTGATCAGACAAACTATAAACAGGAGCATCTTGTGCGTTTTGCTGACGCTTTTTTACATATTTAATGAAATCAAAACTTGCCTTCGTATCACCTTGATATTCATTTGCAAATTCATCTAAGATATCATCTAACTGTAGTACAGCCTCGCGCATAACCGCATCATTATGCTCATCTATAGCTTGCAGCTTAATATTGTTTAACAAATCAGATACCAATACCAATGGTAACTCATTACTTGCAATTTCTCTCAAAAGGTTTTCTTCTGACAGCAACTCAGATTTTAATGCAGCTCTTCTCTTCATTGTTTCTTGCTTCTTTTCTACAGCATCTCCACCTTTTGCGTTATATAACTGATGTAATGATTCAAGCTTATCATTGTCCTCAACTAAAACATGTGCCAACTTTTCAATCTCAACATCAATCTCCTCTAATTCTTTAACCGCTTGATTCTTTTCATCTCGCAGTTCTTGAACCACCTCCGAAGATTTATCATTTATATCTTTCTTATTTATCTTCTTTATATTTCTTAAAATATCATTTTCCAAAACATCTAATACTGTTATACCAAGCATAGATCTAATAGCATTTTTTAACTGGTTATTAGAACTATCTACTGCCATTTCTGCAATCTTTTCTCCGTCAAAAAAGAAAAAACTTGATAACGCACTAGGTAAAATATTCTCAACAAACATAGGCCAATTTTGTGTTAAGAATTCATTAGCCACACCATCTTTATAGACAAAAATGCTTTCATTTGTTTTCTTATCAATACTATTCCAAGCTCTTTTTACTATATAATTTTCTTTTAAACCATTATTTATTTCAAACTCTAACTCGACAATACATGTTTTGTCTTCTGCGTTCTTATTAACAAAAGATTTAAGATACTGCGCATAAGATCTCTTTTTACTCTCTGTATACGCAACAGAGTTAGATCCATATAAAGCAAGGAGAACCGCTTCCAAAAAAGTAGTCTTTCCTCGTCCATTCATTCCGCCAATTAAAACTATTGGCTTATTATTCGTAAATAAAAATTCATTATCTCCTGCATATACTCCAAAGTTATACAAGCGTAATCTCCTAATAATCATAGATTATTCATCCTCGTTATCTTCAAATTCTGATTCAAGTGGTTGATAGTCCAAGAACTTTTCATTATATTTACCACCATTTTCTTTTTTTCGTAACATCATATTTGAGTAGTACTCTGTTGCATCAGCTTCATCTTTATAAAAAGTCTTCGCCAAGGTTTTATTAATATCGTCCAGAATATTTTTTCTCTGATTCACATCAGAAGCTTTATTTTCCACATCAATCAGCGTGTACATCATTTCAAAAGCTAATTCCTCATCCGGATACATTTCAGTGCAAACCCTCTTAAGTATTTCCCATTCTTCTGACCCAAAATTTTCATTATGAAGCCACGTAGGATCTATAAAAGATTTTTCTAATACTTTTTCATATATTTTAGGCAACGCATCATCAAACTCATGCTTATCATTTACCCAAATTCTTCTAATTGCCTGCAATTCTTCTATTCGAATCAATTCAAGGCTTCTAAACTCTTCAGGTCCATTCTCATTTATATCTTTTTGAATGGAAAGAAGTCTTTCTAACCATTGTTCTCGTATTTCTTTTTTATATGGTCCATGAAATAACTTTCCATAATTTCCTTGAAGATTGCCTTTCATTCGTCTAAAACTTCTACGTTCTCTATCACCCTCTTCATTACCAAATTCATTTCTAAATTCCAAGAGTGAACTCATCCATTCCTTCTCTTGATCATTAGCAATCATAGCTTCCATAGACTTATCTTTTTCAACCATCGTACAAACCCAGCATCCAAAACGACTTTTGCCACATGATTGTGTAGATTTATCTATCTGTAGCGGGCACTCGTTATCAGCAGTTGCGCCTCGATACATTGTCAAAAGATCTTTATTAGAATAATTCCAAGGATTCTTATATTGCATTAAAAAAGCCCAAACATCATCATCTGTCCAATCTTCCATAGGTGAAAAAACAAGTTCATTAGCTAACGTAGGATTAGGACTAAGAAGTTCTCGAACTCTTTTCTTTTCAAGATTTGTCATAGTCCGATTTCTTCTTGAACTTTCCTGCTTTCGTGTACCTAAAACCAATATTATTTCACCGTGCTCCGCTATTTTATTTTTAATAAAATTATTAACAGGCTGAATTTTCAATCTATCTGTACACCATCTGTACTTCATTCTGGGAAATGGATACCCACGCCCTATTAGATTTACCCAAAAAGTGTTATTGTAATCCGGTATTAATCTTTCCGGTATAATTGGTAAATCTCTCTTCTCCGCTTCAACTCTCATTGAGTCCAAAGATTTCTCTACCCATTTAGAAACCACTGGTGACTCAACCAATGTATCTGTATTCATTATGTGGATAGGTTTTTTTCTATCTTTTTTAGGTAATTTTTCCAATGCCATCCATACTAATTGAACAGCAGCAGTACTGTCCTTTCCTCCTGAGTACCCCACCATCCATGGAACATCATCTGCCAAATATAAATTCTGGATAGTTATAATAAGTTCATCTATCAATTTCTTTGTAATAGCCATATTCCATCCTCTAATCTTTTATTGCTTTCTTTAATGCTTCTTCTGCATTTATTTCTTCAACATTTAATGTGATTCCAAGTTCCTTTTTTATTACATTCGAAATCAATAATGCTGCCCTTTTGCTAGTAATAATTCGTCCATTCTTTCCAACTGCTCTCATATACCATTGCTTGGCACTTCTACTCCAATTAACTTTTTCTAGGTCTCGTAATCCATTTTTCATTTCATTCTGATGCGAAATATAATAATTTCCTATACGTCCAAGTGCCTGTATAACAATACTTTGGGTGGCAATATAGCTCTCACGTAGATCCACTTTCGTAATTTCTCTATGTTGAAGTTCTTGCCACTGAACCATATGTTCAACTATATTATTCCAATAATTCAATAAAAACTTTTCCGTATCTTTTTTTATAGTTCTTCCTACTATAGTTTTATTAGCAGTATAAAACGTATTAAGCGTAAACAAGCTCGAAGAATACTTACCTAAAATATCTTTTTCTTTGTCTGTATACGCATTCAGGAAATCATTATTCCAAATTACATTTCTCGTTATAACTGCCATTTCATCTCTTGAATCATATAACTCAGAAATAGAATTAGATGTCCTTACCGCATTTTTATTTAAATCAGTAAAAATTTGCTGGCTTCTTCTAAGTCCCTTATCAGCATAGAAAACAATTGAAATAGTTTCATTTTCTAACGACATATCCTCTTTTAACGCAGTCATAATTGCTGCCTTCCTGTGCTGACCATCATTTATAAGAAAATGTGCATCCATTGATACTTCTAATATGCCAGTATCATCGTTAGCCTTATTATTCTTAAATTCAAACTCTCCATCTATAGATGCAGCCAAAGCAGAAAAAACATAGTTTTCACGATTATCTAAAATATACTTACTTATTACCGGTATTCTGCTCTCCTTTAGTCTACGCTGTGCTCTATACTCAGGCGGTATATACTCTTCTTCATCTGTTGAAAACAATTTCGAAAGCATTTTCAATGGAACCATTGCAATATAATACTCTGAACCAGCTTGAATGCCTCTAACTACTGGAAATCTATATATGTAATCCATATTCCCTCCATACAAAAGGATATACTTAAGTACCTACTTAAGTATATCCTTGAGTATATGATGTGTCAATCCATTTCTCTTTTTCTAGTTTTCTACTTCAAAGAAACATACATCTTACCCTGTAAATTTTCTTTCTTAATCCAATTTAAAATCTTATCATCACTTGAGAAGATATCCTCTAATGTTGCTTCTCCATTTCTTATTTTACTCAAGAAAGTTTTTATTTCTTCATCAAGTCCAAGACTACCTATTAGCTTTCCTGCCTCATCAATAGCCATCTTCATATTCTGAACCTGATTCAGATTATTGTCCCAAATTTTAGCCGCTTGAATTCTGTTTATACATGCCAATACTTTTTCCGGATTAATTTTCTGAATTACATTTAACGTTCCTAACGTAAATATTGTTAACTGATTAAATTGTTTAGACCACGTCTTCTTTAATTCCGTTTGTAAGGTCCTATAACCTTTTTCAGCCGAATCAACCTTTTCCTTTTCAGCGACACCGTTTTCTATAGATTCCTCTAAAATTGCAAGAGTACTCACTGTATTAGCAAGAATCTCACCATCAAAGTTAACATTCATGTTACAGTGCAAATATTCAATTACATCTATAGTTTTGCCAAGTTGGACAAGCAACATTCTAAACTTCTTGTCTGTTGCATTCTGCTCATCTTGATTCTTTTGAATACTAATCTTTCTTTGCAGATCCTGCATGTCTTTTGTTGTTGTTGCTAGTTCGTCAAAAATCATACATTCACCATCCTTTTAAGTTTCTCTTTATATTCCACTATATTCTTTTTTTCCTCAATATAGTGCTCGTCTTCTTCTATTCCATCTAACCCTACTAAACCAGATTTCTTGCTAGCAATTTGATTCTTGGCCTTCAAAATTTCATTTTCCAAATTATCAATAAATTCCAACAAAGGCTTAATTGTTGCTATAGGATCTCCAGAAAAAGCCATTAGTATCGTCAGTGGATCTTTTTCATCTAACACACTTGATATATCAGAAATCGCTTTAGCCAATGTAGGTAATTTTTTTTCTCCTTCTAATCTACACTCTTTAACATTAATCTGTGTTTTGTTTGCTTCTTCAAAGAACCTTTTAGCACGGTCAACAAATTCCGCAAGTTCTTCCTCACCTATTTCATCGTCACCAAAAGCATCAAATATCTTTTCAAGTTTTTCTCGTCCCAGTTCAAGCTCAGCCTTTGCGACACTGTCCATTCTTTCTTCAATATCATTAAGAAAAACATAAGCATCTTTTCTCAATTTCACTTTATCATCGCTCTGTTTTTCTTCTTCTGATATCACCAAATGATTTTTCTTAACCTTATTAAAAACTTTTGAAAGTAAAATTCGATCGAGTACGATAACCTTACTTCCACCACCCTGATCAATGTTAAAATACGTACGAACAGTTTCCTGATTATTCTTTGCTGCATTCTTCTGCTCCATAACACTAAGCAAACTATTCCACTCTTTGCTATGAGAATTTGAAGTATTCTTATTAGGTTTACTAGCCAAAAGTTCTCTAATAGTAAAATTTTTTAATGTCTTTTCCCTAAATTCCCCTGTAAGAATTGTACGATACATCTCTCCGGCAATTGCAGCCTCAATATATTTTGTCTCAATCCCAGGCTTATATTCTTTAACCCTCGCAACAAGTTCCTTTTTTATTGATTCAGTCCATGTAGTGATTAAGTATGCGTCAAAATCAGCATCTGGGTAGTTCCAGCTTTTATTTCCATACTCTTTCCATCTAATAAACGCAAGAATAATATTGATACTATTCCAATTTGCCGGCAATATGTACAATCCTGCGTTTTTAGTTTGTCCTTCTAGAGCTACAAAAAGCAACGATGATTCTTTGACTTTTTTTGCATTATTTGTCGTAACACCTTCAGCTTGCCAGTTAATTGTCGAATATAAATAGTCAGGTATCTCATCGTAAATAGCAGAATGAACAGTTCCAGATGCGCCTACTGTCGCAGAAATATCAATACTATGCTCATTTGTCCACTTAGTCAGCAACTTATTCGCTTCATCTAATTTCTTAATTTTTGCAACCGGAACGCTTACATCTACGGTTTCAGTTTCAGGCATTTCATTATTCACTGTTTGAGCAGCTACATCACTCGGTTTCTCAATATGAACAGGCGCTTGTACTTTATCCATACTTAGCGATGGAAAATTAAAGTCATCAAAAGCATCTTTCGGGATTCCCGCAATATATGTTCTACCATTCTCTTCATATTGATCCGGCTTTCCATTTCCCCAAACACTCATAAATTTTAATACTCTATTTATCGTTTTTTCATCACTTACTTGTGAATGAATTCTAAAGCTCAGAGTCTGATTCACATTAACTACATCAATATCTACACTAGGGAAAGAATCTTTATTAAAGATTGCATCTCTGACGACAGGTTCAATAATATCTCGTATTATATATCTTGGAGTCTGATGTCCTTTTTGGAGCACATAATTATAAAAATAGAGTATACTCCTTTTGGTAAAAGGATAAATACTAATCTCTTTATTGTACCCTACATTTACATATTCCCAATTCTTACCTTCTACAAGATCATGTACGGGATAATCTTCAGGATTCGCATGTCCATTTACCCAATCTGCAATACTTTCCTCATCCAAGGACATTGTATTAATATATCTAGCAACAAACTCGTATAATCCTTCCTCATCCAATACATCACTTGGAATATAAATGTATTTTGATATTCTTTCTTTATGATTATCCTTAAAATTGTTCTGCAGATAATTATTAGTTGTTCCAACTATTGAAGATATTCTGCAAATATTTTCTCCATCTCTTTTACCCGTATGTTCCTCTAACAAAGCATCCAATAATGCAGTATCCACTCCAGTAAAAGATGTTATATCTTCTATAAATAAAGTAAGCTTTTTATCAAGCCTATACAGTTCCTTTCTTATATCTAAAAAAATCTGTTTAAAATCACCTGGTTCAATCCCTGCACACCTCTGAATAACCGCACAAACAAACTGATTCAGATAATTAGCAATTTTCTGAGCTTCAATTGGCCCCTTTTCATCGGACATCAGTTCCCTAGCCATCCTTTCAGCTTTAGGATCCGCCCCTGCATTAGTCATATTGTCATAAAGCTCTGGAGATACAATAAAATCATTTGCTTCAAACTGAGCAACAGTATCTCTATCTACAAGAGTATGTTCAGCTATTTTAGAATACATCCTCTCAACAGGACCGTTAGAACTCATTAGATAATCATGAACAACTTCATTATTTAAAAAAGCTATTAGTCTCTTTTTTCTTACTGTTGTTAATTTAATCTCTTGTTCATCAGAATCATTATTGCTTTCAATAATAAAATTATGATAAATCATATCCTTAAGTTTATTTTCTTCTACAGACAGAGACGCCTTTACAAGTCTTTCATACACCTCTTTATTAGAAATATCTTGTACCTCTGGCTTTTCTAAAAGCTGTCTTATTGTACCCTTTAAAGTATTATCACTTCGCCTAATAAATAAAATGACCTCATCCTTTGGCTTATTTTGTTCATACCTAGCTTCAAACCAACGTATCAAATGTGATTTTCCGGTTCCACTCTGTCCATATACAGCAATAAACTGATGTTTATCCTCTGGGTTACTAATAAACTCTTTAAATAATTCTTCCTCTGTATATGATTTACCACCAAAAGGTGACAACTCAAACTTGTTTAAAACTTTAAGTTTCTTAAGTGCTACATGAGTAGCCAAAAAATCACCATCGGACGAAGTAATTGAGTCCGGTCGTGCTACATATGAAATTCTCTCTTTGGCTATATCAGCATTCATACCAATTACTCCTCCTAAAGTATCGTAATATTTGTAATAATCGAATCATTTGAGTATGCTTTCATTGGATATAACACCCAAATATCTTCCTGATCCAAGATATGCTCCATCTTAAGGAAACCAATATCTTGCAAAGTCCTAAATCCATTTGAAACTCCATAATTAAACTTTTTGCTAGCCGGATCTGAAATAATAATATTTGCTTTAGGAGATAAAATGTCTATAAATTCACTGATTGAATACATTCTATTCTTTTCAATATTGGATTCTTTTATAATATCCTTCAAAAACACGTTTGCATTTGGAATAAAAAACATATCTTGCAAATATCCAAATCCTAAAAATGAAGCCCAAAATCGCCATGCTCGCATAGCCATTGCATCGACCTGCAATCCTGTCATCCTTGAAAACATTGGCCCTAAGTTAGCAATATTTTTATCTCCTTTCAAAATATCACTCCCCTTCTCAAAAAATGCATTAGTCACTAAATAAAACTGTCCTGCATTAAATTTCTCCAGCTGTTGATTAATATATGTTCTCATGTTGTCTGTACTCTTTATAACTTTTTTTTCTACCGCCAGACTAACTAAATCATCTGATATTGAAATAAGCCCTAATTCTTCAGCCGCATTTCTATAATCATTAAAATACGACGATTTATTTTGCAAGAAATCAGGTTCCATTTTTTCTTTTAATTCAGATGTAGTAATTGGATCCTTCTCTACTATTTTACAAAGAGCATATACTCTTTCTGGAATTGCAGGTGTAACCATTTTTTCTTTAAACATCTTGTTCCTTTCTACACATAAAGAGTATCGCTTGATAAACTAGGGCCATCCACCAACTCTATAAAAGTTTTCCCTAATTCATCTAAATATGTGTTTTCTTTAATTATATGAATTACTCTAGTTTCACTTTTCCCGCATAAATTATTTCTGACAGATAAATACTGCTTACCAATAGTAGCTTTTCCTCTATCATAAATAACTGCAACCAAGCCCGATGTATAATAATAACCACCAGCTTTTTGAAGATTAAACAAATCATCTTGAGTTATAATTAAAGCATTTCTTTTTGAGCTGATCCTAATAATATCTTCGTAATCTTGTCTCGTATCCGGCAAAACGAATGTTGTCACGCCCTTACAAGCAAGCTTATCTACTAATGGCATTAAAGAGTCATTATCATTTAATATCGTTACCAATTCTGATGCATCACCAAAAGGTTGTTTTTGTTCATCTGATATTACTCTTAGCGGCTTTATCACACGATTTTTAAGTGGAAACTTATTAACATCTCCTATAATTGCGTTTGTGTGTGCATTGCATCCCGCGCAATATTCATATACTTTTGAATACGTATCATAAAATAATTCAGAAATGCAATCCTTGCAGTTAGCCTTTACCACTTCAGATATCGCATTATAAGATGAATTGTAAAAATTCCACTCTTTTTCTCTTAATCGCATAATTATCTTACTTAATTCATCATTAATTACCATGAGCCTGTCATCAATCACCTCTATCAAGATCACATAATGATCATTAACCTTTTTTACTTCTAACATTTTAATTAAATTAAATCTGCGAAGGAACAGAAGGACATAAACATTCCAATTCATATCTGCATCACTTGTAGGCGAATCATCAAATTCATCAACATCTGCATAGTTTGGTTTTATTGATGTATCAATAAAAACCCTATTGTTCGATGTGCGTTGAGATTTAACATTATTATACAAACTATCCCAACGACCAATAATTTTTTCTGGAGTCAATACCCTTTTTTTGATGCGATCACGTCCAATAGTTGTATCCTCTGGCTGAAGACACATTACGCTCAAACAGGGTAACCTATCTCTTCCCCCTCTACCTAATTCTTGGTAATAGGTATTTGCATTTTGTGGAATATATGTATGTATAACAGTTCGCACATCGCTCTTATCTACACCCACTCCAAATGCTGACGTCGCTATCATTATTTCATAATCATCATCCGCCCATGTTTCAATCAGTTTTTTTCTCTGCACTTTTCCAGTTAATCCTGTAAAAGTTCTTGTGTTTTTTATGCCATTAGCTGCAAGCATTTGTTTAATATGATCCGCTTCTACAGGACGAGCAACATAAATAATCATCGGATGTGGTAGTTTTCTTACAAGCTCTAGTATATTTCTTTGTTTTTCAGCATAACTTCTTGTCCTAATAACACAATATCTAGGCTCATGTCTAAGCGCATCACATCTTATCTCTATCCATTTTTCACTAACTTCAAAAAAATTTCTTAAAGTTGCAACACAACGATCTTCAAAAGTGCCTGATAAGAGAATTGTTCTTAACGAAGGATTCGTTCGCAACAACATGTTCCTCCAGGATTCTAAGCACTGATAATCTACTCTGAAAGATGCTCCCCAATCCACTACTATATGAGCTTCATCAATTACTATATTTTTTAAATACCTACTTTTATTAGCTTCTTTTATAACCTCTGCAAATCCTGAATTTTCCAGTAAAGCCTCAGGCGAAATAAAAAGCACTTTTGCTTTCTTATCTTTTATCGCCTTAAAAATAGGCTCCGTATTGTCGCCACTAGAATAAGAAAAAATTTCTTCTTCATTATTTACTTTCTTAATTACTTTCTTTGTTACACGTTCTTGATCAATTGCCAATGATATAGTAGGTACAATAACAATAGTAAGCCCGTCCTTTTGATATGATATTGTTTGTGTTACTAAACTCTTTCCTCCACCTGTTTGAAGAGAAATCAGTACTGTATATCCTTCCGGAGCATTCAATGCACCATAAACCGCAAGTTTTTGATCCATTGATTTAAAATGTGAATATCCAGTTAGGGAATATATTAAAGAATCTGTTAGTAAAGCATTTCTTTTTTCATATTTTTTTGATGCCGTACTTTTAATAAATGCATCATTTACAAATTTCTCATTAACATACTTTGGTAATTGCATACTAACAAAAAATTTGCTTTCAACGTCATCGTAGTCAATTCCATACTTGATTGTATCTTTAATAGGCTTTCCTTTATACTCTTGTGCCACATCAAATGTAATCATATAGTCCCTAAATGCGAGCAAGAAATCACCTAAAAATTCATCATTCAATAAAAACAATCTGTACTCTTTAAGCAATCTTTTTACTGTATGATAATGAAATAATTCTACTGGATTCAATGTCTCAATTTCCATATTAAGTTCAACCTCATTATCCTCATTTAAGTACGATGTAACATAGTCAACCAAATTTTCCTTAATCATTGTCTTCTCCAACCATAATTACAAAAGCCGCTGACTCCAATCTAATTCTTGGTCTCCTCATAGCTTCCAGTATTACGTCTTGTGTTTTCTTTAATTCATCTATACCATCATCATCAATGCCATAATAATCTCGATTAGCCACTCTCGCAGACAAATTACGCTCCATCTCTTCACGAGCTCCACGAATATTCGACTTCTTCTTGAACACTTCTATAGCCTTTTCATAAGACTCTTTCCTTGCACCTAGAACGTATTCACGCCAGTTTTCTCCACCATATTTTGAAATAAACCAATCTATATTTCGTTCCTCAATTTCATTTTTTAGAAAACCGGCCTCACGACCTCTCTTGCCAAGATGAATCGTTCTTGACTTTATAAATCCAGCATTTACAATCCCTCTATATTCTCTAATAACAATTTCATCATCCAAGGAGTCTTCGTTGATTAACGATACCGGGCATGTAACTTGTTCTGATAAAAGATAGTTACGATATGGGCTCATGGAATATATTGAAACACCATTATCCATTATGTATACATTATTTGGTTCAATTGCCCATGTGAATATCAAACCAGTCCATGTTATATTACTCTTTACCGCAAAAGCACTACAACACCCTTTACAAGAATTAATTGCATTATCAACTATGCAATCAAATATTTCATCTCCAGGTGCAAAAAAGTGTAAGTAATCATTTTCAATAGCAAGTTTTCGAGAAAACGTTCCTTTAATTGAACGTTCCATAGATCTCCTTGCCATCTTCTTATCAAATGATTCCTGTACCTGAAGCAAAAACTTATTCTGATTAGTATTTAAATAATCATTCCACTTTGGTGGAATAAGCTGTGAATTAATTGCAGATTTCGCCACAAATGAAGTAGCCGAATATGTAATTTCGCCTTTTTTGTTCTTATGTCCATGAAAGCCTGCCAAACTTGCCCAATTTAACATCGTTGTAGCAAATAATTCATTCTCATTTTCTGCATAATATTCAATCAATCTGCGTAGTTCAGTATACATTGGTCTATATATAAATCCAGCTGCATCGAAGTTTTGCTCCTTTCGTATATCTCTACGCATTTTATAAGCAAGTTCAATAATTACCGGTATTCGTTCTAGTAAACCGTATTTAAAATCTGAAGAAATTGCTGATACGATTTCGTTATTAATATCGCGCATGATGATTTCCATTCCACTCAGAGATTGATTAAAAATCTTCAACCCATCTTTAAAGAACTTAAAAAGAGCATCTTCAAAAGTATTTATAGTATGCACTACAACTGAATAAACCATTGGTCTAGACATATCTCTCTCTAAACGATCCAAACGACCAATTCTCTGCTCAATAGCACTTGCATCCCAAGGCAAATCAATATGTACTATGTAGTCCGCACATTGAAAATTTCTACCTTCGCCACCTGTATAATCACACAGTAATATTCTGCATTCTTCCTGGGACTGAAATCTATAGGCATTTAATTCCACTTCTTCAATTGGCATATTTGCTCCAAAAAAGCTAACTTCTTCCTCAGAGAACGCTTTTGACAAAGCACTTTTATATGCTTCAAATGTTTCTTCATAGTTTGTAAATAAAACAACTTTTTTATCATAGTATTCATCAAAAAGTGCGTTTAAAACCACTACTAATCGTGAAGCATAGCATTCATAATATGCATCTGGATCCTCTAATATTTCAACAATATGATCTATATTATATTGTTCACTTTCAATCCAATTTTCAATCTTATCGTCTATCTCTTCAAACCCACACTTTTTTATATGTTCTTCAAATGCCCACGGCGAACTAAAAAATGAAGATAAAAGAGGTTTTATATCTGTTTCAACTTTTAATCTCCCCTCTTCCAACCCTGTCATTATCCATTTTGCTAAGTCTTCATAGATTAAGTGCTCATACACATTTCTATCTGTATTAGCATCATATGTAAGTTCTACCAAATCTCTTGATGCCATCATTCGATCATCTAAATCATTAGATTCAAGTATTTTTCTTCTATTTCGAATAATATTACTTTCAATTTGATAATTACCACAAATGTAAGAAATAACAACCTTTATTGCATACACTCCCATATCATCTGAATCTACAACGATTTTTTTAAGTAATTCAGTAAGTTTTTGGTCATCAATTTCTTCGCATATTTCTTCTAAATCGGACTGTATTTTCTCAATCAAATCAATACAATCTTCAGACTCATGGGGATCCTCTTCATCCTTTTCTACGTCCTGAATAGTTTCTTCTAAATCACTTAAATCATCCAAAATCAACGCCGTCTTTTGGATAATTCTACTTTGTTTTCCTATTAATTCTCCAAATTCATCAACACTATACTTATCATATTTTTGAGGCAATAAAAGGCGTAATAAATCCAAATACTCTTCCTTTTTTTGCTGAACTGGAGTCGCACTAAGTAATAATAGATTCTTAGTATTCTCGCTTAGCGTGTGTAATTTTTTATACTCTCCTTCAGAAAATAAGAACTTGTGCACCTCATCGACAATTATGAAATCCCATGATTTACTTAAATCCTCACTAGATATATCATCTATGCTCTTTACCAATAACAAATTATTGTTTGCATCATACCCCTCCATTATATTAAATTTTAATAAAAGTTCAGATTTCCACTGTTCTTTAAGGGTAGTGGGAACAACCACTAATGCTTTAGCGTTACTCTTATTTAAAGAAAATATCTTGTAAACAGAGATAGCTTCTACCGTTTTTCCCATTCCAACCTCATCAGCTAACATATATCTACATGGGTTCTCCTGTAAGCATCGCATAATAGCGTTTACCTGGTGCGGCATTAAATATATTTTGGAACCGGCAAGTTCTTTAAAACCATAAATTGAATTTTCCAAAATATTCATACTCTTAGAAACAACAGCCCTTCCTAAATACCAACAGGGATTCTGAAATTCATATCTTCCAAGTTGAGTACATGGATCAATATGTCCATTATTAAACGATGCAATTATTTCTCTTTCACAAGCCTTGATAACTTGTTTGTTATTCTGATTTTGAATATAATAATAGTAATATCCATCTTTTGCTTTTTGAAAAGAAAGAACTTTGCATCTTTCACGATCATAAACAACTGTTGATTCCATAAAGAAATTGCACCTATCAACATTCCCTTGCGGCAATTCGATAGTTCCTTTTGGCAAATCCTCAAAAAACAACAAGTAATCAAATGGATCATGAATTTTTATCACAACAGTCTTTTTGAATTCGTCCACTTTCGTAATTTGACCGCATATAAAAACCCTTGGTTCCGCCATATTTTCTTTATCAGCTGGACATCTTACATACATCCCTGCACTTAACATATACCGTTCTCCTAAATACAATTAATCAACCTGAGCATAATACGCAATACAAATTTCTCTATTACTACAATACTGACACCACACATCAGTACTACTCCTAAAGTTGTCTTCTATAAGTTTATCTTTTGAAAGTTCTTCCTCAATCTTATTAGGCGGAATATCAATAAATTTATCTTTTAATACATCTTTATTGAACTTTTTCGGATTTTTTAACTGTTTATAAATAAACAGTTCTCTAATCATCATAAATTTCCTATCTTTTTCAGAAAGAAAAGGATATTTTTTCACACTTTCCAAACGATTTTTAACATTATTGACAATGTCAATCCTATTTACATTCATCGCAAACGGGAAATATTTTTTTAACTCATCATACTTTTCATTAATTTTCTCTACTAATAAAAGTTCACTTCCCGGCAATCCTTGCATGCTCTCCTTTATTTCATTTTCAACCCATATTTCCAAATACTTCGTAAGCAAAAACTCATCCTTATAAATAGTATTTCCCTCTGTTAATGTTTCAAACAAAAATCGTTTCTTACAAATCTTATATCGATAGTAATCGTACAATGAATATGTTCCTAAAGAAGAATTCTTGAATTGAATCTTCGATACATCTTCTAATTTTCTACTAATAATACGATCAATATTTCGCTTCTTATCTACGCCAAGAATTTTTAATAAATAATATGGCTCTCTTTCTAAATCACCATCTCTTTTCACGTAACTAAGTTTATATTTTCCTTTGTTAAATTCTAGTCCATATATAAGTGCATATCTTTTGAAATTCTTATATTCCTTTCTTGCTTTTACAAAGACTTGATATTTCCAATCTACTGGATTTTGCGCCACTTCAAAAAAATCTGCATTCAATGGCCAAGAGAACTCACGTGTTTTAACGGCATCGATGTCTTCATCCGTTAAGCATGCAAAATGCATTATTTGAGTCTTGTTATCTTTAGCGGTTCTTAATACATCACCATCTATTTGTTCATAATTTTTCACAATCCAATTTGCGCTTTTACCAGGTTTAGTTTCCTGCACAAGATATAATGACATTGTTGATTTCAAACATTCAAAAGACGCTGAAGCATCTATATCTTCTATTTCATCTAATCTTGTAAGCACCCTATTGATGATATCTGTAAACTCGTCCCCTAAATCTCGTTCATCCAATATTTCTTCTCGCAAATATTGCTTTAATTTTTTGTAGAAAGCTTTAAAGTTATTAGGACGTTTTTCAAAATCCTCATAGAAAAACGATGCCAATTCTTCTAAATCATTCAATGCCTGTTCTAATTCCTTTATTTCACTTTTACTCACAGAATAATACGAAATATGAGAAATATATTCTAACCGCTTATCATCAGATATAAACTTTTTGTTTGTCTTTACCTTTTTTAATCTCGAAAGCATCTCATCTACTGATAAGCATCCCACAAAAAGACTTTCCATTTTTCCAAATATAGATGCTAATCTACCAGGAGTTTTCTCCGCCAATATACTAGCACTTAAACATTCTCTAATGTCATTAATATCTGAGATAAGGATTCCATTTGTTTCAGAATCCCACATATTGGCTACAGCAATAAAGAAATGTCCCAAAGGATAATTTAAAAACTGTCGTTCACCAAACTGTTCGGGAAAATATATTTTTAAAATATCATTAGCAGAGCTATCAGCAGCATATATTTGTTCACTCATAGCTGACATAGGATATTCTGGATCTCTACGCTCAGCTTCTTCAAATATTTTCGCCACATAACCTGCAAATTCCGTCATATTATCAAACTCGATAATCTCATAAGGTTTTTGCACCGTTATATCTTCTTTTCTTCCTTCTAAGAGTTTTCCCATGTTCTGCGCAAGCATGTTGCCCTCATAACTAATGGTAGAAGAATCGGTTGGATGAAACTCATTTTCTTTAAAATCAACCATTTTACAATCAAAGGACGAATAAATATCTATCCAAGTTTGGTAAATATTTTTATATTGTTCCTGATAGTTAAATAAAAGTATTACCTTTTTATATTTTGCAATCTCTTCTATAGTTCTTAACATTAATGATGAAAACTGATGCACTCCATGAATTACTATATGATCAAATTCACCAATCCCAATACTTTCTGATGCATTACCAGAATTCTCTTTTACTATCTGTAGTGCTTCCATTATAGCTTCTTCAATTTCCTGTTCAGTAAAATTATCTTTCAGTAAAAAATCTTTGTTCCTTGCAGAATTAATAATTTCATTAAAGATAAAAACGATAAATTTTTGCTCAGGAGTAAGATATTTTTCAACAATATTATTAGGATTCATTCGTAGTTCAAACATTGTCCTAATACTATTAAACACTTCATTCCTATTAAACAAAAAAGATTTTCGAATATTTTCTACTTCGTCAGCATTTAAACCGCAACATTCTGATGCCATACTGATAATATTGTCAATATCAGCGTGCTGTTTTACAGCACAAGCTGTTCCAGTCCAATACCTGTACACAGCATCTGTTAAATTCTTTACTGTTGTCACCCTGTTAATTTGAAAATCTTTTCCATATAGTGTTTTCAATCCGTTGACTAAAGTCTGTGACACACAAAAATAAGGACAATTCACTATTTCGTCCCATAGCTCTTGATTATCTTTCAAACTATATGGATTATGATATGAATATATAACTATCGACATAATTAACCCTCCAATAGTGTTGCCCAACTGATGCTCGATGTACTATCAATATTATTTATCCAAATACAATGCCTTATAGTTCTAGTTAATGCAACATAAAGTATTCTTGCCTCTTCTGAAATTTGCTCATCTACTTCCGTAACTTCATTATAATTTGAATTACGTTCTCTAATACCATTATCAAACAAAACCGTATACGCTAGCTTACTATCGTTGTAACTAGCTTCTAACTTGACCTTTTTCGTATCGCTAATGTCTTCATACGTATAAGGCAAAATAACAGTTCCATACTCAAGCCCTTTAGATTTATGAATAGTTGTGCAAATTACATGTACTCCATCCTCTTTTGAATCTAATGTCCTTGATAATTGCTTCTGTCCGGTAAGAATATTTATGCCTAAATATTCTATTATTTGATTTAACGTCAAAGCATCTATTCTCGAAAACTTAATCATTCTTTCTAATAAATAATCATAGTTTGCAATATATAATCTCTGTCTATCCCTTACCATGCTATAATTTTCCCAAGGTTGTAATGCATCGAATATTCTTTTCAAAGCGAACAAAATTGGTTGTGAATATACTTCTTCTAATAACTCTTTCCAGGTCATGCTCATTCTTTGGGTAAAGAACTCGTTTAGGATGCCTATCAGCTCATTCAATTTATCATCATCCGATAAATCCTTTAATCTCTGATAATCTAATTTCAAATTTATATAATTTGATTCTATAAAGTTAATTAAATAAACCGTATTTGTATTATGGCTTAATGCTAACACTAACTTGTAGAGATCAAGCGTCGATGGTAATTGAAACAAATCCCCACCTGTACTTATTTCTATATTTATATCTTTCTTTGACGCTGCACTAACAATATTATCTACTTGCCAATTACTTCTAACTAAAATTGCAATGGTACGTTCTTCTTTACTAAGCTCTTTTTCTTTACACATTTCTTCTATTTTGCTTTTTTCTTCTAAAATCGTATCATTGAGCAAATCGAGAATTTTGTCATTATCCTTTCCATGACAAGGCAATTCTGTAAACAGATCATTTTCATTTCTATCAGTTAGTACATCACTCAATAATTGATCTTCCCCTGGTTTATAAGGAAGTATGCCTTCTGCTCCCATGCCACTAAATACCGAGTCAAACAACTCAAGTAATCTACCATCTGTTCTATAATTTCTATTTAAACGGTAATGACACCAATCCACTTTTTTTCCATTTTGTAATTTCTGAAACGCATTTAATTTTGCGCCTCTAAATCTATATATACTCTGTTTTAAATCGCCGACCACAAACAATCTACACTTTGTATTGATACTTTTTTGTAGTTTTTGAAAAACTTCAATTTGCACATCATCGGTATCTTGAAATTCGTCAATAAATAAGTATCTAATTTTTAAATCTTCAAGTTTTTCACATCCATTAGATAGAATTTTTTCCAATTCTATCAAACATTCCCTAAGATCTATATCATTGCGATTACGCATCGTTTCCGTATAGATAGCTTCAGCAGGAAACATTACCTCAAGCAATAAATCATTTAAAAATGGAATATTATTTTCAACAACCGTACCCATTTCAGATGACTTTATCGTTTCAAGATTAATGCTCTTATCAAAAAGACGATCAGCAATATTCATCAACTTCTTTTTCAAATCATATACAGGAATTGGAAGTTCATTAGAAAAATTGGTGTTTTCTTCTTCCTTCTTTTCTAAAAACTCACTCAAGAAAAGATCATATGCCTTTCCTCTCTCATACTCATTTGATGATATTTTAAAATTTGTACCTAAGCCGGTATATAACGACTCTCCACGCAAAATATTAATAGCAAACTTATGTATTGTTGATATATTCGCACGATCTATATCTTCAACATATTTTAAGTATCTTTCATATCCTGTAAGCACAAAATAATTAACAAACATCTGCTTTAATCTTTTCTTCATATTGATTGCAGCATCATTTGTAAAAGTAACCATTGCCACTTCATCAGCAATATTCATTACTGGTTCATCCTGCTTATTACACAAAAAAGCTATTCTAGAAACCATTGAATATGTTTTACCGGTTCCAGCACCTGCTTCAACCAAAATATCTCTATCCGTTGTTGCGTGTTCAATATCATATTGCTGAACATTAAATGAAGTTATATTGGAAAGCGTAGCTAAAAGCTCATGCTGTTTTTCATCACATTGTCCATCCACCACAACTAATTCTTCACTAATTATTGTTTGAAGATTTTGGATACAATATATAGAAATGTTAAACGTTGAAAAAACATCTTTATACTTTGAAACTTTTATCCCGTCCTCGTATCCTACTTTCAAGTTGTTTTTCTTAAAATCAATATTATGCAATTTGAAAGAATCATTTAAAAATTCCAAAAATAAAGCGAAGTCTGTCTGCTCTCTAACAAAAACTATTTGCTTAACACCATCAAAATAATCACCAATTATTGTTTGAATTATATTTTCATTAATGTCATTAGGAAAAATAGATATCTTTGAATATGGCTTATTCTGGTCGTCTACAACACTTAACTCAAATTCTGGCTCTAACTGTTTTCTAATTCTAACCAGCAAATCATACGAAAAATCCGCATGCGGAATAAACTTGTTTCGAGTAAACAAATGCTGTATTTTTTCGTTTAATTTTTCCCCATCTTCAATATCTTCTTTGAAAATCGTATATTCAGGTTCAGAAACAATATCTAACTTTGTCTTTATATATTGTTCCTGTGTAATAAAAGGATAACAAACCATATCAAGCACGAGTGGACTTACATTGTATTTTTCAACAATTTTATTTAGTATTGCAAATCGATATGCCCTGGCTTGTTTTTTAGGTGAAGTTTGAGGTTCATCATATCCCTCAACAATTATATTATCTACGCCTCGTACATCTATCTTATCCGAATCCCAACCTTTCACTTCAATAATAACTAGACCAAGATTTTCAGCCATCACACAAAAGTCATATTCGCGTCCGTTTACTTCTCGTTGATTATATACAACATTATCTCCGGGAAGATTTGTAGATAGACTTTCCCAAACTTTCCCTTCTCCTTTCCAAGAAGGCTTTTTATCAATCATTTTCGCCATTTCAATTCGCCTCCCTATTCCAATAGTATGTTTTTGCTTTTATCTTCTCCATGAACGTTTCATCCTAACTCGTCTTTGCAAGAGTACTACTGCTAATTCCGATGTTCTCATTTTCAACAGAATCAATCTTCTTACCTTTGTTGATCAATAATTTTCATAATCCCTTATAAAATATAGACATGCAATTCCTCTCTTATAAAATTTTCCATATCGGTAAAAACCTTTCGATTCATAATAATAGTCCTAGATTATATGCTCATCCGTATCATTTCTTTCTCCTTGAATGAAAAACTAAAACCCAACTGAAAATACGTCTAATAATCAAAATTCTG
>OGJK01001133.1_pt1 | contig 25369 bp, 26 predicted proteins | sample 1571961 | NCBI WGS metagenome assembly OGJK01 (sample SAMEA2582120, study PRJEB24529) | metagenome | biome: Human gut stool | place: China | collected 2011 | reverse complement strand
TCTACCTCTGCCTGATAGGAATACATCTGCTTAATGTCTTAACTAAATGACATTGGGCGAACGAGCCGCCCCTTTTCCATTTATGGAGGAAGCAATGAGGAATCTGAAAACCATTGAAAAGAAAGTCCGAGCTATTCTGGAAAAGAACGAGGACGCCCGAAATGACGATATGGTGCTGTACCTTGCCCTCTGCAATGTCTGTCTGAAGGATGCGGGGGCGATGCCCCTTGCGGAGATAATGACGCAGCATAAATACCTCGGTCTGCCGAGCTTTGAGAGCGTCAGCAGGACACGCCGCAAGTTGCAGGTGAAATATCCAGAACTGGCGGGAAGCCGCCCCGTGCAGAAGCTACGGGCGACAGGCGAAAAGGCATATCGGAAGTATGCCAAGGAATGAGAGGAGGATTTATGGATGAAGAAAAACGCATAAACGGCGGTTATGAAATCATCGAGAGCTGTACTATCGGGAGTACGGAGCTTGTCATCGGGCATAACCCCAAAGCCCCCAACCCCTATGTGTGTTGGTACTGCAAGGGCGGCGACAACTATTTCTGGGGGCATTACTGCAACGAGCTGTCGGCGGCACGGGAGAAGCTGAATGAGCGATACCAGACCGAGAGCCGTATGCCCTACAACAATCCTCCTGCCCCGAAGCAGAGAAACGGCGATGACCGTGAGCGATAAGAAATATGACTGTACGACCTGCCCTTATCCCCGATATAAGGACGGTCACATTATTTTCTGCGATGTCTGTATCCGTAAGATTTTAGACGAGCAGAGAGAAAAAAAGCAGAGAAAGGAGCAGGCGAATGAGTGAGGAAAAAAGAATGATTGGCTCTTATGAGGTGGAACACAGCATCCACCTTGGAGATAAAGAGGTCATCTTGGGCGTGGATAAAAAGGAACAGTACCCCTTTATGGTGTGCTACTGCACCTACGACAACCCCCTTGGCGTTCCGTGGGCAACGGAAGCCGTCGGCTCGGACGATTATCTGGAAGCCATGCAGATATTCCTTGACCGAGTGCAGGCACAGGTGGAGCTTTCTAAAACGGAGCTTGAAAAATATCCCTTTGACAAGACTGTTTTCACCATGAAAGACTGTATCCCCGATGATAAGGGAAAAAGCATTGTCGGCAAGGTGGTGGTTATCAACGCCGAGCCGAAGCGGTATGAATATCAGCACCCCGCCTATCAGCTTGTACTGGCGGACGGCGGCAACGGTGTAGCTGGCGGCAGAGGTCAGGCGGTGTTTGGCACCTGCCTTGCCACAGGCGAGCACCGCAGGTGGGAAAGGTACGATGTCCTTGGGGAAATCAAGCCCGAATGTACGCCCCAATGGGCAAAGGAAGCCCTTGCTAAAATCAAGGCACAGGAGAAAGAGAAAAAAGCAAAGGACAGGGAGGAACGCTGATGGAGGTAAGACCTTTAACACAGCCCGAACAGAAATACACCTATTCCCAGAGTACGCAGATTGCAGGGCAGACGGGCTGCATCGGGCATCTGCGTGGCGATTTTGACAGCTCTGGGAACGGCTTTTATACCACATGGGATGACCATTGGGATAAGTGGAAAACGGACGAATTTAAGGCGGAGCTTGACGAGGTTATCAATACGCTCCGTGAGGGCAAGGGGCTTCTGCATAACCGCCGTGACATGGCGGCGGTTGCAAGGGCAAATCCCGACGCCGCTTTTATGGGGAACTACTGCACCGAGTATGGCTTCCGTGTGGATACCGATAAACACGCTTTCCTGCTCCGCTGCAACCCTACAAAGGGCGACTATAACTTTTACTGCTACTGCTATGTGAAAGAGTGGCTTGACGGGCATATCCAGAAAGCCGAGCAGGGCATCCGCTTTATCGACCCCCATTATAATGAGAAGTTCCGCATCCCAGACGGCGGCAAAATCATTATCCATTATGCGTGGGGAGAAAAGGCGGAAAAGACCTGCCGTTTCATTGACGAGTACCATACCGAGGTGGGCAGCAATCTCTACCACATCTGCGAATTTGCCGAGCGTATGGAGCAGAACGGACACAGCTATGAGCTGAAGCCCCAAGAGCCGCCCCAGAAAGCGGCGAAGCATAAAGACCATGAACGATAAGGAGGATTTTCAATATGGCAGTAAACCAAAAAGCCGTCAAGGTCTTAAATAAGATTTTAGACGCAGGCTTTACCGAGGAAAAAGCCATCGCCGCCATGACGATGGACGACATTCTCTCCATGCAGGGCATCACGGTGGCGGATATTGCACTCATCAACGACCTGCAAAAGAGCATCAAGGCGAACAAAGTCATTTCTTTTCTGGCGGAGGTGCAGCGTGGGCAGGGCGAATAAAATCTGTTTTACGGACAGTCAAGGCAATGCCATGTTTGCCGTTTCTGACGGCGGAATGGTAAGGCTTGGCTATGGAAACGGCGACGAAGCCTTTGCTGTCTGCCGTTATCTGGACGAAACCCATGCGGAGATTGACGGCGTTCCCTATGCCCTCAGCGACTTTGCAGAACGCATGGAACGAAACCAAATCAGCTACGCCCCTGCATAACGGCGGGGCAGGCACAGGACAAAGAGAATAAGGAGGTGCATCACACATGGCTGCGAAATACCAGCTAATTACCGAGCTGTATCAGCGTACAGGCAAAACGGTTACGAGAAACCCGCAGGCATGGCAGAACTTTCTGTCCTCTGCCTGCCGTAATTATAAATGCCGCTTTGACGAACAGCTCTTGATTTATGCCCAACGCCCCGATGCGGTTGCCGTTACCACCATAGAGGTGTGGAACAAGCTGTTTAAGCGTTGGGTAAATAAGGACAGCAAGGGAATTGCTGTGTTTGACACGAAAGGACGCAGGAACACCCTCAAATACTATTTTGATGTTTCGGATACCCATGAGGGCTATTATGGCAGCCGCCCCGTCCCGATATGGCAGATGAACGGGCAATATGAGCAGGCAGTCATTGAACGGCTCTCCGACAGGTTTGGCGGGGCGGAAAATGGCGGGCTTGCCGAGGTGCTGATGGAAACGGCAAAAAACGCCGTTGAGGATAATCTGCAAGACTATACCGCACAGCTAAAAGGCTGCGTGAAAGACAGCTTTTTAGAGGAACTGGACGACTATAATATAGAAGTCATGTACCGTGAGCTTGCCACAAACAGCGTGGCATATATGCTGATGGCACGGTGCGGCATAGATACGGCGGAATATTTTGACCGAGAGGACTTCGGGGCTGTTGTCAATTTCAACACGCCCCAGACCCTTAACGCTATCGGCATCGCCACGAGCGACATTGCGGAAATGGCACTAAGAGAAATCTCTCTTTCTATCCGAAATGTGCAAATGGCGGAGAAAGGGCAAAACCGTACCTTTGCATATCAAGAACAAAATCATTATGATGTAGGCAGGAAACAACCCGAAAGGAGCGAAAACAATGAGCGAAATCACTTACACCAAACAGGGCGATTATCTTATACCCGACCTCACATTACCGACAGAGCCAGAAATTCAGCTTGGCAGGTACGCTTTGATGCACAGGGATTATCTGGAGAAGCACAAGAGGGTGACTTACCTCAACCTGCTGACATCGGGCAGGCTGAACGAGCATCTGCACCAGACGGAGCAGGCGGCGTTACAGAGGTTAGAGCTTCTGACGAAGCAGCTCGCATCCGAGCAGGGCGTGACGGAGGAACTGAAAGAGAAAGCACCGATGCAGTGGCTCGGACTGATGAACAACATCCGCAGCCAGGCGGAGGAATTGATACTGAACGAGCTGATTTACAGCTAACCGAGGGCGGCGAACAGCTCAGTATTGCAACCGAGGAAGAATTAAAGGCAAATCTCCCTACCGTGGACGAACAGATTGAAATGATGGTTGAAGCAGAGGACGAAAAATCCTCTGCTTTTTCCGTTTCACAGGAGGATATAGATTCTGTTCTGGTAAAGGGAAGCGGTTTTCAAGACGGCAAATACCGCATTTACCGCCAATTTCAAAAGAACGAGGACAGTAAAAGCAATATCGCTTTTCTCAAAAACGAGTATGGCACGGGCGGAGGTACGCATGACTATCCAGACGGAACGCAGGGCGGTCAATCCCACGATGGTAAAGGTGTCCATATTGAAAAGCATGGCTCATACACCAAACCAGACCTCATCTTATCTTGGGCAAAGGTGGAGAAACGCCTGCGGGAACTTATCAAGGATAACCGCTATCTTAACCCGAAAGAGAAAGACCATTACGCTGATTTTCTGGAGGGCATCTCTGCCCCGCAGTATGAAATCGACACCCAGAGGAAGCTGTCACGCCAGAGGTTTATCGAAGCCCACAGGGAGATGCAGCCTGCCGACAAACGGGATACGCTCTCCCTGCGGCTCTCCGACTTTATCCGTGACTTGGACGGTTACGAAAAAGACCTGCTTGAAAAGGTAGGGCGTACCGACTTTGCCGATATGACCGCCGAGCAGATGGAGCAGGTTTTCTCCGAACCTGCCGCCGTGCAGCAGCTCCTTGATTTCCTTAAACTGGTGCAGGGGCAGACTACGAGCGTTTACAGCCGCAGCAATGCGTGGCGTTTTTCACAGGAGCTTACGGAGCTTTACCCTCTTTGCTACCTCTACCATGAGGGCGATGTGGTGTATATCGGTGCAGATAAATATGAGATTTCCGACTTTAACGAGAACGCCGTATCCCTGCGGAATGTGGAATTTCCTCTGTTCGGCAAGGAAATGAGCCGTGCCGACTTTGAAGAAAAGCTCCGAGAAAACCCTGCAAACGACCATCTGAAAACAGTCATTACCGAAAGCCAGAAAGCAGAAACGCTCACCGAGGAAAAGCCAGACAGCATCACATTCTCCATCGGCTTCTCCGAGCATCCCGCCTTTTATGACAGGCAGCTCAATGACCGTTTTACCGATTTGAGCTTTGCCCTTGGAAATAAGCTGCTTGGCGTTCTGGACGAAAAGCAGCATCGGGAACGGGAGGACGAAAGCAGGCAGGTCGGTTGGTATCATAAGACCGATTTTGAAATCTCTGCCGTTGTGGGCGGAGAGGACTTCCACTACGAGGGACGGTTTGACATCGGGGACGGCGAGGGCGACTTGATTGCCCATATCAAGAACTTTTACGATTACTGCCTTTCCCCCGACTGTCCGTTTATTCCAGAGTGGAAACGGCAGGGCGAGGATTACTACCGAGAGCAGATGGAAACTTTGCGTTTCGGGCGTGATGTGTTTATTCCTTTTCTGGAGCAGCACACCGAGCTGACCCCAGAGGATGAAAAGCTCCTTGCCGAGATAATGGCTACCGAAACCGACTGGAACAGGAAAGCCGAGGACAAGGAGCAGCCTTCTGATTTACAGACAGAGGTCATTGTCCGTTACAAATCCGATAACGAAAGCATTGCCATTGTGCAGGCTCCCAACGGAAAGTATTTCAATTACTATGGCTACGATGAGAATAATGGCAGTTTCGTTTCCTCGGCGGGCGGTTTCGATACCTTTGAAGAAGCGGAGAAAACCTTGTATGCCCACCGCCCCACAGCCGTGGAGATGGAGGAAGAAAAGGATACTCCACATTATACCGTAGAGCAGACTTCTGATGCGTTTGCCGACCCGTTTATCATAAGGGACAACACCGTTCCAGAGGGGCAGGACGGTCAGTATTACGATGTGGACGGCATTTACCAGACTTTTGAAACTGAGGAAGAAGCACAGGAATATGCCGATACCTTGAATAGTGCCGAGCATATCGTGAAGCTGTTTGCGGCAAAGGACGCCGAGCGTGAAACCGAGCAAAAGCAGGACAATTCTGACCTTATCGGCAGAGAAATCACCATCGACAACCGCCGCTATCTCATTGAGAGCATCGGTGAAACAAGCGGCGATATTTCCATGCGTGACATCACTTTCCAGAACAATGTGGGCTTCCCGATAAACCGAGTGGAGAAAATCGGCTATGTCCGCAGGCTCTTGAAGCAGGCAGAAAAAGAGATACCGCCCGAAGAAAAAGCAGCAGCTCCCGCAAAGCCCCCTGTCCCCGCCTACTCCGATAACCGCCACAATTACCGCATTACCGATGACGCTTTAGGCGGTGGCGGTGCAAAAGAGAAATTCAGAAACAACATGGCGGCGGTCAATCTCCTGCATGAGCTTCAGCTTGAAAACCGCCTTGCCACGCCCGAAGAACAGGAAACCCTTGCGAAGTATGTGGGATGGGGCGGTCTGTCTATGGCGTTTGACGAGAACAACGCAGCATGGGCGGAGGAATTTAAGGAGCTGTATGCGAGCCTGTCCCCAGAGGAATACCGTGCGGCAAAGGAATCCACCTTGACGGCGTTCTATACCCCGCCCGTTGTCATCAAGGCAATGTACGAAGCCCTTGACCGTCTGGGCTTTTCACAGGGGAATATTTTGGAGCCGTCCTGCGGCACGGGCAATTTCTTCGGGCTTCTGCCCGAAAGCATGGCAGGCTCCAAGCTCCACGGTGTGGAAATCGACCCGCTGACAGGCGAAATCGCAAAGCAGCTCTACCAGAAAGCGAAAATCGCCGTGGAGGGCTTTGAGGATACGAAGCTGCCCGATAATCACTTTGATGTGGTGCTTGGCAATGTGCCGTTTGGGGAATTTAAGGTAGACGACAGCCGCTACAACGCCCAGAAGTTCCTCATCCACGATTATTTCTTTGCAAAGGCTCTGGATAAGGTACGCACGGGCGGCGTGGTGATGTTCGTCACTTCCAAGGGTACGATGGATAAGGCAAGCCCAGAGGTACGGCGGTATATCGCCCAGAGAGCCGAGCTGTTGGGTGCGGTAAGGCTTCCCGACAACACTTTCCGTGCCAATGCCGGCACGGAGGTCACAAGCGACATTCTGATTTTGCAGAAGCGTGACCGAGTGATTGAAACCGAACCAGACTGGATTTATCTTGACACCACTGCGGACGGCATCACCATGAACAGCTATTTTGTGCAGCACCCAGAAATGGTGCTTGGGCGTATGGTGAACGAAAGCACCCGCTTCGGAAAGTTGGAACCTGCCTGCAAAGCAGACAAGGACAGACCCCTTTCCGAACTTCTGCACCAAGCCATGCAGCGGATAAACGGCGAGATACCAGAGTACGAAAGCGAAATCGACCAGATTTCCGATGAACAGGATAACTCCATCCTCGCCGACCCGAATGTGCGGAACTTCTCCTATACTCTGGTAAACGGTCAGATTTACTTCCGAGAAAATGACCGCATGACCCCCGCCACGCTCTCCATGACGGCGGAAAACCGTGTCAAAGGGCTGCTTGAAATACGGGACAGTGTACGCAGCCTTATCGAGTACCAGACCAACGACTACCCCGAAGAAGTGATAAGCACCGAGCAGGAAAACCTTAACCGGCTCTACGATGCGTTCACCCAGAAATACGGGCTAATCAACAGCCGAGGGAATTATCTTGCCTTTGCCGCCGATGAGAGCTACTTCCTTTTGTGTTCTCTGGAGGTGCTTGACGATGAGGGCAATTTCAAACGCAAGGCGGATATGTTCACCAAACGGACGATAAAGCCCCACCGTGAAATCACTTCCGTGGAAACGGCAAGCGAAGCCCTGGCACTCTCCATCGGGGAGAAAGCCCGTGTTGACCTCTCCTATATGGCGAAGCTCACAGGCAAAACGCAGGAGGAAATCGTCACGGAATTGCAGGGCGTTATCTTCCGTGTGCCGAATACCGAGCCTGCACGGTATGTTGCCGCAGACGAATACCTCTCTGGCGATGTGCGGGAGAAGCTGAAAGTTGCGGAGATTGCGGCGAAGTCCGACCCTGCCCTAACACTCAATGTGGAAGCTCTAAAGCAGGTCATACCAAAGGATTTGAGTGCAGCGGAAATCGCCGTCCGTCTGGGTACGACTTGGATACCAGAGTCCGACATCCAGCAGTTTGTCATGGAGCTTTTAACGCCGTCAAGCCACGCCGCAGGGCGTATCAAGGTGCGGTACACCCCCTATAACGGCGACTGGTTTATTGAGAACAAGACTTCCGACTATGGGAATGTCAAGGCAGACAGCACCTACGGCACGAAAAGGGCGAGTGCCTACCGCATCATCGAGGACACCTTAAACCTAAAGGACACCCGCATTTTCGACTATATTTATGACGAACACGGCAACAAAAAAGCGGTATTCAACCACAAGGAAACCACGGCGGCACAGGCAAAGCAGGAGGTAATCAAGCAGGCGTTTCAGGACTGGATTTGGAAAGACCCAGAGCGCAGGAACCGCCTTGTCCGTTTCTACAACGATACCTTTAACAGCGTCAGACCCCGTGAGTATGACGGGCGGCACATCACCTTCGGCGGCATCTCTCCAGAGATTACCCTAAGACCCCATCAGGTCAACGCCATCGCCCATATCCTTTACGGCGGCAACACGCTCCTTGCCCACAAGGTAGGGGCTGGCAAAACCTTTGAGATGGTAGCCGCCGCACAGGAAAGCAAGCGGCTCGGCTTATGCCAGAAATCCATGTTTGTTGTACCCAACCACCTTGTCGGTCAGTGGGCTTCCGAGTACCTGCGGCTCTATCCGAGCGCCAATATCCTCGTAACGACCAAGCAGGATTTTGAAACCGCCAACCGAAAAAAGTTCTGCGGCAGGATTGCCACGGGCGATTATGATGCGGTCATTATCGGTCATTCCCAGTTTGAGAAAATCCAGATGAGCGTGGAACGCCAGAGGGAACAATTACAAAGGCAGCTTGACGATATAGAGATGGGCATTGACGAGGTGCAGAAATCCCACGGCGAGCAGTTCACGGTCAAGCAGCTTATGAAAACGAGGAAAGGCATCGAAGCCAAGTTAAAGAAGCTCAACGACACGAAAAGAAAGGACACGGTGATAGACTTTGAGCAGTTAGGCGTAGACAGGCTCTTTATTGATGAGAGCCATTTTTACAAGAACCTCTATCTCTACACGAAGATGCGGAATGTGGGCGGCATCGCCCAGACCGAAGCCCAGAAGTCAAGCGATTTGTTTATGAAATGCCGCTATCTGGACGAAATCACGGGCAGCCGTGGCACGGTTTTCGCCACGGGGACGCCTATCAGTAACTCGATGGTGGAGATGTACTCCGTGCAGAGGTATTTGCAGTACGACACCCTTGCGAGGAACGGCTTGCAGCATTTTGACAGTTGGGCGTCTACTTTTGGCGAAACGGTTACAGCTCTGGAATTAGCCCCTGAGGGCTATACTTTTATAGGACGATAAAAATCGTCCTTTTAAATTGCAAAAAGATAATCAAAGACTGAGGGAAACAGAAAAAATTTTGAGATTTTTTCAAAAACAGTTCCGCTTTACACCTCTCTTTTCTCCTATTAGTGGGGAAGTAATATCTTTTATTGCAAAACAGATTACATAAGGAAAGGAGGATAAGAAAATGTCAAGGACTTCAAAGATTACCGCACTTTATGAGCGATTATCAAGAGATGATGACCTTAACGGCGAGTCCAATTCTATCACCAATCAGAAAAAATACTTGGAGGATTACGCCCACAGAAATGGATTCGGTAACATTCGCCACTTTACAGATGACGGATTTTCGGGTGTAAATTTCAACCGTCCGAGTTTTCAGGCTTTGATTAAGGAAGTGGAAGCGGGAAATGTCGCAACGATTATTGTCAAGGATATGTCGAGGTTAGGACGAAACTATCTGCAAGTAGGATTTTATACCGAGGTTCTGTTTCCGCAGAAAGATGTGCGTTTCCTTGCGATAAACAACAGCATTGACAGTAACAATGCTTCTGACAATGACTTTGCTCCATTTTTGAATATCATGAACGAATGGTATGCAAAAGATACAAGCAATAAAATCAAGGCTGTGTTTGATGCCCGTATGAGGGACGGAAAGCGTTGCAGTGGTTCAATCCCTTATGGATATAACCGACTGCCAAACGACAAGCAGACGCTTGTGGTTGACCCTGTGGCTTCTGAGGTGGTAAAGCGTATCTTCCTGCTTGCCAATGAGGGAAAAAGTGCAAGGGCAATCGCAGAAATGCTGACCGAAGAAAAGATAATGATACCTGCGGCACACGCAAAGGAATACCACCCCGAACAGTATAACGGAAAAAGGTTTACAAACCCATATCTTTGGGGCATATCTGCCATTAGAACGATTTTAAGCAGGCAGGAATATCTTGGGCATACTGTTTTGAGAAAGTCGGTCAGCACCAATTTCAAACTGCACAAGAGAAAGACTACCGATGAAGATGAGCAGTATGTGTTTTATAACACACACGAGCCAATCATCTCGCAGGAACTCTGGGATAGCGTTCAGAAGCGAAAGAAACGAGTGAAAAGAGCTGCGGCAAGGGGTACGCATACCAACCGATTAAGCGGTTATCTTTATTGTGCGGATTGCGGAAGAAGATTGACCTTGCAGACACATTACAGCAAAAAAGACCGTTCCTTAGAGTATTCTTACCGTTGCGGCGGGTATGCAAGCAGAGTTAATTCCTGCACTTCCCACTCTATTCGTGTTGATAATGTGGAAGCCTTGATATTATCGACAGTCAAACGCTTTTCAAGATTTGTCCTGCAGGATGAAGAAGCCTTTGCAAAGGAACTGCAAGCACTGTGGAATGAGAAACAGGCAGATAAGCCGAAACAAAATCAATCGGAGTTAAAACGCTGTCAGAAGCGATATGAGGAACTGTCTGCCCTTATTCGTGGTTTGTATGAAAATCTGATGTCAGGATTACTTCCCGAAAGACAATACAAGCAGCTGATGAAGCAATATGATGAAGAGCAGGAAGGACTGGAAACGAAGATTGAGGATATGAAAAAGGCACTTGCCGAAGAAAAAGTGAATACGGTGGATATTCAGCATTTTATTTCTCTGATACGCAAGTGTAAAGACCCGACTGAAATCTCTGATTTGATGTTCCACGAACTTATTGACAAGATTGTTGTTTACGAAGCCGAGGGCGTGGGAAAAGCAAGAACGCAAAAGGTTGATATTTATTTTAACTATGTCGGACAGGTTGATATCGCCTATACCGAGGAAGAAATGGCAGAAATAAAAGCCAAAGAGGAACAGGCGGAGCAGGAAAGGCTTGCCCGTGAGCGTGAGCGGCAGAAAGCGAACCGAGAACGGAGAAAAGCGCAAAAAATTGCGGAAAACGGCGGTGAAATCATCAAAAAGAAAGTATGTCCCCATTGTGGGAAAGAGTTTACCCCTGCAAGCAACCGACAGGTATTTTGCTCTAAGGAGTGCTGTAAGCAGGCAAGGCAGGATAAAGTGAGAGCAGACAGAGAAGCGGAAAAAGGCGATCACTTTTATCGTCAGCGTAAATGTGAGGTGTGTGGCAAGTTGTACTGGCCTGCACACAGTCAGCAGAAATTCTGTTCCGAGGAATGTATAAGGGTAAACCATAACAAGAAAACCTTAGAGTTTTACCACAAGAAGCAAAAGGAGAAAGCATTATGCAAAGATATATCACAGACGAAAGAACAGGTATCCAGTACGAACTCATCGGAGATTATTACTATCCCTGCCTGATAGCAGAAGAACCCCCTGCCCTCACAAAATACGGAAGAATGAGAAAGCGATATTTAAGGGAACACCGAAAAGTCTTATATTTTAATCTGCTGACAAGCGGAAAGTTAGGGGAACACCTTGCCGAAATGGATACTTCGGCTCGTGATATGGCAGAGTATCTTACAAAGGAAATGGCAAGAAAACAAGGCGTGACGGAACAACTGAAAGCACAGGATATGATGAAATGGGTGGGAATGATGAACAACATTCGAGCCTGTGTTGATGAGATTGTATTGCATGACATTGTGTATTCCTAAAGGATACCAACCGAAAAGAAGCTGCTATCTTAACTGATGGCAGCTTTTCTTTTTCGGGAAGTATTCAAGAAGTCATAAAGTTGCGAGTATAGTCGAAGTAGGCGATTTTGTAAATTTTTTTCTGATATATAAATATTGTATTGCAATCAGACATACAATAGACTATAATCAATATCAGAAAGGAAGGTGCGTATGATGGCAACAAAAAGTGCAAATGTAACGGCTCGTGTGCAGCCTGAGATTAAACGGCAGGCGGAGGCAGTTTTGGATAAGATAGGATTGCCGGTTTCCGTTTTGATTGATACCTTATACAGACAGATTATTATGACTGGCGGCGTTCCGTATTCTCTCACAGTGCCGAGCTTGCCTACAAGAGACAGTATGACAGATGAGCAGTTTCATGCAATGATGGAAAAAGGTTACCATCAGGCAAAGTCAGGCGAAGGGCTTTCCGTTGACGAAGCCTTTGCCAAAATTCGTGAGGGGATTTAAGTATGCGGTACGAAGTTAAGCTGACCGCACAGGCAATCGGGCAAATAGAAGAAATCGTGCAGTATATTTCCAAAGTGCTGTTAGTGCCGGAAACTGCACGAAAATGGGCGGATACTCTGCAATATGAAATCGCAAAGCTGGATTCTATGCCATCACGATACTCTCTTACAGAGGAAGAACCGTGGCACACGAAAGGAATTCACAAAATGCCCTTCAAGAATTTTCTTGTCTATTATCTGATTGACGAGGAAAAGAAAGCGGTGTGGATTACAGCAGTGATTTATGGACGGAGAGATCAGATGGCGGCTTTGTTGAATATGCTACACGATGAAACAAATTAACAAGTATTGATATAGGTTTTCATGGATTTTATAAAACCGCTATGCTACAATGAAGTCAGCGATAAAACGGAATAAGGGGATAAATGACAGAATGAAAAATGACTTAAAGCCGCATAGAAATTTAGAAGCTGAAAAGCAATTAAAGGATATTATTCAACAAATAGAGGTTCTTATGTATGAACCGAAGAATAAGCATAAGGTGGAAAATTTATTAAAAAAAGCTACAAAATTTATCAAAGCACAGAATAGGGTTTTGGACTTAGATTTAATCAAGTATTACTATGGTTCAACTGATTTAGATACTCTGGTAACAGAGTTGACTATGGAGCAACCTGCTTCCCAAATGTCAAGAGAAGAGTTGGTTGATATAGTGGAAATGCTCACAACGATGCAAGATAAAGAAACAGGTAAGAATCTGTCCGAGGTAGAATGTGATTTCTTAGTCAGAACCTTCGAGAAAAATATCAAGCATTCCGGTGGGAGCGACCTAATCTTTTATCCTGAATTAGTTGGTTTGCCGCCGAATCCGACAGTAGATGAAATTGTAGATTTAGCAATGGGAGAAAGAAAAAATGCAAAATAATTTATTATTAAAACCCGAAGAGTTTGAAATTTTTGTACTTGATGATGAGGATGTGATCGATGAAGACAGGGAGAAGTGTGCCGCTTCCTGTCAAAGACTGATCGAACACTGGACACCTAAGCTGGAAACTGAAATGCTGGAGGCATTTATAGGTCTTTACCATGATGAAATGTATGGAAATTGGGGGCCTGATGATGAGGAAGAAAGCAAAGAATATTGGCCGGAAATAAAGTCGCCCGCAGACCTTGTAAAGCACACAGGCACAAAGGTTACGCTTTATGCTTTGGAGGACGCCGTATATGCGAGGAGCAAAACGGGAAATCCGCCCTATGAATCGCAAAATGTTCCCATGTGCGTCATATTGCAGCTTGCCTGTCCATGGGACGAAGAACATGGCTGGGCCGCTGTTTTTATAGACGAAAAGTTTGTGAAAGTGGACGGTGACATTGTGGATTGTGTTTGGTTAGATTGATTTCAGGCTGTGCGTATAGTTGAAGCGGCGAAGTTGAAAATGTGGTACAATCCCATAAATCAAGAGCGATAAATTTAAGATTTGCAAAGGAGGAAATGGAATGCAAGAAGCAGTATTAAAAATCCAAAAATTGGGAGTACCACCGAAGGGATTTAATGAATTTTCTGCTGATGAAGCCACTGTTCAAATATTGGGAGAATGGGTTGAGGCAGTTGACTCTATAAAAATGCCGATAGCATGGGATGAAGCTGAAATTCTTATTCAGTGTGCTCCAATAGAAGGAATGTCAGGAGTTGAATGGACATTTTTACATTGTATAGAAAGTATTTTTAATCCCGAGAGAGTAGAAGAATACCGAAACCTCATTGGAAAATGTACTTCGGAATTTATGAAGATTATGTTGCTGGAACGACTATCTAATTATGAGGAAAAACATAAATCGGGAGTGAAAAGAGCATGAATAACAATATTTGCTTTCAATCAAAATGGTTTGAGAAATGTATGAGAAATTATCTGGAGGTTGGAGCAGATACGCCTATTACAGAGAGTATGCTTGCGGCGATTAAATACTTATATGTATCCACAACAAATGATTACGAATTAGCTTTTGGAAAGCAAAAATTACCTGTGCAATTTGAATTTAGCAATGCCGGAGACGAATGGCTTAATGCCTGTATCGCAGATACCGGACGATTCCAAAGCCTTGATGAATTTGTAGAAATACGTAATTGGGGTTCAAATATGGTTTTATCTCTGAAAAAAAACATTCTGGCAAAGGAAGAATTGCGAGCAGGTGTTCCTGCGGCAGACACGATAGCTATGGAACTGTTTGAGAAAAGCGTGAAAACCTATTGGGCAAGGGAAGAGGACTATGAGGGTTTGACTGAGGACGAAGATACCTGTGATATGGGAATGTTAGTAGCAGAAGACTTTGCCTATTTAACCGGCTTAGAGGTGGTGCGTTTCATGTCCTGTCAAATCGAAATACATAGCTTAAGGTTCTTAGAGCCTTTAGCGAATCTAAAAGTATTAGAAATTGGTGAAGTCAGACTTCATGAATTAGCTGGATTGGACAAATTGATTGGATTGGATAAACTATGTATTTGGACAAATTGATGATAAAATGTTGCACTAATCAAATGAACAACTTCCAGTTTATTGATGAGTTAAAGAAAACAAAAAATCGCTGTTTTGTGACAAGAACTTACGATTAAGGAGGATAATTTTATGGGGTGTTTAGCTGTTTTATTTGCTTTGAATGAACAAGAGGTACAAAAATTAAAATTAATAAAAAGGAAAGAGCGTTCAGAGTATCTGCATGAAGAAATTGAAGAAATATTCTTTGAAAAATACCCAGAATTTACTTGTGAATTAGACGAAGCATGGGATGCTATGCATCGAATGTTGACTGACGGAAATCTGAACTTTGAAAATAAATTTCCACCTTTATGTAATGTTATTTTTGGTGGGGAATTTCTCTATGGACTTGTACGAAAATCTTCCGGAAAGGTCAGCTGCCCAAGGACAGAAGATGACGAATATATGATTTTGAAAACGCCGGAACAAGTAGAAGAAATAGCCAAGGTTCTCCCAAATAGAACGAAAGAAGAGTGCCGCAAATGTTATGATATGATTGACACAGAAGATTATGGTCTTCTAACAGATGAAGAAGATTTTGAATATACATGGGAATATCTTCAGAGCAGTTTGAAATTTTGGAAAAAAGCCGCAGAAGAAAAAAGGTATGTGTTATTTGCTGTTGACAGATAACTTCCAGTTTATCAGCACATAAAGAATATATATGACAGGAAAACATCGTAGCAATACGGTGTTTTTTGTTATCCTAAACCCAACAATTTCATACATAACCGCAGGTTGGTACAAATACCTTGTGTTTGTTTTTCAAGGGCTTAGAAAGGGATTTACGCCCCATTTACGCCCCGAGAAATGACACAGACAAGGCTTTCGTATCTTTCCTGTGGTTTTTATATTTTCAGAGAAAAGGAGAACAGAAAAATGAAGCAAATGGAAACGGAAATGAATGTAACTGTACCTCTTGAAATTATCAAGGCAAGCGAGATTGAGCCGAAAGAAGTGAAATGGCTGTGGTACCCCTATATCCCCTTTGGCAAGGTTACGCTCTTGCAGGGCGATCCCGGCGATGGGAAAAGCAAGCTGATGCTGTCTATTGCCGCCCTGCTCTCAAGGGGAGAAGCACTTCCCTTTACCGACGAAGAAATAGAACCTATGACGATTATCTATCAAACAACAGAAGATGACGCAGACGATACGGTAGTTCCCCGATTTCATTCGGCAGGCGGCAATGGAGATCACCTTATCTTCATCAGGGAAGATGAAAAGAGCCTGTCCTTTGGGGACAGCCGTATCGGAGAAGCAATCGAACGGTACAAGGCAAAGCTGCTGATTCTTGACCCGATGAGTTCCTATATCGGGGAAAGCTGTTCCATGAACAATGCCAACGAAACACGAGCCGAGTTTAATCATCTGATAGCGGTTGCCAAAGATACAGGTTGTGCCATTGTGATTATCGCTCATATGAACAAGATGAGAGATACCAATCCTCTTTACCGTACCAACGGTTCGATTGACATTGCAGGAGCTGCAAGAAGTATTCTTGCCATCACACGCACACCGAACAAGGAAGTTCCAGCCGAAAGATATTTGGTGCAGGTAAAATCGAACCTTGCCCCGACTGGTTCGGCAATTCTGTTTGAGGTTGCCGAAAAGGGCGTGGACTTTATTTCTGAAATGGAAATGACAGCGGAGGAAGCATTCCAGTCCCTCGCTCCGAAAATTGGCAGACCGAGCGATAAGGAAATCAAGGCAAAGGATTTCATCTTGGAAATGCTCAAAGACGGAGAAATGCCTGCCAATGATTGCGAAGCAAAACTTGAAGCCGCAGGCTTTAAGAAATCGACCGTCAAAAAGGCAAAGAAGAAAGCAGGCGTTGTGTCGCACAAGAAAGGCTTTCTGTGGTACTGGTCTTTGCCGATGGGCGATATACCGAGAGAATAAAAACAGGCTGTCTGCTGAATGGACAGTCTGTATTTATGATTGAGGTATCAAAAGGAGGTCAAGGGGGAACACCCTTGCCCACGACATCTTTGCAGACGCAGTCTGAAAGTGTCATAGTGGGTTACACACATTCAAAGAATGTTGTGTAAGGACTTCGCTTCGCTCCCGTCAGCCGACCGAAAGGAGGAAATCGTGATGAAGAACAACAAAGCCGATATGAGTTGTGCAAGGGTGGAAAAGTATACCGCTTCCGATGTGAGCAAGGCAGAAAGGCACAACGAACGCAAGAATGAAACCTATGAAAATATGAATGTGATTGTGGAACGCACACCCTTTAATGTGCATTTCAAAGAGCCGACTGCCCCCACCTATATGCAGCAGTTAAAGCAGATGGAAGCAGATGGAAAGGTATCGCTTCGAGGTCTTAAACAGGACGCTACCCTTTTTAATGAGATTGTGATTGATGTGAATACGATGTATTTTGAGCGTAACGGCGGCTATGAATATGCAAAGCAGTTTTATGAAGAAGCCTACCGTTTCATTGAAGAAAAATTCGGTACTGATAATGTTATATCGGCGGTCATGCACGCTGATGAAATCAATAAAGCTACGTCTGAAGATTTAGGCAAAGAGGTCTATCATTATCATCTTCACGCTATGGTTCTGCCTGTGGTGGAGAAAGAAATCTTGTGGAGCAAGCGTTGCAAAGATGAAAAACTTCGTGGTACGGTCAAAGAAGTAGTCAATCAGATAAGCCACTCAAAGAAATGGAAGTCAGATATTCCGCTGACCGATGAAAAAGGAAATCCGCTTCTTAGGAAAAACGGAAAACCGATGTACCGAGCCTCCTACTCTATTCTGCAAGACGAACTGTTTGAGCATATGAGCAGGAAAGGATTCCAAGATATTCAGCGTGGAGAATACGGAAGCACAGCGGAGCATTTGACTTCCCTGCAATATCAGATTCAGCAGGATAAGGAGCGTTTGGAACATTTACAGAAGCGTATAGAAAAGGTGCAGGTAAAGTATCAGCCTGCCCGTACTGTTTCCAAAACACTAAACGAGATCGACAGTATGGGGCAGAAAACAATCACAGGTAAAATGGCAATTTCCAAAGAGGATTATTCTGAGCTGACTGCCCTTGCCAAAGAGGGCATTACAAGTCGTGCGGAAATCAAGAAGTTTGAGCAGAGTGCCGCTTATTACCGACAGAAATATATGGACAGTGCAAACGCATTGGAAAAAATGAAAACCAGATACAACGAATTGAAAGAAAAGTGCAGACCTTTTCTTGAAGCGTTGGAGCATTTCCCCGAAGCTGCTAAACTTTTTACAGAAAAAGTGAAGCAGCTTTTTTCTTTTAAGGAAGCACAGGAACGAGCCGAAAAAGAAGCAAGGGAAAAAGAAAGACAAGAGCGTATCAAGGCACGAAGAAATAAGCGTGATATGGAAAGATAATCACTTCGACTACACTCCCGACTTAATGACTTCTTGGACTGTTGGAAATGTATTTTCGGGCAGTAATCGGGACACTTGGCAAACGAGTGTCCCATATTTTTTGAAAGGAAGTGAAACGATATGGAAAACAAAAATTCAAGTTATTCGGTGCAAATTGGAAAGACCACTTTTATTGTGTGCGTGAAGCAGTCGGAAACCGCTAAAAAGCCGATAGAAAAGGTATTTAAGGATATATGCAGACACGAGGTTCAAGAAGATTTCTTTTCAGCCGGTTTGTTAAGTTTAGAAAAATTAAAGAAATCATCTTGACAAATTCGTTCCCGAAGGAAGCGGTTTCCGTTTCAAAAGCCGGTTTAATAAATTTACCAATTTACCGGAGCTTATGACAACTTTCCGTGAGGTTGCGGATGTGCAGACCGCCGATATGCTCTCCCTGCCTGTGCCGGGACTTCGTGGCGGTGGTTATATCATCGTGGACAGCGAGCCGGATTGGTATATCAAGCAGGTCATGGAGAGCTTTGTGGAACGTGCAGAGGCAATCCGTGCCGGCGGTGTTGATCCGTCTGTGGATAATTTTCTAAAGATTACCAACGAGGCGAGGTTACTTGGAACCGATGCAAGGCTGTTGGAGAGAGACGCACCGAATAATCCAGACAGCAAATTGAATAAAGTGGTCGAGAATGTGGCAGCCGAATATTTTGCTAACAATAAAGATGGCAAAATCGGCTGCCAGCTTGTTTTTTCGGACATTGGCACACCAAAAGCCACATGGACGGAGGAATGGGAGGACTTATTCAAAAGCGGGGAACGTACCTTTGATGTTTATAACTATATCAAGACCGAACTTGTAAAAAAGGAAATCCCGGCAGATGAGATAGCTTTTGTGCATGACGCAAAGACAGATGCGCAGAGGGAGACACTTTTCCGGGAAATGCGGACAGGAAAGAAAAAGATTATGATTGGTTCCACCGACCAATGCGGAACCGGTGTCAATGTGCAGCGGCACTTGGTAGCCATGCACCATATAGACTGTCCCTGGAAACCTTCGTGTATTGAGCAGCGGGAAGGGCGTGGTATCCGGCAGGGCAACGAGAATGAGAATATCGCAGTTTACCGCTATGTAACAAAAGGAACCTTTGATGCGTATAGCTGGAGTCTGGTGGAAAATAAGCAGCGTTTTATTTCGCAGGTTATGACAAGCAAGTCGGTGTCCCGTACCTGTGAGGATATTGATGAAGCAACGCTTTCTTATGCGGAAATCAAGGCTGTGGCAACCGGAAACCCGCTGATCAAGGAAAAAATGCAGCTTGAAAATGACGTGCAGAGATTAAAACTCCTAAAGAGTACCTATGACAGCCAGAAGTACAGCCTTGAGGATAACATTACCATCCGTTTCCCGAAGCTGATTGCTGCCGCAGAGGAAAAGGCAGAGTGTGTCCGGGCGGATATAAAGCAGGCAGAAGCAGGGCTTTTATCAGAACCGGACTTTGCTGTTACGATTGGAAAAGCAAAGTATACGGAGCGGGTAGATGGAGGAATGGTCATGCTGGAGGCTATCAGTAAGTGCAAGAATGGTGAAACGACACATCTTGGGGAATTTAAGGGCTTTGAGCTGTTAGTGGAAAAGAACTTTATCGGAGTGAATTATATGGTACTTCGTGGAAAGACCGATTACAAGGCGGAGCTTTCCACAAGTCCGGTGGGAAACATGGTGAAGCTGGAGAACCTGTTTGGGGGAATAGCGCAAAATCTGGATTTCCTGACAAAGAAAATCGAACAGTACCAGAGAGACTTGGAGCAGTCAAAGGTGGACTACGAAAAGCCTTTTGCACAAGAGGCGGAGCTTACGGAGAAAATAGCCAGACTGAATGAGCTTAATGTGCAGCTTGATTTGGAAAATGGCAGGGCAGATGTGGATTTAATTGGAGAGGATAAGCAGGATAGAGTGGCGGAAAGCAGTATGTATCATGCAAGACCGCCCGGAAAAGAGGGAAGATGAAAAGAAAGTGGATAGCAGGAATTTTGATTGTGGCGGGGCTGGCAATTATGTCAGTCCCTCTTTACTGGAGAATTGCCGGAAACTATCGAAATCAGCAGATGGTAAAGGAAATTGAACAGATCATAGAGCAGGAGACAGAGAATGAAGAAGAAGAGGATCATGGGCAGACGGCACTCGAAGCCGCCATTAGTGAAGAAGATGCTGCCGCACTTTCCAAAGAGGAAGTAATCGGTCTGATAGAGATTGAGGCACTTGACATCAAGTATGCGGTATTGGAGGGAGCCGGAAGTTATGAGCTTTCCTGCGGTATCGGGCATATTTCGGACACAGCAGGTATAGGAGAAGTCGGAAACTGTGTCCTTGCAGGTCACAATGGGAGCAGACATGGAACTTATTTTACGAACCTGAAAACCTTGAAAGAGGGAGATGTCATCAAGCTGACGGATAAAAAGGGCAATCAGTATTTTTATGTAGCAGAAAGCATGAAGGTGGTCGGTCCCTATGATAATTCTGTCAAGGATCAGGGCGACGCTGTGGAGCTGACACTCTTGACTTGCGAGAACAGCGGGACAATGCGGCTGGTCGTAAGCTGCACATTGTTTGAGGTAAAGCAAAGCCAGAATGAAAAGGAGGCGGCTGAATAATGGAGATACCATGCAGACTGCGGAATGTGGAGGAAATCATTAGTGAAATGGACTTGTTTTATGTGGCGGATGACATTCTGGAATGCGACGAGGATTATCAGATTGTGATAAGCGGCTGGTGGGTGCATATCCCGGAGCTTGGAATCAATCTTCGTGAGGGAGTGTTTTGTAATTATGATGAAACCGAAAAAGAGTATCTTCCTGACTTTGCAATTACCGTCATTATGGAAGCAGGAACAGAGGAAGAACAGGAGGGCGTATGGCTTTATTACGAGCAGGACGGTTTTGAGATAACTTTAGCCAACTATCATAGCGGAAAACTCACTATGGAGGCAGTATTGGAATTATCCTGCCTTATTTGTATTCCGGACAATGAACCGGAAACAGAATGAACATGTCTGTGGCAAAGCCGCAGATATTTCAGATAAGAAACTATCAACGATGTAAGGTCTGCAAGGCAGACGGAAAGAGAGGAATCTATGGAGTATTCAATCAAGTTGAACGCAGTAAACAACCCGGAGAAAAGTGTGAGGGCATTTGCCACCGTGACCTTTGGCGATTGTTTTAAGATCACCAATATCGCTGTGGTAGAGGGCAGGGAGAGCCAGCCTTTTGTGTCCATGCCTTCCTTTAAGAGCAAGGAGAGAACGGAGCATAACGAGCCGGTCTATAAGGATGTGTGCAATCCGATTACAAGCGAGTTCCGCAAGGCATTGTATGATGATATTCTTGCTTTATACGGTGAGATGGAGCAGACAGGCAGGGCAGAGGTCAGCAGAGAGGCAGAAAACCCGCAGGAACCGGAATTTAAGGTTGCGGTAACGCCCTTTGAAAGAGAGGGCAGCAACATTCGTGGTCTTGCCCGAATCTACTTTGAGGACAGCTTTGTGGTAAGCAATGTCAGCGTAATCCAGGGCAAGGAAAAGGAATTTGTCGCAATGCCCTCCTACATGGTAAAGCAGAACGGGAAAGACGGAAAAAGCCAGTATCAGGATGTTTGTTTCCCGGTTACAAAGGAGTTTCGTGAGAAACTCTACAATGAGATCATGGATTGCTACAAGCAGGAAAAGGAAAAGGTGGTAACACAGGGCAGGGAACAGGCAGAAGCACAGAGCATGGCAAGAGCAGGCAGCAGACAGCCGGAGAAGGACCTTCCCTTTCGCTAAGAGGGCGGAATAAGAAGCAGGTGTAAAGGGGTATGCAGGTCATGCCCCTTTCTGCCGGAAAGGAGAGCGATATGGAATCGGAACAAAATAAAAGAATGACAAAGGATGCTATTATTCAGGAGCTGATTGCCCTTCTGAACCAGAGCCAGCAAAAGGAAGCTGCTAACAGCGTATATGAGATGGCAGCCTTGATTGACGGAATGGAGCAGAAACTCGACCTTGTGACCGAGGAGCTTTTAAGTGTCCGAAAGCAGCTTGAAAGAATGGAGCAGGAAAAAGCAAATAAATCTTTGAAAGCTGTCCTTAAAAAGTCGGTGGATTCCTTAGAGCAGCAATGCCATAAGATGAAGGAACAGCTATTTGAAATCAAGGAAGAAGTGAGAGAGAAGGCTTCTGAGATTGTGGCAGAGGTAAAGAAAAAAGGGAAAAAAGCCTTAAATAAGGTGTCAGAATTTCTTGGAATTAAAGAAAAATTGCAAAAATTCCGAAATAATGTGCAGAAATCTATTACCGATGTTGAGCAGAGCATTGAAAAGATTGATGCATTGGGCACAGGTATGAGGGAGGCGGTACAGAAAGCCGCCAATACAATCCGTGCCTTTACAGATAAACCGGAAAAAGAGTATGGCGAGAAGAAATTTTCAAAGACAGAACTGATAAAGAAACCTTTGCAGGCAAAACGAAAGCTACTGTGTAGTATCTTAGGTTATACAGATGCTGCCATAGAAAAGGTGGAAAAACTTTCGGCAGATGTAAAACAGTATCAGAGTGAAAGAGCTGACAGGGAAGTTGAACGTATGGCAGGAGCGGAAATGGTTGATCCAATAGCCTTGTCAAGAGTGGCAGAGCCGGAATACCAGTATGGTGCAGAGGCGTTTGAGGAATACCAAAAAGAAAATGCTGAAAAAGTAGCAGAACAGAAAAAAACACCAATAAAGCCTAAGAGTAGATAAAAAAGAGGGCAGTATACATCAGAGTGGTGGTGTTATACTGTCCTTGTTTGTATTTCGTGTAGAAAAATGCGTATTTCGTGCGAAGAAGAGTAGAAAAAGGAATTTTTGTACGATATTATATAAAAAAATGGTCTTGCATATGTCTGTTGGGGATGTTGTCAGGGCGTAATAGAAAAATATAGTTAAAATCATAATGGAGAGAGGTGAATCTTGATGATTGAAATTATCATATGTGATGATGAGATAAAAGATTTGCAGGATATATCGAAAATAGTCTGTGAAGTTTGTTTGAATGAAGTAATCGATTATAATTTGAAAACTTATTCTTCTGGAGAAGAAATGCTGGATCAGACATACAGCATGGATATTGGAATATTGGATATTTCGATGAGTGAGTTAAATGGAATTGACTTGGGAAGGGAGTTGAAAAAGCGGTTTCCAGAAGTAAAGCTGATTTATATCACAAGTTATGAAAAGTATTGTCAGCAAGTGATTAACAAGGTTCATGCCTTTTCTTTTCTGACAAAGCCTGTAAAATATGAAAATGTAAGAGAGCAGATTGTAGATTTGTTAGATAGTATGGAGAACGATGCCTCTGGCAGAAAACGTGAATTTTATGATGTAACCACGAGTGATAAGCATAAAATAGAAGTGCTTAAATTGGATTTAAAGGATATATTATATTTTGAATACATCAAATCTGCAAGAAAGATAAAAATTGTATGCAGAAACGATAGTTATGAATTTTCCTATGTTATGGAAAAATTAACAAATGAATTAAGGGAATTTGGTTTTGAAGTAAATTGCCGGGGAATGCTGGTTAATATGCGGCATATACGAAAAGTAAAGGGATATTTACTACATATGGATAATGGACAGGAGATTTCATTATCGCAAAAACGGAAAGCAGATTTTGTTAAGAAAATGAATGTGTTTATGCATAATAACTTTAATTAAGGTGGAAATATGATGGATGATTTATTATTATCAATATGTACTTGTTTATCATGTTTTATTGTTGCGACAATTTTGTTTCAGTTTATGAATGACAGATATAATAAAACATTTCATAATAAGTATGTTTATTATTTTGTTGAAATTGTAACAATTATAGGTAGTTCAGTTATAAATCTTTTTGGAATTTCAGTCCTGAATTTAATGGTCTGGATTGTCATTGTAATTATTATTTGTTATGTATTTTACTTTGATGACTCTGATAATGCGTTAAAACGAATTATAGAATGTGAAGTACTTCTTTTTTATATAGCAGTATGCGAGACATTAGGTGTTGCATTTGTTGATTGGATGCTGAAATTATTCAATATTGATTTGAAAATCAGCGTTATGCGCAGTTGTATGGAAATTACATTTTCCAAAGTGATAGTGATATTTATGTATTATATGATTTTTACCAAATTGATAAATAAAAAGAGAAATTCCTTTACCAAAGTGCAGTGGGCAATTAACTTTATTATATTGATATATAGTTTAGTAAATATGCTTGTTATTGCAGAAGGAATAAGGCAAGGACACGCAAATTTTATTTTGACAATTAATATGGGATGCATTGTTTTAGCTGATTTATATTTGTTATATTTTATAAAGGTTGCAAATGAAAAAAACTATTTGGAAGCGGAAATAGCGATGCTTGAAAAACAAGCACATATACAGTATGAGTATTATCTGGATCAAGAGCAGAAATATAATGCAACTGTTCAAATATTGCATGATGTAGACAAACATGTTAAAGGAATTGAAAATTTATATGCAAATGGGGAAAATGGCAAAGCAACAGAGTATGTAAGAGACATAAAAAATATGTTGGAGCCATTGATACCCGTAAAATATACGGGAAATCCGATACTTGACATTCTGCTTACTGATAAGGCAGCTATTAGCAAAGAGAAAAAAATCAAATTTGTTGTTAATGTTGATAATATAAATATGGATTTTCTTGAGGCAATTGATGCAACAACAATTTTTGGCAATTTGATCGACAATGCAATAGAAGCGCAGGAAAAGGTTACTGGAGAACGGTATATTCATGTCAGCATCATACCATATCAGGAGATGGTGCTTGTCAAAATAGAAAATACTTCACTTCCAATTAGATGGAAGAATGGGTTGCCTATTTCTGATAAAGGAAAAAATCATGGAATAGGTCTGTTAAATGTTAAACGGAGTATAAAAAAGTATGATGGGGATATAACTTTTAAACAAAAAGACGATGTAGTTATAGTGGATCTGTTCTTAAATTCATAGAGATAGAAGCCGGTGGTGAAATATGATTATTTAATTGTTGGGTCAGGATTATATGGTGCGATTTTTGCACATGAAGCAAAGAAAAAAGGGAAAAATGTACTTGTGATTGATAAAAGATCTAATATTGCGGGGAATGTT
>OGJK01001127.1_pt1 | contig 25501 bp, 34 predicted proteins | sample 1571961 | NCBI WGS metagenome assembly OGJK01 (sample SAMEA2582120, study PRJEB24529) | metagenome | biome: Human gut stool | place: China | collected 2011 | reverse complement strand
TTATAAAGTGGAAAATATTTGCAAAGCAAATACTTTCAAGCTGGGTGGTACCGCGGAATTATTTCGTCCCTGCATTATGCAGTGGACGTTTTTTGTGTCCTACTGCATAAATCCCAAAAGGATAAAAATAGTAGGAGGTAGTTAAAAATGAACGAGTACAAAACACATACTTGTAACGAAATCAGTCTAGAAGACGTAGGAAAAAAAGTTAGAATTGCCGGATGGGTACAAACTATCCGTGACTTAGGAGGATTAGTATTCCTAGATATTAGAGATATGTATGGAATAACACAAGTTGTAACATCAGGAGAAGCGAAAGATGTTGATTTTGCATCACATATTCCAATAGAGTCAACAGTTACAGTCTATGGAACTGTAAAAAAGAGGGATGAAGAGACTGTAAACCCAAAATTAAAAACAGGTCTTGTTGAAATTAAAATTGAAGATATTAAAATTTTAGGAAAAAGAACAAAAAATATTCCTTTTGAAATATTATATTGACAATGTAATAAAAGTCGTTCCCTATAAAGAATCTGGCAGGACACCTAATTGGTACAAAGTTTTTCAAGGAAGAACTGACGAAGAAAGAGAACGTTTACTTTCTTCTATAATTAATACCCAAGCAGAACTTTTAAGAAAGACATATGATTCACTTGCCGAACTTGATCGGGATGCTTTTCTCAACAGTTTATTAAATATGAATAAGTGTTTGAGAATTGATCCTATTTTTATTATTGCTCTTGTAGGATTACCTTATATGGATTTTTTATATGAAGCTCAACACCAACAAATCGAAGAACTCTTAACCAAACTCATGAAAAAAATGCAAACTTTACAAGAAGATGCAAACAATGGATCATTTTTGACAAAACAAGCTTATTATCGTGAATTAAAACAAACGATACTGGATTATATGAAAAAAAATCAATATAGTGGATTAGAGATGCAAATGTCGCAATTTGAAACGAATTGTTCAGAAAATAAGATATAAAAAATAACTGCTATAGTCTGACCGATTCAATTCATTTACTACTATCCATATAATTTTAATAATCATTTTATATTTTACTGGTAAATTTTTGATAAAAAGTCCCTCCGGAAATTATAAACCGGAGGGTTCTTCTTTAAAAAACATGCAACAACGCCAGTACCAAATCAGAAAGTTCTGGTATCATTTCTGCTAGAAGTTTATAATTTTGAAGAGTGTCAACAGAAATGCCCATTTGTGCTGCAAGATCGGATTGGGATTTTGGCAAGTCTGAATTATTCGGTTTTTGCTCATACTGATTAGAACCATTCCCTTGATGTATTCCATATAATCTTTCCAGTTCTTTAATACGTTTTCCAACTTTCTTTGCTGAACCACCTATTTCACCTCTACGACGAATGTTAGACTCAAGTAGATCAAGTTATCTGTTTTCATAATTGCATCGTATCTAGCAACAGTACCTGTTCCAACACCTGCCATTTTTGCAAGTTCTTTGTCGGTGTGGGTCTGTTTTTGAATCAAGGTTTCTCCATTTGGATAACCCTTTTTATCAGAACTTCCTCCAATAGACATATTCTCTTTTGCCTGTTCCTGGATTTTCTTTTTAAACTTATCTACTACAGATATCCTTTGAGCTGGTGGAAGATTACGTCTACCAAGTTGGGTGTTAATCATCCATTCCATGACATCAAATATACTTATCTTCACAGTAAACTATTCTATTTCTTTTCCGAACATTGGTTTCTCTATTTTCTTATCACAATACTTATCTTCGTTCCCACAAAACCCTTATTTTACTTGCTTTTCTTTCATTATTATCCAAAAATATCTTATAATAAAGTTCGATATCGAGTTCGGTAAACAACTGTAAATAAAGTCTTTTAAGTAGTAAACTATTTTATTTCTTTTATTATTTACTATCGTTACCTTAATATTTCCTTGATTTTAAAGGCTTTTCTCGAACTTAAACATAAATGTATAGGCTTACATGGATTTTCCTTGTTATTACTGTGTTTTTATGGGTTCATCGAACTAACATTAATTTGCATTTTATTTTCATTTTGTAATTCTTTATAACCAGCATTAATAGTTTTTTCGCCTGATAAAACTTCTTTTTTTAATTTCTCGTTATTAGAATCAAGAATCTTTTTCCCTTTAGAATATGTATCAGTGGAAACACCTGCTGTTTTAGCCAATTTTGCACGTACATCAATTTTATTTTCAACCTTTGAAGAATTCTGCGAACCTTGATTTTGTCTAAATTTTTCTGAACGTCTGTCACCACCGCTGGCTTGTCTTAAATTTTCTTTAGCCTGTTTTTCATAAATAGGTCTGTACTTCTCTGTCACAGCAATTCTTTGAATTGGAGACAAATTACGTCTTCCAAGCTGATGAGAACTCAATATTTTTTTAATGCCACCCGTTTTAAGCACTCCTCTTTTATATTTCTTCCTACATCTATTGCCGATAAATTCATTTTATTCAACAGCTTTTCATCTCCCTCTCCAAAAGAATATTGATAAATAGCATTTATTTGTTCAAATCCATTATCCCTAAATCTTCTAAAATATGCTGTAAATGCTGGTAGATTTTTAAGAGTATCAAATATTTTACTTTCCCCATTAATAAACTTTCTTTTTTCTTCAATATCTACCATATTCAGAACAACCACTATTGGTAGAAATAATGATAAATACATTCCTGAATATGTACCGTTATGGTATTGGTCTTGTATAAGATTATCTTTAGATAATTGTGAAATTTTTTGATTATAAATAAGTGAATCTCTTAATGACAATTTATAATATCGCCTTAATTCATTTGCAATAGCAACTAGCCAATACTGATCATTTCTATCACTGTTTATTTCACTTTCTGCTCTCTCCGGACGTGGTAAATACATATCAATATCAAAAAACTTATTTAAATATCCTGTTGAATCAAAACCATTTCCATAATAATTTGATATTGTATGTGTTAGCTGCTCTTTATTTACAGATACAATAAATATTATTCTATCATCATCAAAATAATGTTTTATACGTTCCAACATTTCCAAAGCATAACTTGGCTTGCATCTATCCAATTCATCAATAAAAATAACTAATTTCTGTGTCTGTTCTTCTATTATCTCATTAAATATTTCTTTCACTTTTTGTCTAATATCTTCAGCTAATTGAATGTCTTTAAAAATGTCCTTTTCTATAAATGAATCTATTACTTTATCGCCACCTATTGAAAACATTCCTAAACTCACTTGTACTGATTTAATCAAATCTTTCAATTTTTCGGTTTTATCTTTTGTAAGTTTAGAATCTATCCAAATGCCACATTTTTTAACAATCACATAAAGTAATGACATTAATGGATCACCGTGATTATCATATAACCATGCATTATAATATACTGGAAGATATGAATGTTTTAAATCAATTTCTTCTAATGTTGTACCAGTAAAATATAGCTTCATTTTATCCAGTTCATCTTGGGTATCATCTATACTAAAATTTTTCATTGTCTGATATTCCAATGTTTTTTCTATTTGCCGAACATAAAATGTTTTCCCCTCTCCCCATCTTGCGTCAAGACTAATAAACATATTTCCTTCGATAAGTTCTAATGCTTCTATAAAATCTTTGATTTCTGTATTTCTCGTTCCATTCTGTTCTTGTTCTTTAATTGACTGTAAAATATTTTCATCCGTAGCTTCTAATGTTGCTCTTTTCATTTGTCTCCTCTTTTCTTATGGCATCTGAAACATTAATTTTTTCCCATCTGGTAAAACAACCTCTGTATCCTTCTCCAACTCCAAAGTATCAATTTGTATATTTAACGAATCTGAATTTGTATTATATTCTACCGTATACTGAACAGTCTCTTTTTGATCATCCGTAAAAAATTGATAAACATTTATTCCCACAAATTTAGCCCCTGATAATATAAGTTCAACTAACAGAGAAACACAAATATCTTTCATTATCTGATGTTTAGAGAAAAAGCGTTTTATAGGATGCTTATACTTTTTTCTGTATTTCTTCAAACGTTGTTCATAATTAGAATCATATATTTTTAATGAACTTATTAACGAATAATATAGATTCGCATATCCTGCCATATTTTCTATAGTTTCTGAAGATAATTCAGCAAGAACTTCAACTACAATCTGAGAAATTGCGACAATACTTTGCCAACATGGTTTTATCACATCGTTAAGTGTCTGCATTGCTCTTTCAACTATATTTTGTATCATCCTGTTTAGCTCATTTATTGTATCTATCAGCTCACTGATTTTTTCATTATTATCCATATACTTCTCTCCTTTCTTGTCCAATTTTGTCCATGAAGCAATTTATACAATACCACAATATATATGTTATTTCAATATGTTAATCGCATTATATAGTATATTCAGAACATAGCATACATTTTTGAAGTTGTCCATTCAACTTACACATTTAGCTTTGTATACAGTATTTGCAATCACAACTTCGACAATATCAGACAATTTGTACTTTTCTATTTCTACGTTATAAATATGTTTAAGTTTTTCAATCAAATATTTGTATTTCCATCCTCAACAATGTATAATAAGAACGTGAGTTCGCCAGATCTCATTTACTACACTACAGGAGCTTTCTAATGAAACAAATAAATTTAAAACCAAGAAATCCATTACAGGAACTATTAGACAAATCCCATTCAAAAGCAGAAGATTTATTATTTTCCATCATTCAACATCTTCCGGTTGTACCCTCTTTCTTAGCCAACTGGTTAGAAAGATACATGGATAAAAGAATCGCAGAACTGCAACAAGAAACAATTAAGCAGCAATGGGATAAGATTTCTCTTGAGCAGGTCGTTGATGATATACACGATCGACAGCAGAATACCAAAAAAGCACCTTCAGAATAATAGTTTCTGTTGGTGCTTTCTGTGTCTTATTTGATTCTAAATTCTTCAGATTCCTTTTCTGTTAATGGACGACCTAGTTTTTCAACAAGTGTTCTCATTTTCCGATAATCAAATATTTTTCCATCTGAAGGTTCTGTTAATCTACCATCTGTTGCATACTTCTCAAGATTGATTACTTTTCTAAATTGTTTTTCTTTTACCGCTAACATATACAACACCTACTTTCTAATATACTTATCTAATAGTATCTCCGCTGCATCTTCAAATATAACTAATCTTCTTGGTTGTAATTCAACAGCGTTCAGTTCCTTCTTATAATATTCTACTAGATTAGATTTCGCTGTAAATGCAACCACTCCATCACAATTGCTTTCCAGACTACATTGACACGCTATTGCAAATAAATGACCGCCAACACCTTCATATTTTCCATTATGCCCATAATTATGAGGTGCTGTCTCAACAATATCAACATCAGCTACACCGCCATCTATTTTCAGAGCAATTCTACCTTGTACTTTTTCATCTCCCTTTACAAATAACTCATATATCTCGTAGTTATTTTTCTCAGGTAAAGACCAATTAAATTTCCAGTTTTTATAATCTGATTGCTTTATTTTAGAAGATCTTTTTCTATATTCCGTCTCTACAATTTTTCCGTCTGCTCTTTCAACCAAACAATCTGTGAGTCTGTCAATTAGAATATCTACACTCAATATTTTCCTCTTTTCTTATGTATATTATAACATGCTAGTAACTAATTTTCCATTACATGATTCATTGTTGCCTGCCGCCATTGTGCTTTTACTGTTGGTAATTCTATGGTTCTCTTAATGAATAGGGAATTATTCTGCACTTTTAATTACATATTTGTTACCGTTTTTTATTTCTGCATCTTTATCTACAAATGCCAGTTCCATCCCTAATTTATCTGCTATTTTAACCAATTCATCCGGAGAAAATGTATTGCGCTGAATTTTATTACTGAAGTTCTGTTTACTTATTCCTAATATTTCAGCCATTTCTATTTGTGTCACTTTTTTCTCTTTAGAAATTGTTTTAATCGTTTCTTTTAAAGCCAACATTCCATCCTCGCTTTCCCTATTATCAAGAACTGATATAAATATACAGCCTTTTAAATAGTATACCATATCTCCATGAATCTGTCATACTCTTTAAGGCAAAGCACCAACAGAAATAATTTCCGTCATTGCCATTCTCTTAAATAATTTTTCGTAATATTGCGGACGATATTTCCCACATAAAATTCCCTTTTCTCTTCTTATCCATCTGATACATGAAGATGTTTGTAACACGATTTGTGAAATCATCTGGAAGAATATTTCTTTTCAATGTATTGCAGGACGCACAAGCAATTTGAATATTACTCAATTCATCCTCTCCACCTAAATCTAAAGGAATAATGTGATCTAATGTCATATTTTCCAATGTCAATTTTTTTCCGCACAACTGGCATCTTCCATCAAACTGGTGATATAACATCTTTCTTGTTCCTTGACTTCTCTTTTTTCTTCTTGTATGTCTCCATACAATCTTTTTTGTTTTCGTATCAAAAATATAATATCCCTTTGTTTTAGCCGGAGCTTTCTTCATATAATTTTTTGCTTGATTTACACTATCGTATTGAATTGCCTTACTGATATCTTCTGTTTTCCGATGCTTTCCGTCTTCGTTGAAGTAAATATAGTATATACCATTTGTAATTACAAGTGCCATGTTTTAACTTCCTTTCTCTAATATTCATCAGGGAATAACACTGTTGTAACTGATCTGTCTGCTTCAGTAATAATCCATATCTTTCCTTTGCAAGTCTGATATGCTCCCATTATTCTGTTTCCCTCTATTAATGCTTGTTCATTAGCTGCCTTATCTTCTTCGCCAATTTCTCCCCAGTCTTTATTACAGAATCTTTCCAGTGCCTTAAAGATTTCAATTGCAAAAAGCTTGTTCTCCAAAAGTTCTATGCTAATTTTCTGACTTACTACCTGTCTTCCAAGTGTAAAATATTTTGAACTAAACATTTTCTTTCTCCTCTTTAATCTCCTCATAATCAATAACTCCTGAATCCTCTGAACTGTCATATTTCCATCCCCATTCCTCACAGAATTTCTCTGCTTGTGATTCTGTTTCAAGAATTTGAATTGTAATATTAGTTCGTGTTAAGAAAACTCTATACATCTTTTCTCCTCTTCTTAATGAGTAGCGGTCAATCAAATGACCACTAACTCAATAATTACCTTTATTTTATTTCTTCTTTTTCAAAAGCTTGGAATCATCAAACCATTTTATACGTTCTCCGCAAAAGTGTGTTTTAGGCTGTAATACAACACTCTTCCCAATTCTTTTAATTACTCCGCTCTTATCTGTCTCAACTGCAAATTCTGTTATTGATTTTTTCATCTGCATCACTCCTCCTAAACTCCGAGATACAATCTCATGTATTGATACGCAAGTTTTCTTGCCTGTAAATCAATTAATTTGATGTGATTCTCAATGTTCGAACATTCTGAATGAATGTATGTCAACTTGTCCTCTATTGGCATTGTTGATATCAAATTATTGACAATTGGATATCCTATCTTTTTGAATACATCTTTAAAAAGCTCTATAAACTCCTGTTTATTTGGAATATCGCAGTTCATATAGATCGGCTCAATTTCTTCTGTGTATTCTTTAAAAGATATGTAACTCTCACTATTACCACTCATTTCTATAAACTCACTGTACATCATAACTGCTGTTCTCCTCTCCTAATATCCAACCGCTACCCACCAAGCAACCATGCCTACAATAGAAAAAAATGTAACTGCTGTTGTCATATACGCAGAATGATTTAATTCTTTCTCAACTTTCTTTCTGCGCTTATGGCTAATCTGTTTATGCTGTTGTCTGTTCATCTGTACTGGCTTTCGACAGATGTTGATAGTCTGAATCTTTTTCACTGGCTCTGTTGGCTCGATTACTGTATAAGCTCCAAAATCTGCGATTGTTTTATATCTCATGTTTTTCACCCCCTATTCACATTCAAGATAGATATGAAACTCATTGTTTTCACAGTCAACCATTTCAACTTCTCTATCATTTAGTTCAAATGGGATAGAATTTCTGCTGTCGTAGCTTGCAACGACTTCTCCATCATCCCATACATACATATTTTTACTTTCGTTCATTACTGTTAAAATGTTTCCTAACCTCATGATTTTTACCTCACTTTCATTTCTGTCTGCTGTCCTCTGCTTTTAATAGAGACTTGGAACTCTCACCGTGTATGTGGTAGCATTACAGCCGGCGGATTTCTCCGCCTTGACTGTTATTTAATTCTAAGGACTGAATATGTTGTAACTTTTTCGTATGGTTTCAGGTCATCTCCTAAAACTTCCTCAAGTTTCTTTTTGTCTAATGTTGTCCTGCTCTGTGGCTTGTATGTCACCTTAGCATTGTTTGTGATTTCTTCTGTCAGATTGTTCTCTGTCATATAAGAGATAACTTCATGCTCAAGTGCTTTCAGCTCGTTCTCTGTCTCTTCTTTTAATGCTTTTAAGCTTCTTAATTCTTCAATCTTCTTTTCCAGTTCATTCTTTGTAATACACATATGTTTTTCCTCTCTTTCTTTTTACAAGAGCTTTCAGCTCCGATAGGCTTTAAAGTATCTAAGGTTTCAAGACCGTCTCATTATCCCCTTATCCTTATTCGGTATTACGTTGATGTCTCCGGTACGCTTTCGCCACTTCGTTTTCACCTTTCGCTGTTGCTCTGTTGTTTTGTTTGTGATTACATTGTACATCCATTCGTGTACTTTGTATATTGACATTATAGCTAAATGTACACGTAAAAATGTACTCTTTTTTGTATAATAATACACTGATATGTGTACTTTTCACAATTATAGGTACACTTTTTCGTGTATTATTACCATTGTAAAAGTACACTTTGAAGTGTATTATAATATTAACAAATAAATACAGAGTAGGTTCAAATATATGAAGAAATCAGTATATGAAATTATTACAGAACGAATTATTGAACAGTTAGAAAATGGTGTTATCCCATGGCAGAAACCTTGGAGCGGAACACACAGCGGAGCTTATAACAGAATAAGTAACAAGCCTTATTCATTACTTAATCAGATGATTCTAAAACATGGTGGTGAGTACGCAACATTTAAACAATGGAGTGACTTGGGCGGTAAGATTAGAAAAGGTGAGAAATCAGAAGTTGTTACATTTTGGAAGATTCAGCCTTTTGAAGAAGAAAATGAAAACGGTGAAAAGGTAATTAAACAGATACCTTTATTAAGATATTACAACGTGTTTCACATCTCACAGGTTGATGGAATTGAACCGAAAGAACAGTTGAAAATTTCAGATCTTGAACCGATTGAAGAAGCTGAAAAGATTAAAACCGACTACATGAACAGAGAACACTTAAAGATTTTTGAAAAGGTAACAAACAAAGCTTTTTACACTCCGACTTTTGATTATATTGAAGTACCGTGTAAAGAACAGTATCAGAATATAGAAGAATTTTATTCTACACTGTTTCATGAAATGATTCACAGCACTGGACATAAGAACAGGCTCAACAGATTGGAGACAGGAGCAAGCGCACACTTCGGAGGTGAAAGCTATTCAAAAGAAGAACTTGTTGCAGAGCTTGGAAGTGCTACACTTGTCAATATGTTAGGCATTGAGACAGAAAAGAGCTTTAGAAACTCAAGCGCATATATACAGAACTGGTTACAAGCGTTAAAGAACGATAACAAGTTCATCGTATCAGCAAGTAGCAAAGCAGAGAAAGCAGTTAAATACATACTGAATGAACAATAATAAATAAGGGTGTAGTGTATAGGCTACACCCTATTATCACATAAGAAAGAGGTTAAAAGAGATATGAAAAGAACATTGATAACATGCATGATAACAAGTATGATAACAGGAATGACAATACCGCACATGATTGATACTGAAAACACCAAAACAGCAACACAAAGCAGACAAGAGACAACAACAGAAACAACGGTTAATAGTTCACTGAATGGAATTGATATGACAGGATTTGAGACAGAAATATATTATATCAATTCTGCTGAAGATTTCGACAGATGCACCTACGCAGTACAGAATAGAAATGGCAAGATAATTATTGAAGTCGTTCATGCGGTTGTTACTTCTGATAATGGAGATGCAAGGATTACAGCAGATGGAAGTTATATAAAATATTCTGCGGATGATGTAAAGATAGGGGATACAATGGAGACGGTATTGGTTTATAATCCATTAAATAATCATATTGATGATGTGATGTACAGAGCAGACACTTTTCTTGAGTGACTCTAATAAGCGTAAAAAAGGCTAAAGGATTTTGAAAGTCCTCTAGCCTTTTTTGTATTTATCGTATAATAATAGTCTGTTTATTAACGGGGTTATTTTACATCTTGAAACTTGTTTTATTATTCTATTTGGGGTAGATGTGTTCTATCTACACTCCGCTATAAATTTCTGTTGAACCACGGACGAGGTGGTTAAAATCTTGAAAAGGGTTTTATTTTTCTGATTTTGTATAATGTGGTTCATCTACACACTGAGTCAAATTTTCGTAATAAGATATTCTTCATTGACTTTATATAAAATGCCTATTCTCGCAGTTTTTTATTTTTACAACTCATGATATAATAAAGGGAAATAATATATAGGAAGGTGTTACATATGCGTATATATCATACACTAGGTGGACAGTATCTTATACACGACAGGGAATTTTCAATCGGCACAGTCGTACTACACCTAGACAATGGAATTGAAATTTTTTGTAACAAATCCAACTTCTATTCAAAGAAACATAACCTACATGTTTTATTATATCTCCCCGATAAAAAAACATGGGTTCAAGGTGAAATGAAAAACAAGTATACAGATCTCATGTGGGATTATTATAAGAAAAATGAGGAAAAAATAAATCCTAAAAGAATTTTCAAAAAACGTTATCAACATAAAGAAAATAAGCATGGAACGAAACGTGTTACTGTCCCTAAAAGTGTCCAATGGTCTATGAAGCATCCATTTCAGGGCGGTGGCGTTTCTCCTAGGTGAATATACAAATGGAGGCATATAGAATGAAAGTAGAATATAACAAGCTTTTTGAAAAATTAAAGGCAGAAGGAATAACGCAAGCTGTTTTCAAAAAAAATGCAAATATTAATTCTGGAACATTAAATAAATTATTGCATAACGGAAACGTTACAACGGAAATTATCTGTCGAATCTGCGATTACTTCCACTGTATGCCAGATGAGATAATGGAATTCATCCCTGATGCAGATTATATAGAAAAACAAAAGGCAAAAGAAGAAGTCCAGGCACAAATTGACCAGTTACAAGCGAAATTGAAAAATCTATAAAAGTTTAGCACCTAACCAGGGTGCTATTTTTATACGATTGACTCCGCAAAATTGTGGAGTCAATTTTTCGTAATCAGTAATCCCCCTAAACTCTCGACCTTTTGTGTCTTATAATTCCGGCAGCAGCACACAAATAAGAGGGGGCGTATGTTTACATCCAGAAAAAAGAGATACTTATATATCAAGTACCTCTTTTAGAAAATATGGATAATTATTTAATATCCGTGACTACTTCTATATTCATCCGGATCAATGCCATCAGACCTTAATGTATCATCTTCTCCCATAGAATTTCTCCTAGTGCCTTTGTATCCCTTCCAATCATCTCTATGATTCCAATTGTATGTATTAATAGCATCATAATCTAAAGAATCGTTATAGGAATCTTCACAAGAAACGGACATCACACTTAAAATAAATATTGCAATGATTCCTGCAATAACCCATTTACCATTCATTCACTTACCTTCTTTCGGACTTTATTCATTGCTAATCATCTACTTCTAGCTGATAGTTAGGATTTTTTATCATCCTGTTAATACTTAATAAATGCTCCTGCGTAACATACACCCTACCACATTTTTTACAATAGAACACAATATCTGGTGCTTTATTAAAATGAACATATACAGGATCCATTTTCAAATTATGTAAAGGGCATATATTTTCATTTCTTTCGTTGATTGATACATATTTTATCTCTTGTCCAAGTCTTAAACATCCATATCTTTTATGAACAGCAATTTTTTTATTATTAATTTCTGTTTTTTGAATCAAATCCGACATTTCCGGTTTTGCAATATCTTTTAATTTTGATATATTATCAGCAAATATATCATTTAAATTCATTTCTACACGATTACTTTTTATTTGTTTTGCATTCTTTCTTTCCTTAGTATCCCTAAATAATAGAAAATTTTTTTTATTCTTTTCCTTCCCAATTGTAATGCATTTTTTGTAAATTACATTTTCCAATTCATCATATGTGCATATCGCAATTTCACTATAATATAAATTCTGTTCCATGCATAAAAAGAATATAAGCACAGGATAATTATTGTCATGATATTTGGCAATACATTCTTTCTCTGTATCTGACAATCCAAATGTCCAGCTCTTGTATTTATCACTTTTATTATCTTTTATCATGGCGTATTTACAAAAAATTATTATATCCTTTTCAGAAGAATTTGTTGTAATTTTATACACACTTCTTTTTTCGCCTATCTCAAGCAATGTTGGACACGCATCAGGATTCTTCGATAATATTGCATTTAGAATTGCTCCATAATAAAAGTCATACTGATGTAATTTGGACATAATATAAACACCGCCTCCAAGAAAACCAAGTCGCTTCTAATTTTATTGATTATTTTTTAATATACTTGTAATAGAAGTTGTGCATCAATATGATTCTTCACTTATGCTGTAAACTATTTTATTTCTTTTTATTGTTAGTCGAAATATCTCATTATTGAATACCTGTAACTTCATACGGGATTGAGAAAGAACCTGATATTAACACTCCGTCTGCATTTTCATATTCATATGAATTAGTTACCACTTTTGTTATTCCAGAATCATATGCAAATGTTAATTCTAATACTCCACTTTCCCCAGGGGCAATTTCAAAAAACGTAGCATTTTTATTATAAGATTTGTAAGATTTTATCTGCACATTGTCTATATTATATTCATCAATTGAGATTCCTTTAAAAGTAAGATTTTCAGAAGTATTGTTTTTGATTTCGTACTTTATAACAAAGAATCCGTTTCCTATAGACTCCACAGAAGCATTTACAATTTCTAATTCATCTTCGTGCCATAATCCTTCAGCTTTAAGTAATTCCTCTGCACTTTTCGCACCTCTTATCAGTTCAAAAGATGCGTCATTAATATTAAAACTGATCGTATCGTCTTTGTACTCAATTTCCCATTTTTGGTCATTTTTGTAGAGATAGTATTTTTCGTCCTCGCATCCCCATGTAAACTGTGTTAAATTAAATTCATTTGTTTGTGATTCTATTGTTCCATCATCTTTGAAATTAAAGACATCTGGTTCTGAATACAACTTTCCGTAGATCATCTCAGCCATTGTTGCTGATCCTGCTGCCGTAGAAGTCTTGTTTAATGTCCATTCTCCAAGCAGCGGTGATTCTGCTAAAACATTTCCTTCTTCCTGACTATTAGTAGATGATTGGTTCTTTTTATTATCGGAACAACCGGTAAATAATAATCCTACTCCAATTATGCAACTTACTAATAATATTATTATTTTTTTCATAAGTCATTCTCCGTCACTAGATTATTTCGCACTATATAAAATATAAAATTCATTACCGTCATAATCTTGCAATGCCAAATATATTTCACCAGATTTCATTTTCAACAAATATGCTGGACGCTCATTCAATGCTGTATATTCATCCGTACTATAATCTTCTTGCTTTTTAAATGTTACCTCTGTGTTTACTAAAGCATCTTTAAGTTCTCTATTTTCATCTTGAACTGTTATTTTTTTTGTGTCTATCTGATCTATATTATAATAATATTCTGCTGAACTACCTTCAATAAATAAATTTGCATATGGTTCTCCATCCAATGTATCCGCCTCAGTTGTAATCACCCATGTAGGGAAATTTTTATTTTGTTTAACTAATGGCTCATAACTCCAATCTGTTGACATTTCTGCTGCATCAACCCCAAATGGATACTGTTCACTTAATTCTGTCGGCACATTATATATTTTATTCATTTCGTCCTCAATATATTGATTAAGTGCTTTATCTTGGCTTGCTAATGATGAATAAATTTCTTCATAATTAGTAAAATCCGAACTATCTATTGCATTACTTGCATTTGTTTTTGTTTCATTAATTTTTGATAAATCGTACTCTCTCGAAAAATAATTCCTAAGTAATTTATCAGATGTTTCAATCTCTTCTTTAAGGAGTTTGTAATATTTATTATACGAATCTATTTCCTTTGTTGTATTTTCAACTAATACATTAACTTCATTTGAAAGTTCTTTTAAATCACTTAGTTTATTTGAATTCTGCACCTTGTCATATTTCTGTTGTAAATTATCCAATTCTTCAGAATGTTTTGCTTGAAAATATGCTTCACCCTTCAAATCGTTCATTTTCTGAAATTGCTCATTAATTTTAGAATTATACTTCTTTACTTCGTTGTTTCTATATCCTAAAAAGCCACCTACGCCAATAATTATTATTGCAATACCTATTACAATACCAATCGTTTTTTTCTTCATCTTCATTCGTCTCCCATTTTACTCAATGAATCTCTTCCGCACTCTGGACACTTGATTAACGCCATACACAATACCTCCACGCTCTCATATACCTTTTCCTCCTTCTCTTTTGGTAATATTCACCACAAATATAACCTTGTTCTTATGATTTATTATATTCGTTTTAGCGAAGATATTCAATCCTTAGAATATATTTTATGCTTATTACATAGAATATGTAGGAGGCAGCAGATGATTGATTATAGTCCTTTCTGGGAAACGTTAGAAAAATCAACTGAAAATTGGTATACACTGACAAGTAAGCATCATCTGTCTAACAGCACGCTTCACCGTTTAAAACATAATAAAGATGTCTCTACTAAAACTTTAAATGACTTGTGCAGGATATTACACTGTGATATTAAAGATGTGGCTAGATATGTACCGTCCGAAGAAGATCAGCCGTTATAAATTTAGAAATATGAAAGATGGATTTCATCCTAAAAAAATAAAGCACTGGATTTTTGCTCCGGTGCTTTTCTATTATAGTTACTGTTTAATAATTCCTTATGTAATTCAGCCATATTCCGTTTATTTTATTCAACCAAAAGGAATCAGCATCAAGATAGTTAGAATGGATTCTAGGGTGCAATTTCGTTGTTTAAAGTAAAGGATATACGTATTATAATAGGTGGGGGATAATTAACATATCTTGAAATGAAAGCTCGTATAATAGGATACTACCATAGATATAAACGAGGAAAAATATTTGTTGCTGTATCTAGGGAAGTTGCAAAGGATTATCTTTAAAGAAAGAGGAAAGGTGATTTTGAAACGTTGTTTACTTTAGTACATTAAGGTTGTAATGTGTTAAAGTAACTGTTACATTTATAAAACATTTCCCTATATCGATATCATCTCTTAATCTACGCCAACGTTTTTATGCGGAAAATCAACACTTTTAGCGTTTTACATCAATATAATCATAATACCACAATTTACTTGTAAATCAAGCATTTTCTAAGCATCACATCTTATTACTATCTTATCGAACCCTATATCGTTAAAACCCTTATTTTACAATGATTTGAGCGTATTTTTTGAAAAAATCAAGGCAGCAGATGTGATAAAATTGTAAAAAAAATAGGCATACCGAGCGGTATTTAAAACCATAATCGATATACCTATATTATTTTATACGTCAATATATAAAATATCTCAAATAAACATACTTGTTTTCAAAATATGTTTGTGTCAAATATCTTATGTTTTCTTCCTTTCTTTAACGGCTTTGCTTTTCAAAACAGATGCTTGCATTTCTGCTTGTTCTAATAGTATGATAAATGTAACAGGTGTACTGGAAAGTACAGACAACATGAAAAAAATGGAGATTTTAGCAAAGTACGGACATTTCATAAAACATTATGGAACTGGAAAAGACAGTTACTATTATTTCCGTATTCCAGACAAAACAATCAAAGGGGGTGCGTTTCGTAGGAAGAAAACAACCAGAGAAGAAATAGAATCTGCATTATGTAATTACTATTTTAAAAAGGAAAAAGAACAACTCAAGTCTTTGCAAGATAATAACATGACCTTTGAACAGCTATTCTATGAGTTCATGGAACATAAGAAAGAAAAAGTTAGTGCAGGAACAATAAGGCGAATGTTATTCGATTGGAAAAAGTATTATAAAACAAATCCAGATTTCATTCAGAAACCATATAAGGACATTACACCTATTGACGTGGATGATTTTCTAAATAACATAGTGAACACAACAGAAATCAAAGACAAGGCATTCTGCAATATGTGTGGAATCCTAAAACAAACTTTTGGTTATGCAGTATCAGCAAGATATATTTCAGCTAATGAAAATCCATACAGAGTTGAAGTGAACCGAAAAAAGATTATTCCGACTAGGAAGAAAGCAAGTACACAGGAAGTATATAACAATTCTGAAAAACAATTATTACTTGATGAAATGAATCGCAGATTGCAAAACAATCCAACTAATACATGTATACTTGCTATAATGCTTGATTTTGAACTAGGAACACGTAGAGGGGAAATACTTGCTATTAAGAATTCAGATATAAAGAATGGTGAAATACATATTCACAGGCAGGTTGTAGAAGATTTTGATATATCTAATTTAGACAGTCTGAAACGTATCGGATACCATGCAGTAGAATATACTAAATCAGATGCAGGAGACAGATACATCCCACTAACACAAAAGGCGCAAGAGTATATCAAACAGATACAGCGGATAAATAAAGAAACTGGTGAATCATATCAAGATTTCCTGTTTGTAAAAGATGGCTATATATTAAATCCTAATAGGCTGTATACTCTCCTTAAAGATGCCTGTAAGCGTTGTATTAAGATTCCTGTAAAGGGAACGCACAGAATCAGAAAGACCTTTGTTTCAACTTTAGTAAACAATGGAGTTCCAATAACAACAGCAAGCAGAATCGCAGGACATGCAGACGAACGAACAACAATAAAAAATTATCTGTTTGATACAAATAACGAGGAAGAAACAAAGAAAGCTATTTTAAATGCTTTAGGAGATAATCCAGAATCTAGTGTCACCACAACATATAGAAATGTAGAAAACGAAAACGTGACAAAACGTGACAGCAACATAATTTTATTTCCGAGCAATAAAAAAGCAGAAAACCCTTGTTTTAAAAGGATTTTCCACTAAACATACAAACGGAGTTGGTGGGATTCGAACCCACGTGCCCCGGAGGGCTAACGCATTTCGAGTGCGCCCCGTTATGACCACTTCGATACAACTCCATATGATATTTTCTGCCTTAACAGACATCTTTTTAATTATAGCATTTCTTCTTGAAAAATCAAGTGATAATTCTCCTTAAAAATTTGTTAAGTCACTCACAAATTTTGTCGTTACAAATTTAATAAATACGTATATAATAGATATGATATCAAAAACAGGCTCTTCCTTCTTATCTACATTACTTTTTAAGGGGGACTCTCATGAACCACAATACACTCGTAATTGAAATCAAATCTACACTTGATAAACTTATTGCTGCCAGAACTAGTCTTGGTTATGATTACATTGTGTATGGATTACTCTTGATAAACGAGGATCAGACTCGTGTATCCAATATTACCAAAGCTTTGTACATCGATATTGCTGCCCATTATGAGACAAGCTGGTCTTGTGTAGAAAAAAACATCCGCAATACGGTCAATGCAATCTGGACTGTGGAAAATAAAACTATTCTTGAAATGATTTTCAACAGAACCCATATGGACAGAAAACCAACGAATAAAGAATTTTTTGAATATTTATACGATTTTATTTTCTTATCACAAGAAACCGCCCCGACCCAATCAGAAGAAAATGTATCTTGCATCCTCTGCCCTGTCTGCAACAATAAATGTCAGGTACTCGAAAGTATGCTTTCCTTTGTGACAAAACGACTTCAGCCTGAACCTGACTGCACGCATGTATAAGATATAATAATCAATCCGTTTTTCAAAAAGGACCTCCCTTCAATTACCGGGAAGCCCTTTTTATATCTGAAATAATTATAGCTTTTCTCTTTCTTCCATAATCCAGTCCATCACTCTCTCAATTCCTTCTCCCGTCTTCGCGCTGACCGGAAGAACAACTGCATTTGGATTTAATTTCAGAATCCGTTCTTTCGCAACTTCGAAGTCAAAATCAAAATACTCCAGAGTATCTATTTTATTGATCAATACCAGATCACTTACTTGAAACATCAACGGATATTTCAGTGGTTTGTCATCTCCCTCCGGCACACTTAGGAGCATCACATTCTTATGTGCACCGGTATCAAACTCTGCCGGACAGACCAGATTCCCGATATTTTCAAGAATTAACAGATCGAGGTTCTCTGTATCATATTCGAGTAATGCACGGGATACCATATCTGCATCAATATGGCACAATCCACAGTTATGGATCTGAATGGATTCTACTCCTGTCAGATCTGCAACTCTCTGTGCATCTAAACTTGTCTCAATATCTACATCCATCTCGCCGATTTTCATTTGATCTTTCAATCTATTGATCAATGCAGTTAGAAATGTTGTCTTTCCACTTCCCGGTCCGGACATAACATTTAAAAACAGTGTTCTCTGCGCACTCATTTTCTCGCGGATTGCCTTTGAAGTAGCATCATTATCCGCAAACACACTTTCTTTAATCTCAATTACTCTGACATTTCCCATGTTTTTTCCCCTTCTTCAACATCTTATGCATTCACTTCCTGTATCTTTTCCAACAGATAATCTGCCAGTTCTTTTACACCCTCTCCTGTTTTTGCAGAGATGTAAAAGATCTTAATCTGTGGATTCAATCTTTTTGCGCATGCTTCAACATAGTCTTTTCTGAAATCAAAAACAGGTAATGCATCTATTTTATTTATCACCAACACATCTGATACTTCATACATCAACGGATATTTGGCCGGCTTGTCATCTCCTTCCGGAACCGAAAGAATCGTCAGATTTAGATTTGCTCCGGTATCAAACTCGGCCGGACAAACAAGATTCCCTATATTCTCAAGTACAACAAAGTCCAGATCATCTCTTTCAAACGCTCTGATTCCCTGTCGTGTCATATCTGCATCCAGATGACACATCCCACCGGTATGTAGCTGAATCGATGGAACTCCCGCTTCGATCAATGTATTCGCATCCACGTCGGAATCAATATCTGCTTCCATCACGCCCCATTTGATTTTTCCTTCAAAATGAGGTTTCAATGCCAGAAGTGTACTCGTCTTTCCACTTCCCGGACTGGACATCAGATTCATCAGACATGTCTTCTGTGCCTTTAATTCCTGGCGCAGTACCTGTGCATCTGCATTGTTGTCTTCAAGAATTGTCTCTTTTAATTCTATTACTTTTGCTTTTTCCATGCGTTCTCCCCCTGGTGTCGGACACCATTTTGTTTTTTTGCTTTTATCTCCAACTACAATACCTGCGGATTGTTTCATATAAAGTCATTATATGTTACTGTTCACTCCCGTGTCAATCACTCCGCTGATTGACACGGAGGATGCATGTTTTGGCTTGAATGCATCTCGCCCCATCGCCAAAGGCGATTTAAAATGGCGAGATGCGTTGCTGGTCGCACATCGTGTGAACAGTAACCATTATATCAAAAAGACATAATTTTGTACATTTTTTATAATGTCTTTCTTACATCTCTGTGATATAATTTTGTTAGATATAACTAACAATGACTATTCTTTTCTAATATGTGTGAGCTTTATCTATCTTGCTTGAAGTCAGAGTATTCCTAACTAAGATAAACTCAATTCTCACACAGAACAGGGGGCGGACTATGTTTTTATCCTTAACTAATATCAAAAAATCCTTTGGGCAGGGTGACAGCCGTGTAGAAGTCTTAAAAGGCATTGATCTCTCGATTGAAAAAGGAGAATTCTGTGTTCTCCTTGGACCTTCCGGATCTGGAAAATCCACTTTGCTGAATATTATCGGAGGCATTGACCGTGCAGACAGCGGGCAGATCACAATTGAAGGCGAACTGATGGAAAAAATGACAGTAAAACGTCTTAGTCAATACCGGAGGAAGCATCTAGGATATGTTTTCCAGATGTATAATCTGATTCCCAATCTTACTGTGCGCGAAAATATTGAAGTCGGTGCTTACTTAAGTGATCACGCGTTAGATGTAGATGAACTTCTTGATACCCTTGGTCTTTCTGCACATCAGAAGAAGCTGCCGAATCAGCTCTCCGGTGGCCAGCAACAGCGTACTGCCATTGGCAGGGCGATTGTTAAAAATCCTGATATTCTGCTCTGTGATGAGCCAACCGGTGCGCTTGATTATAAAACATCAAAAGAGATACTGAAGCTGATTGAAACAGTCAATCAAAAGTACGGTAATACAGTTGTAATGGTAACGCACAACGATGCGATCAAAGATATGGCAGACCGTGTTGTCCGGATCCGTGACGGTATGATACGAAAAAATTATCTGAACGATCATAAGGTCAGTGCGCAGGAACTCGACTGGTAAAGGAGGCTGCAGACAATGAAAAATCCATTAAACAAACGTCTCCCCAGAGAATTCCGGAAAGACTTTGGTAAGTATCTTGTTATCTTCCTTCTTCTTGTAATAACCATCGGATTTGTCTCCGGATTTCTTGTTGCCGATGGCAGCATGATCAAGGCTTATACTGAAGGAATTGACAACTATAATACAGAGAACGGGCATTTCCGCACTTCTGAAAAAATGAACGATGCGCAGATTCAGTCTGTGGAAGAAAATGGTATCCGGATCTATAATAATTTCTATCTGGAACAGGATTTAACAAATGGCAGCACAATGCGTATCTTTGCAAACAGGGAGCAGGTGAATCTTGCCTGCCTCATGGAAGGAGAATTTCCAAAAGCGGCAAATGAGATTGCAATCGACCGTATGTATGCTGACAACAATAAGATTTCCATCGGAGACACACTGAAAAGTGATACACAGAGCTGGAAAGTAACCGGATTCATTGCTCTTCCGGATTACAGCTGTCTTTTCCAGAACAACAACGATTCCATGTTTGATTCTGTCAAATTCGGAATTGGAGTTGTAACGTCCGAAGCATTTGAATCATTGGATTCTCCACTTGTAAAATACTGCTATGCGTGGAAATACAACGATGAACCTACGACAGAGAAAGAAGAAAAAGAAGTATCTGATGATCTGATGAAAGCAATCAACAAGGAGGTTTCTCTGGAAGAATTCGTTCCGCGTTATCTCAATCAGGCAATCATATTTACCCGGGATGATATGGGAAGCGACCGCGCAATGATGATCGTATTTCTTTATATTGTAATTGCGATCATGGCATTTGTTTTTGGCATTACAATCAGCAACACCATTGCAAAAGAGGCAAATGTCATCGGAACTCTTCTTGCCAGCGGCTACACCAGAAATGAACTGATCCGCCATTATATGGCCATGCCGATCCTTGTCACACTGGTCGGAGCTTTGATCGGAAATGTTCTCGGCTACACGATCATGAAAGATATCTGCGTCGGCATGTATTACGGAAGCTACAGTCTTCCGACATATGTAACCGTCTGGAACGCAGAAGCATTTCTGCTTACTACGATCATTCCGATCTTGCTAACGCTTCTCGTCAATTACACCGTACTTCGCAGAAGATTATCACTTTCTCCTTTGAAGTTCCTCCGCAGAGACTTAAAGAGAAGACAACAGAAGCATGCATTATCACTGAGTAGAAGGATTCCATTTTTCAGTCGTTTCAGACTGCGTGTGATTTTCCAGAATGTCAGCAATTACCTTCTGCTGTTTCTCGGGATCTTATTTGCAAACCTTCTGTTGATGTTCGGTCTGCTCTTCCCTGCTGTACTCGATCATTATCAGACTGTTCTGGAAGATAACCTGCTTTGTAACTACCAGTACATTTTGCAGATACCGATCAACGCCATGGACGAAGATCATAAGCTGGAGAGCCTTGTGAATATGCTCTATTTTCAGCATGAGGTGGAAACTGATAATCCTGATGCCGAGAAATTCAGTGCTTATTCACTGAAAACAACAGATAAGGAATATAAGGAAGAGGAAATCCTGCTCTATGGACTTGCAGATAACAGCCGCTATCTTCCGATTGATTTTCAGGAAACTGCAACTAATAAGGACGGATCGGCCCAGACAGATTCTTCGACTGTAACTCCTGTATATATTTCTTCTGCATACGCAGATAAATATCTTCTGGATATCGGTGATGAAATCACTTTAAAAGAAGTTTATGAAGATGATACCTACACATTTTATATTGAAGGAATCTACGATTATGAAGGGGGGCTGACAGTCTTCCTTCCACAAGAACAGCTTAATAAACTGTTTGATCTTGGTTCCGATTATTTCAGTGGTTTTCTCTCAGACAGCGAGATCACAGATATTGATCCGAAATACATCGGTTCTGTGATTGACCTCGACAGTTTGTCCAAGATTTCCAGACAGCTAAATGTTTCGATGGGAAGCATGATGTATCTGCTAGACGGATTTTCAATCGTACTTTTTATGATTCTGATCTATCTTTTGTCAAAGATCATTATCGAAAAGAATGCACAGTCGATCTCTATGACAAAAATACTTGGATACTCTGACCGGGAGATCAGCAGTCTGTATCTGCTGTCTACAACCATTATGGTCGTGGTTTTCCTGCTTCTGAGTTTTCCGATCGAAACAATTCTTATGAACGCTCTCTTCCGCGGAATTATGCTCAGCAGTATTTCTGGTTGGATTCCATTGTACATTAATCCGGTCCTGTATGTAAAAATGTTCCTGCTAGGATTCGTAACTTACTTGCTTGTTGCATTGACCGAATACCGCAGGATCAAGAAAGTTCCTATGGATCAGGCCTTAAAAAATATTGAATAATCGTGACTGTACCTGCAAACTTCTAAGTTAGGCATAACAGTGCAGGTACCATTTGAAAGGAGGATTTCTCGTGAAAAGAAAAATTTTACAAAAATTAGTTCCCGGTCTGTGCGCCAGTCTTGTCCTGATTTCTGCCACAAGTCTGACAGGATGCTCAACTGACACCACTACAGCTACTACTGCTTCAGATGCTGATAAATCAGAAACCGTATATGTAAAGGCTGATGCAAGCGGAACGATACATGAGATCAAAGTCCAGACAGACTTAAAAAATACCGGAACATCAAAGGAAATCAAAGACTTCTCAACTCTGAAAGACATAAAAAATACGAAAGGTAATGAGTCCTTCACCCAATCCTCTAACGGGACGATTACCTGGGAAAACAAAGGGGCGGACATTCATTATGAAGGTACTTCTACGGAAGAACTTCCTATAAATGTAAAAATCAGTTACACACTGGATGGAAAGTCTATACAGCCGGAAGATCTCTCCGGAAAAAGTGGAAAACTTGGAATTCGTTTTGATTATGAAAATACTACCGAAGAAAATGTAACTGTAAATGGTGAAGAGATGACTTCTCCAGTTCCATTCGCAGTGATCTCTGCCATGATCCTTCCGGAAGACACTGCTTCTAATATCCAGGTGACGAATGGTAAAATATTTACAATAAATGACCAAAGCGTTGTTGTCGGTTATGCCTGCCCGGGACTCACAGACAGTCTGAAACTCACTGATTACGAACCTACGGAAGGTATCTCTATCCCAGAGTCAGTGGAAGTAACTGCAGATGTAACAGATTTTGAGATGGACTTTACTGCGACCGTAATTTCCTCCGGTCTGTTTGAAGATCTGGAAGAAGATTCCTTTGACGATATGGAGGATGCAGCTGACAGCCTGCAGGAACTCGGAGATGCATCCGGCAAACTAGCTGACGGAGCAGCGCAGCTGCTGGGCGGCGCTTCTACTTATCAAAGTTATCTTGGGCAATATGTAGATGGTATCTCACAACTTGCCGAGGGAACAGACACTTTAGATGACGGTGTAACTGCACTTAATGAAAATTCCGGAAAGCTGGTTTCAGGTGCTTCTTCTCTTCAAAATGGACTTGAACAGTTGAATTCTGCTCTCTCTGGTCAGATTAACACGGATTCCAGTTCTATTCCGTCTGCTGAAACAGTTTCATCACTTCAGGAACAGATCAAATCACTTAGACAACAGCTGGATTCTGTTGATTCCTCCCTTGCAGAGGCAAAATCCTCCTTCGCATCCGTCAACTGGGATACTCTGAAATCTTCTATCACAGAAGATGCAAAAGAACAGTCCAAAACCGCTGCGACAGATGCTGTCCAGTCTGCGATCGATCAGATTGTTTCTGAAACTGCATCCGATTCTGAATTATCAGAAGAATCTAAAAATGCTGTCAACGATAAGATGTCACAATTAAAGAATGAAATAAATGATACGATTGCATCTGCAATTGATCAGAACCTTGATCTTCCCTCTTCCTCCACAGAGATCGATCAGCTGAAATCCGCCACGGAAGGAACATTAAACAGCCTGACAGAGCTGATTGCTTCCTGTCATACTACGCTTGACCAGATGTCTTCTGGTGCCGGTTCCTTTGCTGAGGCAACGCAGAGTCTTTCTTCTCTCAGTGAGACATTAGAGACTTTACAGAACTCACTTTCTGCTTTATCTGCCGGCAGTTTACAACTTACTCAGGGACTTACCTCCTTCCAACATGGAATCGAGCAGCTGTCCGAAGGTAGTTCAACGCTCTCTCAAGGAGCCACGAAACTGGGCACAGCCGGGAAAGAGCTAAAAGAAGGATACACAACCCTTGCCGAAGGAATCTCTTCTCTCTCTGAAGGACTTACTCTTTTTGATAAAGAAGGAATCCAGGAACTTAAAAAACTAGGCGGGGATGATCTGAAGAATCTCTCCAAAAGAATGAAAGCGGTCAAAGAAGCGGACGCCGAATATGATAATTATGGTGGTAAGTTAGAAGAACAGACCGGAGAAGTACGGTTTATTATTGAGACAGATGGGATTGATTAAGAAGAAGGCTTTGGGTCATTTCTATTGACCCAAAGCCTTCTCTCTATAATTCTTTTTCTACATTCCACTGCCTGCCCAAAACTCCATCTAGTTGTATTTGTAGGTTTACAAACTCCATAACATATTTTCTTTTACTCTTTTACAATCCAACTGCCAGTTTTCTTTGAACCAACTCTCTCTAATCGTCCTAATTCAGACAACTCTTTGCAACAATGTCAAGTGATGAATTCAATAAAAGTCAAAATCAAAGAGCAACATAACGTAATTCTATATTTTCTCTCTTTCCTTACGCGATGATTGACTTGAGTTTCGTGGATAAGGCAGCGGAAACTCAAGAAGATTGACGCTTGACAGTCTCCGGAAGGTTCGCTATAATGATAGACGTAAAATTTGAGTGGACTTTTCCGGATTCGGTCATCTTTTTGCCACACAGCTAT
>OGJK01001121.1_pt1 | contig 25635 bp, 23 predicted proteins | sample 1571961 | NCBI WGS metagenome assembly OGJK01 (sample SAMEA2582120, study PRJEB24529) | metagenome | biome: Human gut stool | place: China | collected 2011 | reverse complement strand
ATTACCTACAAAGCCCAGCGCGACAAAAATGCCAGAGAACTGAAGCTGGCGAACGTGGCAATTACTGACATGCAGATGCGTCAGCGTGATGTAGCAGAACTCGACGCCAGATACACAAAGGAGCTTGCTGATGCTAACGCGACTATCGAAAGTCTTCGTGCTGATGTTTCTGCTGGGCGTAAGCGCCTGCAAGTCGCCGCCACCTGTGCAAAGTCAACGACCGGAGCCAGCAGCATGGGCGATGGAGAAAGCCCAAGACTTACAGCAGATGCTGAACTCAATTATTACCGTCTCCGAAGTGGAATCGACAAGTTAACCGCTCAGGTCAACTACCTGCAGGAGTACATCAGGACGCAGTGCTTAAAATAATTTTAATTTCACTGAAATTTAATACGTGACTTTCAGGAAAATGCCTCGCAGATGCGGGGCATTTTTGTACAGGTATTTCACCGCGCACCGCAGCGCACTCAACCACGTCGAACCAAACCCTTTGGAATGAGCCTTTGAGTAGTCAGTTAGTGCTGGTGAGCCTTGACGGGCTGATCTCCTATGCAGCAAAGGTTCATCTCAAAGTAAGACGAACGCTATGACAAACCAAGATTCTATAGACCTATCTGATCTTCGTGGAATGGTCATTTTTCCAGACAAAAGGTAATCACCATAGTCGTATGGCTATGAATCTTGTTGCTGCAGATAAGCATTTTGTGATTGAAGTGGTCAAATCTCTCAAATGCAGTAAAATGCAGTGCGCTATAATTCAATAACGGAGGGAGTAAGGAGAAGTCATGAAAGATCAAGATGTTAGGTTCGCGGTGCATCATAAGCTTTTGAAAGAATCGCATTTAGATCCAGACTGCCTTGTGGTCGATGAATTTTCCATATCCCTTGGCGCCAGTAGAGCAGACATTGCTGTAATAAATGGTGTTATACACGGGTACGAGCTCAAAAGTGAATATGACTCTTTGGAGCGTTTGCCTCTTCAAATCAAGCATTATTCTTCTGTAATGGACAAGGTTACTCTTGTCGTAGCTGAGAAACACCTTGAGGGAGCATTAAAGTTAATCCCAGGTTGGTGGGGCGTTAAAACGGTTTCTGTTGGGCCAAAAGGCGCCATTCTTATAAAGCACATGCGTGGAGAAAAGCTTAATCGAAACCATGACACATTGATGCTCGCTCAATTGCTTTGGAAAGATGAATGTATCGACGTACTTGAACGATGGGGCTATTCCAAAGGAATCAAAAGCAAGCCCCGATTTGAGTTATGGAATATTATTGCGGAAAATATTCCAATAGCGAATCTCAGGCCTGAAGTCAGAACAGCCTTAAAGAAACGCGTAGGCTGGAAAGTTAAGGCTTGGCAGGCTGAGTCTGCGCCAACCAATAAAGCTGTCTCACGACTAACGTAATATGGTGCGTATGTGCAACTTTACGCCATTCTTTAGAGCCGCCAGATTTGTTAGCGCCTAATGATCTTTGGTAAATGTAATCATCCCCCCAACTAAATTTGGAGCCAAAGACTTGATACTCTGGCGAACTAACAAGGGTAGTACATAAGTTTTTAGTTTGGCCCCATCCATTTCCTTTAACTGCGGTACCTTTTACAAAGATCCATGAGGTATCGTTCGAATATCTCACTGAGACATACTGAGACATGAAGCGTGGGTCTACGCTCGTAATGGTAGAGCTAGCGGTGGGATAATCACTAAAACTTGGCGTTCTTCCATTGCTAAAATTCTGTACTACGTACATCCAAAGATCGTATTCATGGCGCGGAATATGATGAACTTGATGTTGCGGTATCCCTGCCTGTGATGCCGGGTATGCGGTTGAAGATAAAATCAAGTTTCTCCACGGAGCTTGGCCTGATAATGTGTTGACCATGCTTAATGCTTGTTGTTTTAAACTATCAGTTGCGTTTTGAATATCTCCAAAATCAATGATTACATCAATTAAACTAGGATGAATATTTAAGTGGTTAACCAGACTTGTGAATTGGTGCCATGTCTGGGGGGTGATAGATATAGCGAGCCCATTGATTAAGTTGCGTTGAACAGCATGTATATAGTTTGTTGAATATGCGGGAGAAACAACAGGGATAATTTCCTTACCATTTACTCTAGCATCTTGGATACACATATCTAGAGGATGATGGCGGCTCGAACCATGTTTATCTAAATATTTAACATCCAGCAAAACAGGACGATTGGCTTTCCAGGATGCCGCAAGGTTAATACCGAAGTCAGATAAGTAAGAACTCAAATTCTTCTTGTAGCATTCGTTTTCATAATCCCAGTCTATGTCTGGAATGGTAATGATCGGAGTAAAACCAGAGAGCGTAGTTTGATCTAAAAGCATCAGAGATTCATATTCAGCAGGCTTCCATTTCAGCTGTGGATAATATTGATGTTGACTCATTAAAACTCCTTAAAATCTTTACTTATCCTAAGTATAGTGTTATGGCGTAACGCCAATTGTTTTTATACACTTGAAAACATTGGGAAAAGTTGAGCTATATCTAAATTTACAAAATTGGATGTTATAGAAATCGAGGTTTCAACTAGGCATGGAACTGCAAAATTTTTAATGCCTGCACGCGAAAGTTGTTGGCGGGTCCTTTCCGGTGATCCAGATCGTTACGGGGCGGCGACCTCGCGGTTTTTCACTATTTATGAAAATTTTTCAGGGAAAATCGTGTCGGTACTTCTCGAATATAACTTTTTGTTTTTTTTAATATTGCATCCGTAAAGGTCCGACATGAAAGTGTCCGAAAATGCCTTTTTCTGGCGTTTTCATGTCGGGCCTTGTATTTGATAATGGGTTGTTTTCATGAAGGTTAATAAAAAGAGGCTTGCCGAAATTTTCAACGTGGACCCGCGGACGATTGAACGCTGGCAGTCTCAGGGACTCCCTTGCGCCTCCAAAGGTAGTAAGGGCATTGAATCTGTATTTGATACTGCCATGGCAATTCAGTGGTATGCGCAGAGGGAAACGGATATCGAAAACGAAAAGCTCCGCAAAGAACTGGACGATTTGCGTGCGGCAGCGGAGTCAGATTTACAACCCGGCACCATTGACTATGAACGCTACCGGCTCACAAAAGCGCAGGCAGATGCGCAGGAACTGAAAAATGCCCGTGAAGACGGAGTAGTGCTGGAAACTGAACTGTTTACCTTCATTCTGCAACGTGTGGCACAGGAGATTTCGGGGATACTTGTGCGTGTGCCGTTGACATTACAGCGTAAATATCCGGACATTTCACCATCACACCTTGATGTGGTGAAAACTGAAATCGCGAAAGCCTCCAATGTTTCAGCTAAGGCCGGTGAAAACGTGGGCGGGTGGATCGATGATTTCAGACGCGCAGAAGGCAGCTAATGCAGCCGGTGCGATAGCAACAGGGCTTTTATCTCTCATTATTCCTGTTCTACTGACGACAGTTCAGTGGGCCAATAAACATTATTACCTTCCTAAAGAGTCGTCTTATACCCCGGGGCGGTGGGAAACACTGCCGTTTCAGGTTGGCATCATGAACTGTATGGGCAACGATTTGATTCGCACTGTTAACCTGATTAAATCTGCCCGTGTTGGTTATACAAAGATGTTGCTGGGAGTGGAGGCTTATTTTATTGAGCATAAATCACGCAACAGCCTTCTTTTTCAGCCCACGGACTCAGCTGCTGAAGATTTTATGAAATCTCATGTTGAGCCAACGATAAGGGAGGTTCCTGCGTTGCTGGAGCTGGCTCCATGGTTCGGAAGAAAACACCGCGATAATACGCTCACCCTGAAGCGTTTTTCCTCCGGTGTGGGTTTCTGGTGTCTGGGGGGAGCGGCAGCAAAAAACTACCGTGAAAAATCCGTGGATGTGGTCTGTTATGACGAGCTTTCCTCGTTCGAACCGGATGTTGAAAAAGAGGGTTCGCCAACCCTGCTGGGGGATAAACGTATTGAGGGCTCTGTATGGCCCAAATCCATTCGCGGCTCGACTCCTAAAATCAAAGGCTCCTGCCAGATCGAAAAAGCCGCTAACGAGTCGGCACACTTCATGCGTTTTTATGTGCCCTGTCCGCACTGTGGGGAGGAGCAGTATCTGAAATTTGGCGATGAGTCCACGCCTTTTGGGCTTAAATGGGAGAAGGACAGCCCCGAAAGCGTTTTCTACCTCTGTGAGCATCATGGCTGCGTGATCCATCAGTCTGAACTGGACCAGAGTAACGGGCGGTGGATCTGTGAAAACACGGGCATGTGGACCCGTGACTGTCTGACGTTTTTCAGCGCTGCGGGTAATGAAATTCCGCCGCCGCGCTCCATCACTTTCCATATCTGGACGGCGTACAGTCCGTTCACCACCTGGGTACAGATTGTCTATGACTGGCTGGATGCACTGAAAGATCCCAACGGCCTGAAAACCTTTGTGAACACCACGCTGGGCGAGACCTGGGAAGAGGCTGTGGGCGAAAAACTCGATCACCAGGTACTGATGGATAAGGTTGTGCGTTACACGGCGGCGGTGCCTGCCCGGGTGGTTTATCTGACGGCGGGCATTGACTCGCAGCGAAACCGTTTTGAGATGTATGTCTGGGGATGGGCTCCGGGAGAGGAAGCCTTTCTGGTGGATAAAATCATCATTATGGGGCGTCCCGATGAGGAAGAGACGCTGTTACGTGTGGATGCGGCGATCAACAAAAAATACCGCCATGCAGACGGAACCGAAATGACTATTTCCCGTGTCTGCTGGGACATCGGGGGGATCGATGGCGAAATCGTTTATCAGAGGTCAAAAAAACACGGTGTTTTCCGGGTGCTGCCGGTAAAAGGCGCATCTGTCTATGGCAAGCCGGTGATCACCATGCCAAAAACCCGCAATCAGCGGGGCGTGTATCTGTGTGAAGTGGGGACGGACACCGCAAAAGAAATTCTCTATGCCCGTATGAAAGCCGATCCCACGCCTGCGGATGAAGCCACGTCGTATGCCATCCGTTTTCCTGATGATCCGGAGATTTTTTCGCAGACAGAGGCGCAGCAACTGGTCGCGGAAGAGCTTGTGGAGAAGTGGGAAAAAGGAAAGATGCGTCTGCTGTGGGATAACAAAAAGCGGCGTAACGAAGCGCTGGACTGCCTGGTGTATGCCTACGCGGCATTACGTGTGTCCGTGCAACGCTGGCAGCTTGATCTGGCTGTACTGGCAAAATCCCGGGAAGAAGAGACGACCCGGCCAACCCTTAAAGAACTGGCAGCGAAGCTGTCCGGAGGAGTGAATGGTTACAGTCGCTGAACTGCAGGCGCTGCGTCAGGCGCGCCTTGATTTATTAACCGGTAAACGGGTGGTGTCTGTCCAGAAAGATGGTCGCAGAATTGAATATACGGCGGCTTCTCTGGATGAGCTTAACCGGGCGATCAATGATGCGGAGTCGGTACTGGGGACAACCCGGCGTCGCCGTCGTCCGCTGGGAGTGAGGTTATGAAACGAACGCCTGTCCTGATTGATGTGAACGGCGTTCCGCTTCGTGAGAGTCTCAGCTACAACGGGGGCGGTGCAGGATTTGGCGGGCAAATGGCTGAGTGGTTGCCACCGGCGCAGAGTGCCGATGCGGCCCTGCTGCCCGCGTTGCGTCTGGGGAATGCCCGGGCAGATGATCTGGTGCGCAATAACGGAATAGCGGCTAATGCGGTGGCTCTGCATAAGGATCACATTGTCGGGCATATGTTTCTGATCAGCTACCGTCCGAACTGGCGCTGGCTGGGGATGCGGGAGACCGCAGCAAAAAGCTTTGTCGATGAGGTGGAGGCGGCCTGGTCGGAATACGCCGAAGGGATGTTTGGCGAGATCGACGTGGAAGGAAAACGCACGTTCACGGAATTTATCCGTGAAGGTGTGGGCGTTCATGCGTTTAACGGCGAAATCTTTGTGCAGCCGGTCTGGGATACGGAAACCACGCAGTTATTCCGTACGCGTTTTAAAGCCGTGAGTCCGAAACGGGTGGACACGCCTGGACACGGTATGGGGAACCGTTTTCTGCGGGCCGGTGTGGAGGTCGATCGATATGGCCGTGCCGTCGCGTACCATATTTGTGAGGATGATTTTCCGTTCTCTGGTAGTGGACGATGGGAACGGATCCCGCGTGAACTTCCCACCGGGCGTCCGGCTATGCTGCATATTTTCGAGCCGGTGGAGGACGGGCAGACCCGTGGGGCTAATCAGTTTTACAGCGTCATGGAACGGCTGAAGATGCTCGATTCCCTGCAGGCAACACAGCTTCAGTCGGCCATAGTGAAGGCGATGTATGCAGCGACGATTGAAAGTGAACTTGATACCGAAAAGGCCTTTGAATATATCGCCGGCGCGCCACAGGAGCAGAAGGATAATCCGCTTATTAATATTCTGGAGAAGTTCTCCAGCTGGTATGACACGAATCACGTGACGCTGGGCGGTGTCAAAATTCCGCACCTTTTCCCTGGTGATGATCTGAAACTGCAGACAGCGCAGGATTCAGACAATGGATTTTCGGCGCTTGAACAGGCGCTGCTGCGGTATATCGCCGCCGGTCTTGGCGTTTCCTACGAACAGTTGTCCCGTGATTACTCGAAGGTCAGTTACTCAAGTGCCCGCGCCTCCGCCAATGAGTCGTGGCGCTATTTTATGGGGCGGCGAAAATTTATTGCGGCCCGACTGGCCACGCAGATGTTTTCCTGCTGGCTGGAAGAGGCACTTCTTCGGGGGATTATTCGTCCGCCACGGGCACGTTTTGATTTTTATCAGGCGCGATCAGCCTGGTCACGGGCAGAGTGGATTGGTGCCGGAAGAATGGCCATTGACGGGCTCAAGGAAGTCCAGGAATCAGTGATGCGCATTGAGGCCGGACTGAGCACGTATGAGAAAGAGCTGGCGCTGATGGGCGAGGATTATCAGGACATTTTCCGCCAGCAGGTCAGGGAATCTGCAGAGCGGGAAAAAGCCGGACTCTCACGCCCGGTGTGGATAGCGCAGGCGTATCAGCAGCAGATAGCGGAGAGTCGCAGGCCGGAAGAGGAGACAACACCACGTGAGACGTAATCTTTCACACATTATTGCCGCAGCATTCAATGAACCGCTGCTTCTGGAGCCCGCCTATGCGCGGGTTTTCTTTTGCGCGCTCGGGCGCGAGATGGGGGCAGCAAGTCTTTCGGTACCACAACAACAGGTACAGCTTGATGCTCCCGGAATGCTGGCTGAAACGGACGAGTACATGGCCGGAGGTAAACGACCGGCCCGTGTTTACCGGGTGGTGAACGGTATTGCTGTACTGCCGGTGACCGGCACGCTGGTGCACCGGCTGGGCGGTATGCGGCCATTTTCCGGAATGACAGGCTATGACGGCATTGTCGCCTGTCTTCAGCAGGCAATGGCAGATAGCCAGGTGCGGGGCGTACTGCTGGACATTGACAGTCCGGGCGGGCAGGCCGCCGGCGCGTTTGACTGCGCTGACATGATTTACCGCCTCCGTCAGCAGAAGCCGGTCTGGGCACTGTGCAATGACACGGCCTGTTCTGCAGCCATGCTGCTGGCGTCGGCCTGCTCCCGACGGCTGGTTACCCAGACATCCCGTATCGGCTCCATTGGCGTGATGATGAGCCATGTCAGCTATGCCGGTCATCTGGCGCAGGCCGGGGTGGATATCACGCTGATTTATGCCGGGGCGCACAAGGTGGATGGCAATCAGTTTGAAGCCTTACCGGCAGAGGTGCGTCAGGACATGCAGCAGCGGGTTGATGCGGCGCACCGGATGTTTGCCGAAAAAGTGGCGATGTATACGGGGCTGTCTGTGGAAGCTGTCACGGGGACAGAGGCTGCCGTTTTTGAAGGTCAGTCCGCTATTAAGGCCGGACTGGCGGATGAATTAATCAATGCGTCGGATGCCATCAGCGTGATGGCTGCGGCGCTGAACACTCATGATACAGGAGGCACTATGCCGCAATTAACTGCAACGGAAGCTGCCGCGCAGGAGAACCAGCGAGTGATGGGGATCCTGACGTGTCAGGAAGCGAAAGGACGTGAACAGCTTGCCACGATGCTGGCAGGACAACAGGGCATGAGCATTGAACAGGCCCGGGCGATTCTGGCCGCGGCGGCACCACAGCAGCCGGTGGCATCCGCGCAGAGTGAAGCCGATCGCATTATGGCGTGTGAAGAAGCGAAAGGTCGTGAACAACTGGCGGCAACGCTGGCGGCGATGCCGGAGATGACGGTGGAAAAAGCCCGCCCGATCTTGGCTGCCTCACCGCAGGCGAATGCCGGGCCCTCACTTCGTGATCAGATCATGGCCCTGGATGAGGCAAAAGGGGCAGAAGCGCAGGCTGAAAAACTGGCGGCCTGCCCGGGAATGACCGTGGAGAACGCCCGGGCTGTGCTGGCTGCGGGATCAGGTAAGGCCGAACCGGTCTCTGCATCCACAACCGCCCTGTTTGAACATTTCATGGCGAATCATTCACCGGCAGCGGTGCGGGGTGGCGTGTCACAGACGTCAGCAGACGGTGATGCGGACGTGAAAATGCTCATGGCCATGCCATGAAGTCAGTGCTGACCATCAATATGAGGTTTTAACAAAATGGTGACGAAAACCATCACTGAACAGCGTGCGGAAGTACGTATTTTTGCTGGTAATGATCCGGCTCATACCGCCACAGGCAGCAGCGGGATTTCTTCTGCAACACCGGCTCTGACGCCCCTGATGCTGGATGAAGCCACCGGGAAACTGGTGGTCTGGGATGGACAGAAAGCCGGTAGTGCGGTTGGCATACTGGTACTGCCGCTTGAAGGCACAGAGACGGTGCTGACCTATTACAAGTCGGGGACCTTTGCGACGGAGGCAATCCGCTGGCCTGACAGTGTGGATGAACACAAAAAGGCAAATGCCTTTGCCGGCACAGCCCTGAGTCACGCGGCTCTGCCGTAACACGTTATCAGGCCACCATGGTGGCCTGACTGATTTCTGAATGAAAGGAACTGATTTATGGGATTGTTTACGACCCGCCAGTTACTCGGTTATACCGAACAAAAAGTTAAATTCCGTGCGCTGTTTCTGGAGCTGTTTTTCCGCCGTACGGTGAATTTCCACACCGAAGAGGTGATGCTGGACAAAATTACCGGAAAAACGCCGGTGGCGGCCTATGTCTCCCCGATCGTTGAAGGAAAAGTGCTGCGCCATCGTGGTGGTGAAACCCGCGTGTTGCGTCCGGGCTACGTCAAGCCGAAACACGAATTTAATTACCAGCAGGCGGTTGAGCGCCTTCCTGGTGAAGATCCGGCTCAGCTGAACGACCCGGCCTACCGTCGTCTGCGTATCATTACCGATAACCTCAAACAGGAAGAGCACGCCATTGTCCAGGTGGAAGAAATGCAGGCGGTGAATGCCGTGCTGTATGGCAAATACACCATGGAAGGGGATCAGTTTGATACTGTCGAGGTGGATTTCGGGCGCTCTGAAGGAAATAACATTGAGCAGGCTGACGGTAAAAAATGGTCTGAGCAGGACCGTGATACGTTTGATCCGACGCATGATATTGACCTCTACTGCGATCAGGCCAGCGGCCTTGTGAATATCGCCATTATGGACGGTACGGTCTGGCGTCTGCTGAATGGCTTTAAGCTGTTCCGCGAAAAACTGGATACCCGTCGCGGCTCAAATTCACAACTCGAAACGGCAGTGAAAGATCTGGGCGCAGTGGTGTCCTTCAAGGGGTATTACGGCGATCTGGCCATTGTGGTGGCGAAAACGTCTTATGTGGCAGAGGACGGTACCGAAAAACGTTATCTGCCGGAGGGCATGCTGGTGCTGGGGAATACGGCGGCAGAGGGGATTCGTTGCTATGGTGCCATTAAGGATGCACAGGCGTTGTCTGAAGGAGTGGTGGCTTCTTCCCGTTACCCGAAACACTGGCTGACCGTGGGCGATCCGTCCTGTGAATTCACCATGACGCAGTCCGCTCCGCTGATGGTGCTGCCGGATCCGGATGAGTTTGTGGTGGTACAGGTGAAATAATCCGTGAGCGGGGGCGAAATGCCCCCGTGTCTTTTTTCACAGGAGGCTGAGATGGCAACAAAAGAAGAAAATCTGAATCGTCTTCGTCAACTGGCTGGCCTGCTGGGGCGCGAGGCGGATATGTCGGGGAGTGCTGCGGATATTGCTCAACGTGTGTCTGAGTGGGAAGAGGAGCTTGCTGTTTCCCCGGAGGGCATTATGCACTCTGATGAGAGCGGGGCTGATCAAAATCACACAGACGATGGTGAGCAGTTGAACAACACGGATGCTCCGGATGATGTTAAAGCCGTCCGGGTACGGAAGTGCCTGCAAGTAATGGGGTATTGCCCGGAGACAGGTCGTCCCGTTGAGCTGGCGTTACGGGGTATGCGTGTTCTGGTGCCATCATCACTGGCAACGGCCATGATACAGCACGGAACGGCTGAATATGCGTGATTTTCAGAATGCCTTTGATGCTGCCCTCGCCGGGGTAGACAGTACGATCGTTGAAGTGATGGGGCTCTGTGCGCAGTTCACCTCGGGGGCACAGTGTGGCAGCGAAGTTCAGGGGGTTTTTGACGATCCGGAGTCGCTGGGGTTTGCCGGTGGCGGGGTCCGTATTGAAGGAAGCAGCCCGTCATTATTTGTGCGGACGGATACGGTTCGTGCCGTGCGGCGTGGTGACACGCTGACCATTAATGGTGAGATATTCTGGGTGGATCGTGTTTCTCCGGATGACGGGGGCAGCTGTTATCTCTGGCTCAACCGTGGTCAACCACCCGCAGTTAACCGGCGACGATAAACGCAGGGTGAAATTATGGCGATAAAAGGGCTTGATCAGGCGATTGACAATCTGAGCCGGGTTCGTAAAAACGCCATTCCGGCGGCTTCAGCAATGGCCATTAACCGCGTGGCCACAACGGCGATTAATCAGTCTTCATCACAGGTTGCCCGGGAGACAAAGGTTCGCCGGAAACTGGTTAAGGAACGGTCCAGACTGAAACGGGCGACGGTCAGAAATCCGAATGCCAGAATTATCGTTAACCGCGGTGATCTCCCTGTGATTAAGCTGGGGATCAGGATGCTGGGGCGTCGCCCGAACAGCATACTTAAAGCCGGTCAGCATCGGTATCAGCGGGCATTTATTCAGCGATTAAAAAATGGTCGCTGGCATGTCATGCAGCGTGTGGCCGGGAAAAACCGTTACCCCATTGATGTGGTGAAAATCCCGATGGCGGCCCCACTGAAACAGGCATTTGATGAGAATGTTGACCGTATCCGGCGTGAACGCCTGCCTAAAGAACTGGCATACGCGCTGAAACAACAACTGAGGATTGCAATAAAACGATGAAACACACTGACATTCGTGCCGCAGTGCTGGATGCACTCGAGCAGCATGAACACGGGGCGACGCTGTTTGATGGTCGCCCCGTTGTTTTTGACGAAGAGGATTTTCCTGCGATCGCGGTTTATCTGACGGATGCAGAGTATACCGGTGAAGAGCTGGATGCAGATACCTGGCGGGCCACGCTGCATATTGAGGTGTTTTTACCGGCACAGGTACCGGATTCAGAGCTTGATCAGTGGATGGAAAGCCGGATTTACCCGGCGATGACCGCGATCCCGGCACTGGCAGGACTGATTACCACGATGGTTACGCAGGGCTATGAGTATCGTCGTGATGACGATATGGCGTTATGGAGTTCTGCAGATCTGACTTATTCCATTACATACGAGATGTGAGGACGATATGGCAACACCAAATCCCCTTGAGCCGGTAAAAGGTGCCGGTACCACTCTGTGGGTTTACAACGGCAAGGGTGATGCTTATGCAAACCCGTTGTCAGACGATGACTGGCAGCGACTGGCTAAGGTGAAGGATCTGACGCCGGGCGAGATGACGGCAGAATCCTACGATGATAACTACCTGGATGATGAAGACGCGGACTGGACCGCGACCGGGCAGGGGCAGAAATCTGCAGGTGATACCAGTTTTACGCTGGCCTGGAAACCGGGAGAGGAAGGCCAGAAAGGGCTTATAGGCTGGTTTGAAAGCGGCGATGTCCGGGCCTATAAAATCCGTTTTCCGAATGGCACGGTGGATGTGTTTCGTGGCTGGGTCAGCAGTATCGGTAAGGCCGTGACGGCGAAAGAAGTGATCACCCGCACGGTGAAAGTCACTAACGTGGGTAAACCTTCTGTAGCGGAAGAACGCAGCAAAATTACGCCGGTCAGTGCGATTAAGGTGACGCCGACATCCGGTACGGTGGCAAAAGGGAAAACAACCACCCTGACGGTTTCTTTTGAGCCGGAAAGTGCAACCGACAAGACGTTCAGAGCGGTTTCCGCCGATCCGTCGAAAGCCACCATTAGTGTGAAAGATATGACAATTACGGTAAACGGCGTGGCGACAGGTAAGGTGCAGATCCCTGTGGTGAGCGGAAATGGTCAGTTCGCCGCAGTGGCTGAAGTCACCGTTACTGAAGCGGGCGCTGCAGGGTAAACGGAGGTAATACATGTTTCTGAAAACAGAACAATTTGAATATAACGGTGTGTCTGTCACGCTTTCCGAATTGTCTGCGCTGCAGCGTATCGAGCATCTTGCCCTCCTGAAACGGCGTGCAGAACAGGCAGAATCCTGCGGCAACCTGCAGGTAAGCGTGGAAGATCTCGTCAGAACCGGCGCGTTTCTGGTGGCGATGTCCCTGTGGCATAACCATCCACAGAAAACGCAGTCACCGTCAATGAATGAGGCCGTGATGAAGATAGAGCAGGAAGTGCTCACCACCTGGCCTGCCGATGCCATTGCCCGGGCGGAAGACGTGGTGTTGTGCCTGTCCGGGATGATCGAAGCTGTTCGTCCGGATACTGATATTACTGAAGTGGCGAAAAATAACACGCTGACTGATGATGATTTTTCTGCGGGAAAGTCTTCGACGGCGAGCTGAACTTTGCCCTCAGACTGGCGCGTGAGATGGGGAGACCCGACTGGCGCGCCATGCTTGCCGGGATGACATCCACCGAATATGCCGACTGGCACCGTTTTTACCGCACGCATTATTTTCAGGATACCCAGCTGGATATGCATTTTTCCGGGCTGACGTACGCTGTACTCAGCCTGTTTTTTTGCGATCCGGATATGCATCCCTCTGATTTCAGTCTGCTTGTCCCCCGGCATGAGGAAGAGCAGGTGGAGAGGCCGGATGAGGACAAAATGCTGATGCAGAAAGCGGCAGGACTTGCCGGAGGCGTCCGGTTCGGTGGGGACGGAGGGCGCGATATTTTATCGTCTGCGGATGTGGCGGATGTCATGGTGGATGATGCCGCATTAATGATGGCTTCAGCGGGGATTCCGGGAGGTGTGAGATATGTCCCAGCCGGTTGGTGATCTTGTTATTGACCTGAGTCTGGATGCTGTCCGTTTCGATGAGCAGATGAGCCGGGTAAGGCGTCATTTTTCAGGTCTGGATACCGACGCCAGAAAAACCGCCAGTGCTGTTGAACAGGGCCTGAGCCGCCAGGCGCTGGCTGCACAAAAAGCCGGGATTTCCGTCGGGCAGTATAAAGCGGCCATGCGAACCCTGCCCGCACAGTTTACGGATATCGCCACGCAGCTTGCAGGTGGTCAGAATCCCTGGCTGATCCTGCTGCAACAGGGCGGTCAGGTGAAGGACTCCTTCGGCGGGATGATCCCCATGTTCAGGGGGCTCGCCGGTGCGATCACCCTGCCGATGGTCGGGGTCACCTCGCTGGCGGTGGCGACAGGTGCGCTGGTGTACGCCTGGTACCAGGGAGATTCCACGCTTTCAGCGTTTAATAAAACCCTGGTTCTTTCCGGTAATCAGTCCGGACTGACTGCCGATCGTATGCTGACTCTCTCAAGAGCCGGGCAGGCAGCAGGGCTGACGTTTAACCAGGCGAGAGAGTCACTGGCAGCCCTGGTGAATGCCGGTGTGCGTGGTGGTGAACAGTTTGATGCCATCAACCAGAGTGTCGCGCGTTTTGCGTCTGCATCCGGTGTGGAGGTGGATAAAGTCGCTGAAGCCTTCGGGAAGCTGACCACTGACCCGACGTCGGGACTGATGGCGATGGCGCGCCAGTTCCGTAACGTGACGGCAGAGCAGATTGCGTATGTTGCACAGCTGCAGCGTTCCGGAGACGAGGCCGGGGCATTGCAGGCGGCGAACGATATCGCCACGAAAGGCTTTGATGAGCAGACCCGTCGCCTGAAAGAAAACATGGGAACACTGGAGACCTGGGCGGATAAAACAGGGAAGGCATTCAAATCGATGTGGGATGCCATTCTGGATATCGGTCGTCCTGAATCCTCAGCGGATATGCTCGCCAGTGCGCAGAAGGCATTTGATGAGGCGGATAAAAAATGGCAGTGGTACCAGAGCCGGAGCCAGCGCCGGGGAAAGACCTCCTCTTTTCGTGCGAACCTTCAGGGGGCATGGGATGACCGGGAAAATGCCCGTCTGGGTCTGGCAGCGGCCACGCTGCAGTCGGATATGGAAAAAGCCGGTGAACTGGCGGCAAGGGACCGGGCTGAGCGTGAGGCGTCACAGCTGAAGTATACCGGAGAGGCGCAGAAGGCGTATGAGCGCCTGCAGACGCCGCTGGATAAATATACCGCCCGTCAGAAAGAGCTGAATAAGGCCCTGAAAGACGGAAAAATCCTGCAGGCGGATTACAACACGCTGATGGCGTCGGCAAAAAAGGATTATGAATCGACGCTGAAAAAGCCGTCAGGTGTGAAGGTGTCTGCCGGTGAGCGCCAGGAAGACCGGGCGCATGCAGCCATGCTGGCGCTTGAAACCGAGCTCAGGACGCTGGAAAAACACAGCGGTGTGAATGAGAAAATCAGCCAGCAGCGCCGGGATTTATGGGAAGCGGAAAATCAGTATGTGGTCCTGAAAGAGGCCGCCACGAAACGGCAGTTATCTGAGCAGGAAAAATCCCTGCTGGCCCATGAGAAAGAAACGCTGGAGTACAAACGCCAGCTGGCTGAGCTGGGCGACAAGATTGAACACCAGAAACGGCTGAATGAGCTGGCACAGCAGGCGGCGCGGTTTGAACAGCAGCAGAGCGCGAAGCAGGCGGCAATCAGCGCAAAAGCCCGCGGACTCACCGACCGTCAGGCGCAGCGGGAGTCGGAAGAGCAGCGCCTTCGTGAGGTGTACGGTGATAATCCGGCTGCGCTGGCGAAGGCCACATCTGCACTGAAGAACACCTGGTCTGCGGAGGAGCAGCTTCGTGGAAGCTGGATGGCCGGGATGAAGTCCGGCTGGGGCGAGTGGGCGGAAAGTGCGACGGACAGTTTTTCGCAGGTTAAAAACGCGGCCACGCAGACCTTTGACGGTATTGCACAGAATATGGCAGCGATGCTGACCGGCAGCGAACAGAACTGGCGTGGTTTCACCCGTTCTGTGCTGTCCATGCTGACAGAGATTTTTCTGAAGCAGGCGATGGTGGGGATAGTCGGGAGTATCGGCAGCGCCATTGGCGGTGCTTTCGGTGGTGGTGCGTCTGCCTCCACGGGGACGGCCATTCAGGCTGCGGCGGCGAACTTCCATTTCGCGATCGGGGGATTTACGGGGACGGGGGGTAAATATGAACCTGCGGGGATTGTTCATCGCGGGGAGTTTGTCTTCACGAAGGAGGCGACCAGCCGGATTGGTGTCGGCAATCTGTACCGCCTGATGCGGGGCTATGCGGAAGGTGGTTATGTCGGCGGTGCCGGAAGTCCGGCGCAGATGCGGCGGGCGGAAGGCATTAATTTTAATCAGAACAATCACGTGGTGATTCAGAACGACGGCCCCAACGGGCGGGCAGGGCCGCAGCTGATGAAAGCGGTGTATGAGATGGCCCGCAAGGGGGCACAGGATGAACTCCGGCTGCAGTTGCGTGATGGCGGTATGTTATCAGGGAGCGGTGGATGAAAACCTTTCGCTGGAAAGTGAAGCCGGATATGGAGGTGAACTCGCAGCCATCGGTGCGTGAAGTGCGTTTTGGTGACGGGTACTCACAGCGTATGGCGGCAGGGCTGAATGCTGACCTGAAAACATACAGGGTGACGCTTTCCGTGACCCGGGAGGAGGCCCGGCATCTGGAAGCGTTCCTGGCAGAGCACGGTGGCTGGAAGGCATTTTTGTGGATGCCACCCTATGCATACCGGCAGATAAAGGTGACCTGTGCCGGGTGGTCTGCGCGGGTCGGGATGTTGCGCGTTGAGTTCAGCGCGGAGTTTAAGCAGGTGGTGAACTGATGCAGGATATTCGCGAAGAAAGTCTGAACGAGTCGGTTAAGTCAGAGCAGTCACCGCGGGTGGTACTCTGGGAAATCGACCTGACGGTACAGGGCGGTGAGCGGTATTTTTTCTGTAATGAGCTGAATGAAAAAGGGGAGCCGGTCACCTGGCAGGGGCGGCAATATCAGGCATACCCGATTGACGGCAGCGGTTTTGAGATGAGCGGGAAGGGCAGCAGTGCCAGACCGTCGCTGACGGTGTCCAATCTGTTCGGTCTGGTCACCGGGATGGCGGAAGACCTGCAGAGTCTGGTGGGGGCCACGGTGGTCCGCCGCCGGGTGTATGCCCGTTTTCTGGATGCGGTGAATTTCGTTGCGGGCAATCCGGCGGCGGACCCGGAGCAGGAGCTGAGTGACCGCTGGGTGGTGGAGCAGATGTCGCAGCTGACAGCCATGACGGCCTCGTTTGTGCTGGCCACACCGACCGAGACGGACGGGGCGCTGTTTCCCGGTCGTATCATGCTGGCGAACACCTGTATGTGGACCTACCGCTCTGATGAGTGTGGTTACACGGGCGGGGCTGTGGCGGATGAGTTCGATAAACCCACCACGGATATCCGTAAGGACAGATGCAGCAAGTGCATGCGCGGGTGTGAACTGCGCAGGAATGTCGGCAATTTTGGCGGTTTCCTTTCCATTAATAAACTTTCGCAGTAAATCCCGGTTTATGACACAGACTGAATCAGCGATTCTGGCGCATGCCCGGCGGTGTGCGCCTGCGGAGGCGTGCGGCTTCGTGATAAGCACGCCGGAGGGGGAGTGGTATATCCCTTGTGTGAATATTTCTGCAGAGCCGGAGGCGTATTTTCGTATCGCACCGGAAGACTGGCTGCGGGCAGAGATGCAGGGGGAGATTGTGGCACTGGTCCACAGTCATCCCGGTGGGCTGCCCTGGCTGAGCGAGGCTGACCGGCGGCTGCAGATAAAAAGCGCACTGCCCTGGTGGCTGGTCTGCCGGGGTGACATTCACAAATTCCGCTGTGTGCCACATCTGACAGGGCGGCGCTTTGAGCACGGGGTGACGGACTGTTACACGCTGTTCCGGGATGCTTATCATCTGGCGGGGACTGAAATGCCGGATTTTCATCGCGAGGATGACTGGTGGCGCAACGGCCAGAACCTGTACCTGGACAATATGGCGGTCACCGGCTTTTACCGGGTGCCCCTGTCCTCTGCACAGCCGGGCGATATCCTGCTGTGCTGCTTCGGCGCATCGGTGGCTAATCATGCCGCCATTTACTGCGGCAACGGTGAACTGCTTCACCATATTCCTGAACAACTGAGTAAACGGGAGAGGTATTCCGAAAAATGGCAACGACGAACGCATTCTGTCTGGCGTCACCGCCACTGGCACGCATCTGCCTTCACGGGGATTTGCAACGATTTGGCCGCCGCCTCAGCCTGTATGTGAACACGGCAGCGGAAGCCATTCGCGCCCTGTCGATGCAGATGCCGGGCTTTCGCCGTCAGATGAACGAAGGCTGGTACCAGATACGTATTGCCGGTGATGACACGGCACCGGAGGCGGTGTATGCCCGTCTTCACGAACAGCTGGGTGAGGGAACGGTCATCCACATTGTGCCGCGACTGGCCGGGGCCGGAAAGGGTGGACTGCAGATTGTGCTGGGGGCGGCAGCCATCGTGGGCTCTTTCTTCACGGCCGGAGGCTCGATGGCGTTATGGGGTACAGCCCTGAGTGCCGGTGGTTTTTCTGCCACCACGATGCTGTTTTCACTGGGTGCCAGCATGATACTGGGCGGAGTGGCCCAGATGCTGGCCCCGAAGGCAAAAACACCGGATTACCGCGCAACGGATAACGGCAGACAGAACACGTACTTTTCCTCGCTGGATAACATGATTGCCCAGGGGAACCCGATGCCGGTGCCTTACGGGGAAATGCTGGTTGGCTCCCGCCGTATATCCCAGGACATCAGCACCCGTGATGAAGGCGGGGGCGGAAAGGTCGTGGTTATCGGGCGGCAGGGGTAAAAAGAATAAAAAAATCCCGCAGTGATCGCGGACAGGAACTGCGGGAGAGTTACGAAGATTAAGTGTAAGGAATTATTCTTATATCACGACAAAAAAATTAACGCAGAGAAATTATACGCGCCACAGTCAGTGTGTGAAAATGTGAAGATATTCAGAATTTTTATGCCATTACCGGTTTTAACCAACAGGATTATCGGTGGGCATGAAAGAAAACCCCGGTATCTGCTGATACCGGGGTTTCTCTTTAGCATGGCAGAAATGTGTTTCATGCTTTTCGGGCGAAGGATATCCGACTTCTGTACGGAATGGCAAGTGGCGGTTAATTTATTCAGGGGAAGGCTGTATGGGAAAAGGTGGCGGTAAGGCACACACGCCTCGTGAGGCGAAGGATAATCTCAAATCCACGCAGATGATGAGTGTGATTGATGCGATTGGTGAGGGACCGATAGAAGGTCCGGTGAAGGGACTGCAGAGTATTCTGGTGAACAAAACCCCGCTGACGGACACGGACGGTAATCCCGTGATACACGGTGTGACCGCGGTCTGGCGTGCCGGGGAGCAGGAGCAGACACCACCGGAAGGCTTTGAGTCCTCCGGAGCTGAAACCGGACTGGGCGTGGAAGTGACGAAGGCAAAACCGGTGACGCGCACCATTACGTCCGCGAACATTGACCGCCTGCGGGTTACCTTCGGGGTGCAGTCACTGGTGGAGACCACCTCAAAGGGTGACCGTAACCCGGCAACCGTCCGCCTGCTGATTCAGTTACAGCGTAACGGTAACTGGGTGACAGAAAAGGACGTCACCATTAACGGCAAGACCACCTCACAGTTCCTGGCCTCGGTGATTCTGGATAATCTGCCTCCCCGGCCCTTTAACATCCGGATGGTCAGGGAGACGGCGGACAGCACCACGGACCAGCTGCAGAATAAGACGCTGTGGTCGTCATACACCGAAATCATCGATGTGAAACAGTGCTACCCGAACACGGCCATTGTGGGGCTGCAGGTGGATGCGGAGCAGTTCGGCGGCCAGCAGATGACGGTGAACTACCATATCCGCGGTCGTATCATCCAGGTGCCGTCAAACTATGACCCGGAAAAACGCACGTACAGTGGTATCTGGGACGGCAGTCTGAAACCGGCATACAGCAACAACCCGGCCTGGTGCCTGTGGGACATGCTGACTCACCCGCGCTACGGCATGGGAAAACGTCTGGGGGCGGCGGATGTGGACAAGTGGGCGCTGTATGCCATCGGGCAGTACTGCGATCAGACGGTCCCGGATGGTTTCGGGGGGACCGAGCCGCGGATGACCTTTAATGCGTACCTGGCACAACAGCGTAAGGCGTGGGACGTTCTCAGTGATTTCTGCTCTGCGATGCGCTGTATGCCGGTATGGAACGGTCAGACGCTGACGTTCGTTCAGGACCGCCCGTCGGATGTGGTGTGGCCGTACACCAACAGCGATGTGGTGGATGATAACGGCGTGGGATTCCGCTACAGCTTCAGTGCCCTGAAGGACCGGCACACGGCGGTGGAGGTGAATTACACCGACCCGCAGAACGGCTGGCAGACCTCCACGGAACTGGTGGAAGACCCGGAAGCCATACTGCGCTACGGACGCAACCTGCTGAAGATGGACGCGTTCGGCTGTACCAGCCGCGGTCAGGCCCACCGTGCCGGACTGTGGGTGATAAAGACCGAACTGCTGGAAACGCAGACGGTGGATTTCACGCTCGGGTCTCAGGGGCTGCGGCACACACCCGGTGACATCATTGAAATCTGTGATAACGACTATGCCGGGACCCTGACCGGCGGACGTGTCCTGTCCATTGATGCTGCCACCCGCACCCTGACGCTGGACCGTGAAGTGACACTTCCGGAGACCGGTGCCGCCACGGTGAACCTGATTAACGGCAGCGGTAAGCCAGTGAGTGTGGACATCACCGAACACCCCGCGCCGGACCGGATACAGGTCAGTACCCTGCCTGATGGTGTGGAGACATACGGGGTGTGGGGACTCTCCCTGCCGTCACTGCGCCGTCGCCTGTTCCGCTGTGTCTCCGTCCGGGAAAACACGGACGGCACCTTTGCCATCACGGCGGTGCAGCACGTACCGGAAAAAGAAGCCATCGTGGATAACGGTGCCCGCTTTGAGCCGCAGTCAGGTTCCCTGAACAGCGTCATCCCACCGGCAGTGCAGCACCTGACGGTGGAGGTGAGCGCAGCTGACGGCCAGTATCTGGCGCAGGCGAAATGGGACACGCCGCGGGTGGTGAAGGGTGTGCGCTTCAGTCTGCGCCTGACCAGTGGTAAGGGAACGGATGCCAGACTGGTGACCACCGCCATCACCGCAGACACGGAGCACCGTTTCAGCGGCCTGCCGCTCGGGGAATACACCCTGACGGTGCGGGCGATAAACAGCTATGGCCAGCAGGGTGAACCTGCCACCACCACCTTCCGGATTGCCGCACCGGCAGCACCGTCGCGGATTGAGCTGACGCCGGGCTATTTTCAGATAACCGCCACGCCGCATCTTGCCGTTTATGACCCGACGGTACAGTTTGAGTTCTGGTTCTCGGAAAAGCGGATTGCGGATATCAGGCAGATTGAAACCGCAGCCCGCTATCTTGGCTCGGCGCTGTACTGGATAGCTGCCAGTATCAATATCAAACCGGGCCATGATTATTATTTTTATATCCGCAGTGTGAATACTGTTGGCAAATCGGCATTCGTGGAGGCTGTCGGTCGGGCGAGCGATGATGCGGAAGGTTACCTGGATTTTTTCAAAGGAGAAATCGGGAAAACACATCTGGCCCAGGAGCTGTGGACGCAGATTGATAACGGTCAGCTTGCGCCGGACCTGGCTGAAATCAGGACGTCCATTACGAATGTCAGCAATGAAATCACGCAGACCGTCAATAAAAAACTGGAAAATCAGAGTGCGGCAATCCAGCAGATACAGAAAGTTCAGGTTGATACAAATAATAACCTGAACAGCATGTGGGCCGTGAAACTGCAGCAGATGCAGGACGGACGCCTTTATATTGCGGGTATCGGTGCCGGTATTGAGAATACGCCAGCAGGAATGCAGAGTCAGGTGCTGCTGGCGGCAGACAGAATTGCGATGATTAATCCTGCGAATGGCAACACAAAGCCGATGTTTGTTGGTCAGGGCGATCAGATATTTATGAATGAAGTGTTCCTGAAATATCTGACGGCTCCCACCATTACCAGCGGCGGTAATCCTCCGGCATTTTCCCTGACACCGGACGGGCGGCTGACGGCGAAAAATGCCGATATCAGCGGTAACGTGAATGCGAACTCCGGGACGCTCAACAACGTCACGATTAACGAGAACTGTCGGGTTCTGGGAAAATTGTCCGCGAACCAGATTGAAGGCGATCTCGTTAAAACAGTGGGCAAAGCTTTCCCCCGGGACTCCCGTGCACCGGAGCGGTGGCCATCAGGAACCATTACCGTCAGGGTTTATGACGATCAGCCGTTTGACCGGCAGATTGTTATTCCGGCGGTGGCATTCAGCGGCGCTAAACATGAGAAAGAGCATACTGATATTTACTCCTCATGCCGTCTGATAGTGCGGAAAAACGGTGCTGAAATTTATAACCGTACCGCGCTGGATAATACGCTGATTTACAGTGGTGTTATTGATATGCCTGCCGGTCACGGTCACATGACACTGGAGTTTTCGGTGTCAGCATGGCTGGTAAATAACTGGTATCCCACAGCAAGTATCAGCGATTTGCTGGTTGTGGTGATGAAGAAAGCCACTGCAGGCATCACGATTAGCTGAATTTTATAACCCAGATACGGGCGCCAGAAATGGCGCCTTTTTTATTGCAGAAAAGCGAGAGGTAATTATGCGTAAATTATGTGCTGTTATTTTGTCCGCAGTAGTCTGGCAGGTCGCCGCTGCTACGCCAGCGAGTGCAGCAGAACATCAGTCCACGCTGAGCGCGGGGTATCTCCATGCCTCGACGAACGTTCCCGGTAGTGATGATCTGAACGGGATTAACGTGAAATACCGTTATGAGTTTACGGACGCGCTGGGGCTGATTACGTCCTTCAGTTATGCCAATGCTGAGGATGAGCAAAAAACGCGCTACAGCGATACCCGCTGGCATGAAGATTCCGTGCGTAACCGCTGGTTCAGCGTGATGGCGGGGCCGTCTGTGCGCGTGAATGAATGGTTCAGCGCGTATGCGATGGCGGGTGTGTCTTACAGCCGTGTGTCGACTTTCTCCGGAGATTATCTCCGCGTAACTGACAACAAGGGGAAAACGCACGATGTGCTGACCGGAAGTGATGACGGTTGCCACAGCAACACGTCTCTGGCGTGGGGGGCTGGCGTGCAGTTTAACCCGACCGAATCCGTGACCATTGACCTTGCTTATGAAGGTTCCGGTAGTGGCGACTGGCGAACGGATGCATTTATTGTTGGTATCGGATACCGTTTCTGACAACAGACGCCGATTTATCTTCTGTAAATATTGTTATGATACGCAGGTTCATCTACCTTATGGGGTGAACTGCGTTTGAGGAAACGTAAAGTTACACTGTCCTGAAGCCCGTGGCGTCACTGCTGCGGGCTTTTTTTATTGGTGGAAAAGTATGACAGTAAAAATTTCTGGCGTGCTTAAAGATGGCACAGGAAAACCAGTACAGAACTGCACCATTGTGCTGAAGGCCAGACGAACCAGCAGCACGGTGGTGGTGAACACGGTGGCCTCTGAAAATCCGGATGAAGCCGGACGTTACAGCATGGATGTTGAGCATGGTCAGTACAGCGTCACCCTGCTGGTTGAAGGTTTTCCGCCTTCACATGCCGGGACCATTACCGTCTATGAAGGTTCCAGACCAGGTACGCTGAATGATTTTCTCGGTGCCATGACGGAGGATGATGTCCGACCGGAGGCACTGCGCCGCTTTGAGCAGATGGTGGAAGAGGTGTCACGTAACGCCTCCGCGGTTGCACAGAATACGGCAGCCGCGAAAAAATCAGCCAGCGATGCCAGTGCATCAGCCAGCGAGGCGGCAACTCATGCAACCGATGCTGCAGCCTCAGCACGTGCCGCCAGCACGTCAGCCGGACAGGCCGCGTCGTCGGCTCAGTCAGCGTCTTCCAGCGCAGGAACGGCATCGACAAAGGCCCGTGAAGCAGCAAAAAGTGCTGCTGCTGCAGAGTCATCAAAAAGCGCGGCAGCTACCAGCGCCAGTGCCGCGAAAACGTCAGAAACGAATGCCGCAGCATCACAAAAATCGGCAGCCACTTCTGCATCCACAGCGACCACGAAGGCGTCAGAAGCTGCCACCTCGGCACGGGGTGCGGCGGCCTCAAAAGAGGCAGCGAAATCTTCAGAAACGAATGCATCATCAAGTGCCAGTAGTGCAGCTTCCTCGGCAACGGCGGCAGGAAATTCCGCGAAGGCGGCAAAAACGTCCGAGACGAACGCTAAGTCTTCTGAAACAGCAGCGGGACAGAGCGCCTCAGCTGCGGCAGGTTCAAAAACAGCGGCTGCATTATCTGCCAGTGCCGCGTCAACAAGTGCCGGGCAGGCCTCAGCCAGTGCCACCGCCGCCGGAAAATCGGCAGAAAGCGCCGCATCATCCGCTTCAACAGCCACAACGAAGGCTGGCAAAGCCACTGAGCAAGCCACTGCAGCAGCGAGGTCTGCTTCTGCAGCAAAAACCTCTGAAACAAATGCAAAGACTTCAGCAGACAATGCTGCTTCCTCTAAGGCGGCAGCCGCATCGTCAGCCAGTTCAGCGGCGTCATCGGCATCATCTGCGTCTGCTTCAAAAGATGAGGCGACCAGACAAGCGTCAGCAGCGAAAGGTAGTGCCACGACAGCAACAACGAAAGCATCAGAGGCGGCAGGCAGTGCGACGGCTGCATCTCAGAGCAAAGTTGCTGCTGAATCCGCGGCAACGCGCGCCGAGACAGCAGCAAAACGGGCAGAGGATATTGCATCCGCCGTGGCGCTGGAGGATGCGAGCACGACGAAAAAGGGGATAGTACAGCTCAGCAGTGCAACCAACAGCACATCTGAAACGCTTGCCGCGACACCGAAGGCAGTTAAAGCAGCGAATGACAATGCGAATGGCAGGGTACCATCTAACCGAAAAGTTAACGGGAAAGCACTGACTGCGGATATAACATTAACACCGAAAGATATTGGCACTTTAAATTCAGTAACGATCTCTTTCTCTGGCGGGGCAGGGTGGTTCAAACTGGCAACGGTTACCATGCCACAAGCGAGTTCCATCGTTTACATCGCATTGATTGGTGGCGCTGGATTTAACGTGGGGGCACCTCAACAGGCAGGTATATCTGAACTGGTTCTACGAGCAGGCAATGGAAACCCCAAAGGGATTACCGGAGCTTTGTGGAAGCGTACAGCCGTCGGATTAACGAATTTCGCCTGGATCCACACATCCGGCGATATATATGATATTTACGTTGAGATTGGCAATTATGCGACGAGTGTAAATATCCATTGGGATTGTACTACAAATGCGTCAGTTTCTATTTATACCTCGCTAACATATTCAGCGAGTAAGCCTTCCAGCGTTACCGATGGTGTTGTTTATACGATGTATAGCTCACATCAGAAACCTACACCATCAGATATTGGAGCGCTGCCAACAACTGGAGGGACTATTTCAGGTCCGTTGTCTGTTACTGATGGGATCACCGGGGCACTGAAGGGGAACGCCGATACCGCGACGAAACTTGCGGCAGACCCAAAAATTAACGGTGTTAAGTTTGATGGCTCGGCGGATATTAACCTCACGCCGGAAAATATTGGTGCATTTGCCCGACGTTCGACGGGGGCTTATGCGGATTCGGATGGAGCCGTTCCCTGGAATGCCGAATCAGGCGCTTACAATGTCACCCGCTCTGGCGACAGCTATATTCTGGTTAACTTCTATACCGGAGTCGGAAGTTGCCGGACCTTGCAGATGAAGGCGCATTACAGAAATGGTGGTCTGTTCTACCGTTCTTCAAGAGACGGTTATGGTTTTGAGGAAGACTGGGCAGAAGTTTATACCTCGAAAAATCTTCCACCAGAAAGCTACCCAGTCGGCGCACCAATCCCGTGGCCATCAGATACCGTTCCGTCTGGTTATGCCCTGATGCAGGGGCAGACGTTTGATAAGGCAGCATATCCGAAACTGGCTATTGCCTATCCTTCAGGTGTTATTCCAGATATGCGCGGCTGGACAATCAAGGGCAAACCCGCCAGTGGCCGGGCCGTATTGTCTCAGGAACAGGACGGCATTAAATCGCACACCCACAGCGCCAGCGCATCCAGTA
>OGJK01001099.1_pt1 | contig 25896 bp, 19 predicted proteins | sample 1571961 | NCBI WGS metagenome assembly OGJK01 (sample SAMEA2582120, study PRJEB24529) | metagenome | biome: Human gut stool | place: China | collected 2011 | reverse complement strand
TTCCGCATTATCTTACAGCACCATTTAAGAAAGTTACCGAGAAAATAATGACTGAGTTTTCGGATTTGAATCTATGCCCAATTAACAACCGTCAGGGAATTGTAATTGATGGTGAAGGTTCAAAGGTTATTTGCAAAGACTAATTTGAAAATTCCAGTTTGCCAACTTGCCCTTTGAGAGAGGAGAAAACCTTTTCTCAAAGGGTATTTTTTTATTGTGCAGTTTGTATGAGGTTTCTTGTGTTTCATATTATCACATAAGAAACCACAAAGACATCACCGCTCTTACTTCTCCTCAAACATCCACTTGACCGCCTTTTCAGCATACTCACTCCAAAAAATCATATCGTGGTTGCCTTTGCTTTCAAAATACTCGTGAGAAACGTTTCTGCTTTCAAGAAATTTGTGAAGATCACGGTTGTTTTCAAGCAGGAAATCTTCTGTACCGCAGCACATAAATATATCTGGGATATTTTTGCCCTCTCGCTGAAGTTCGTCTATAAGAAATTCGGGATTGTTCCTGCTGTTCAGCACCTCAGACGTTTCGCCGAAACATTCTCTGTAATATTCATAATTCGCTGTGGCATTGCCTTGCCCCTCTGACATTCCTGCGACTTCGTGTACGATAAGAGCCGAAGATAATGCAGCAACCTTGCCAAAGGTTTCTGGATATGCAAATGCTGTATGAAGCGCACCAAATCCGCCCATTGAAAGACCCATAATGTATGTTTCACTGCCGTCTTTCGCAAGTCTGAAAACTCGTCTTACATAGTCCACAAGCTCCTCGCCGACGAATTTGCAGAACTGATGACCAGTCGAGCGTCCGTCCAGCCAAAAAGAATTTTCGCCCGAGGGGATAACTACCGCAAAATTATACTTGTCCGAAAGATATTCAGGCACCCAGTTTTCTGCGTCGCCTGTATAACCGTGCAGCAAGAAAAGCGTTTTGGTGCTGTTTTCCGAGTATTTCGTATCTGTCTGCCCCCAGTCCTGCCTTATGTCACATGGCAGGTACATTTTAAACGTGGTATACCTCCGCAGGCAATTTGAATAAAATCTGATCGTTAAGTTTGACATAGTTTTTCCTCCTGTTTTTTATATAATTATACTACATAAAATAAGGTTTGTTCAAGGGGGCAGCGAAAAAATTTTTCAATTTTCCTCACAAAATCATTTATCCCTATAAAAATAAAAAATCACAACTGTCAAAGCCTCGTCCCAACGTACCTTGCCGCTTTTTCATAATATTTTTTGTCGCTCATAATTCTACGCTCCTCCACATCTACAAGGTGTCTATCTACCCCGTCTGCAACTATTTTATTCATTATATCAAAATCAAAGCCGCAAAGTCAAACCAGCAAAAAAGCTGTCCGACCTTGCGGCTTTTGACCTTTTTAATACAATACTAACCGAAATGTGCCCTACATATCCTCCCTCATCATATCATTCTCACTCTTTATAAACATAAGCACAAAGCATATAAGCAGCAATGCACAAGATATCCATATAAACTCATTGCCTATGTATAATGAATATGCTCCGCCTATTCCTGCACCGCAGGCAAATACGAATATCGTAAGAAAATATTGCAGCGATTTCCTAAGCAGCGACTTGTCCCCTATCCTCATGTATGCACTTATGGATTCCATTGCACTTCTCATATTTCCTATGCACATCGTGCTTGCGTATGGATAACTATTTACTTTCCTGAACGATTGCACCTGCATTGCACAGGCACATGATGAAAGTGCATTCGCAACAAAATCATATGAACCGCCAAGCGGTATAAACCCCACAATGCAAAGCAGCACCATTTCCGTGAAAACTATTATCTGCCGCCAATGTATAAATCCCACGTCCTTGAAACGTGCGTGCAGACGCTCGGCTATGAAAATTCCCATTGCAAACGCCAGCACAGGTATAAGATAGTGCAACGCCCTGTGCCAGTTGCCTTTTGCGACATATGTGCTCATAAGCACAATGTTTCCCGTCTGTGCATTTGAAAAAACTTCACCTCGCACAAAATACGAATATGCGTCCTGCAAGCCCCCTGATATGGTCAGAAGTATCATGAGCATATTGGTTTCAGACATTTGTTTTCTTGATCGTAACATCATTTCATCATATTCCTTCATAAAAAATTAACAAGAAAAATATTTTTATGCACTTTAATTTTCTCCTTTTTCCATTATAATTATCTCAGATATATAAGTCAAATATATAATTGATATGCAAGGTATAAAATATTGATATAGCAAGAAAGTGATAGAGTGAATATAAATTACGAATATTATAAGATATTTTATTATGCCGCAAAGAACCGCAGCTTTTCAAGAACGGCAAAAGTGCTGCTCACAAATCAGCCTAATATCACAAGGGTGATAAAAATACTCGAAGGAGAACTTGGCTGCACGCTTTTCAATCGAATGAAAAACGGCGTCACGCTTACCCCTGAGGGAGAGATACTTTACGAGCACATCTCAAAGGCGGTGGAACTTATTACAGAGGGCGAAGATGAGATCTCAAAAGCCAACGACCTGCAAAGCGGAACTGTCACCATAAGTGTGACGGAGACCGCACTTCACGGCGTTATGCTGCCACTCCTCAATGAGTTCCATGAAAGATATCCGGGAATAAAAATAAAGCTGCTGAACCATTCAACCCCTCAGGCACTGACTGCTCTCAAAAGCGGCATTGCAAACCTCGCTGTGGTAACAACGCCGATAAGCACAGAGGGCTCGCTGAATTTTCATAAGCTCAGAGAGTTCCGTGAACTTATCATATGCAGCACAAAACTAAAGGATCTTGCAAAGCGAACGCTCACTCTTGAGGAACTTTGCAGCCACCCTATAATATCACTTAACCGAAACACAAGGACATATGATTTCTATTCCGATTTCTTTTTCCAGCATGGAATAGATTTTCAGCCGGATATAGAGGTCGCAACTGCCGATCAGATAATGCCGCTTGTGAAAAGCAACCTTGGCATAGGTCTTATACCTGAACCAATGGCACAAAGCGGCGATGTTTATATTCTGAAAACTGATGAAGAGTTTCCAAAGAGGAGCATCGTTCTTGCAGAAAATGCAGACAAAAAACTCAATGCCGCCGCTACAGAGATACAAAAAATGATACTGAAAAAGTGTAATATGTTTGCAAATGCTGAGATATGACATACATGAAAGGAGATAATAATATGCCAACAGTTTTGCCAAAAGAAAATGAAGTCGAACAGTTTTTTTCAAGGATAATGGCATCGGAAGGAGCTTGCCAAAGGCTCAGCAACGTGCTTTACGATCACCTTAGCGACGACGATATGCAGACCGATCCTGACCCAAAACATCTTGTGCAGGTGCTTTTGACCGCATATACGAACGGTGATATAAGCGCGCTTCTGCTGGAGCTTTGCGGAAGAAGTCTTTTCGATCTGCTGAGAGAGGCATACCTTATACCAAAGCGTTTTCACGGAAAAGCCGGAAAAAATCCTGAACTCCTTACGACCCCTGAAGGCGATGTCATTGAAGAAAAGAAAAAGCTTGTCACAAAGCATGAGTTTGAGAAATTTCGTGATGTGTACAAAAACCACAGCTGTGCACCACGTTCAAAGCTTTATCTTGCAGACGGATATGACCTTATGAGGGTCTATACCGACGGAATGAACATTAAGGAAAAGCGTGTTGACAAAAGACGTGGCGTGCTTATACTTTACGCCCTGCCTGACACTGTAAAGCTTGGACTTTCCGAGGCTCAGACCTATAATGTTATATGGAATACTTTCCACAAGATACAGCAGACTGCCCCAACTGCAATGGTCTATTACGGACAAGAAACAGGCGAAAAGGCTGGAAAATCATTTGATGAGATCGGCGTTTTACTGCCTGTTCATCAGTTTGAAAAGAAAATGCTCATGCACCTCAGCGAGATAGACGGCATTGTGCTTGCCTGCCGTGAGGAAATGATGAAAAAAGCAGGCTCAGACAGCCTTGATCTTTAAAAACGGAAGTGATACTGAATGTCACAAACTATAGTTAAGAAAAATCACATGGATATCCCATGGCACGATTTCACAGACGCCGAAAAGGACGAGCCAGTATCAAAGGCGAGCCTAAAAGAAAAAGCCTCTGTTATAGGCAGGGTGGGAATGATGTTTCTCTCCTGCGGAACGGGAGCGTGGCGTGTGAGAAGTTCCATGAACACCATGTCGGAATGTATGGGACTGACCTGCACAGCAGATATCGGGCTTATGTCCATAAACTACACCTGTTTTGACGGTGAGGCTTGCTTTTCGCAGTCTCTTTGCCTTACTAACACGGGAGTAAACAATTCAAAGCTAACACGTCTTGAAATTTTCATCAACGATTTTGTCAGCCGCTGCGATAGTTTGACTTGCGAACAGGTCCACAATGAACTTGACGATATCGAAAAGATACACGGACTTTACTCGCCGCCTGTTTTGGGCCTTGCGGCGGCACTTGCCTGCGGAGCGTTCACATTCCTGCTAGGTGGTGGACTGACCGAGATGATATGTGCATTTTTCGGTGCAGGCATTGGCAATTATGTGCGGAGCAAATTCACAAAACACCACCTTACCCTTGTGCTTGGAATAGTTGCCTCAGTATCGGCGGCGTGCCTTTCATATGCAGGGCTGTTTGAACTTGCGAAAATACTTTTCAATATAAAAATGCAGCATGAGGCAGGCTACATATGTGCAATGCTTTTTATTATACCTGGTTTTCCGTTCATCACAAGCGGCATAGACCTTTCAAAGCTCGATATGCGTTCGGGCATAGAGCGGCTGACCTACGCCCTCATCATTATAATTGTAGCCACAATGACGGCGTGGTTAATGGCACTTATCCTGCACCTTACGCCAATGGACTTTTTGCCTCTGCACCTTACCTTATGGCAGTTCATACTGTTCAGACTTGCGGCAAGTTTCTGCGGGGTTTTCGGATTTTCCGTTATGTTCAACAGCCCTGTCAAGCTTGCAGCCTCTGCGGCAGTTATAGGTGCACTTGCAAACACTCTGAGATTGGAACTTGTTGACCTTGTTTCATTTCCTCCGGCAGCTGCTGCGTTTGTGGGGGCATTCACCGCAGGCATACTCGCCTCGCTGCTGAAAAAGTATGTGGGCTATCCGAGAATATCCATAACCGTTCCGTCCATAGTCATAATGGTTCCGGGATTATATCTTTACAAGGCTTTCTATAATTTGGGCGTCATGTCCCTTGAAACATCTGCGTCATGGCTTGCGTCTGCTCTGCTGATAATACTAGCTCTGCCTTTGGGGCTTATCTTTGCTAGAATAATTACGGACAGGTCATTTAGGTGTTGTACTTAAAATCTTAGTCATAGCCTAAAGCTATACCGAACCCACATAAAAAAACTATATTGATATACACTTTCCTATTAAGACTATTCTCCATTACCTATAACTGGCGTCAGCGGCATTTGTCATCAAAAGCGAAGTGCTGAGGTGTTTTAAGAACATAACAGGACAGTCGCCGTTTGAATATCTAAAAAATTATCGTCTGCGTAATGCGGCATATATGATAAAAAACACATCTGACTCGATAAATGCTATCTGTATGCTTTGCGGTTTTGACGATCACAGCTATTTTTTCAAAAGCCTTTAAAGAAGCCTACGGGTGCAGTCCCAGAGATTTTAGAAAGTAGAATATACGGGACAATATCTCACAGATTTATCCGTCTGTCGTGTAGACATTATATTTTCCTGTTTATAGGACTACAATAAAACTATTATCAAACAACAGGCGTTTCATTTTATCCAAATGGAACGTCTTTTGCATTTGTGCTTTTTCTTGTATGAAAAACTAGTCAATTATTCTCCTCCCAATAATCCTCTGCATCCTCGTAATCATAGAAATCATCATAGTGATCTTCATAGAGATCCTCTGGGTCGTCATAATCATGAGCATCATACTCAGCAGATTTACTGGTTGAGGTTTTATTGGTATTCTTACGGGTAGCCCTGGTAGCTGAACTACTTGCTGTAGTGGTTTTCGGACGTGATGTTGTAGCAGTTGAGAATACTGGAGTATAGCTGTTCTTATTATTGTAATACTTAGGGTCATGTATCAAACAGTAGCTGCTGCCTTCTTCAGGAGTATTGTCACAGCCGGAGTGTGCGCATTTGGGGCGCAGGGCATCATAGATCATGGCTATCCCCATGGCTATCCCTATGATGATCAACACAGCGACAACGATTCCTTTGAGATTGAACGAACTATGCTGAGAGCTGTTTCCTGTTGTCAGCTTGTAGACTATATAATCGTCAAGCATTTCCTTGTTTCTGTTGTTTTTTCCAGATTCCATAATCACACCTCCAAACTGTATTTCTGATATTATACCATATTTTTAAGATTTGTGGTAATAATTTTTGGACAGTTGCATATTCTGTCCATTTTATTATTTTTTAGTGGCAAAGTCGGGATATGTTGCCAACTTGGACGTTTTTATAAAGCAACGAACCATTGAGTACGAAACAACGAATTGATAATTGACCTGAGTTTATCTCTATGCTATAATTAGCGTACACCGGTGATAAAATAATTCGGAGGTATTTAAATGCAAGTAAAAATTGGTGAGAAAATAAAAGAACTGCGAAAGGTGACAGGAAGGAAGCAAGAGGACCTAGCCACCGCCTTAGGTGTTACGCCACAAGCCATTTCAAGGTGGGAGGCAAATGGCGGTTATCCGGACATGGAGATGATCCCATCGATAGCTAACTATTTCCATATATCGATCGATGAATTGTTTGGCTATAATAATGACAGGAACAGAATTATTCAGGAATATAATGATAAGGCTCAATGGCTGATAAATAATAACGACGATATGACAGAGTGTATTGCCCTAATGCGTAGAGGGCTTGAAGAGTTTCCAGACAGAGTGGATTTTAAGACCAAGCTTGCTTGTGCTTTACATAAGCAAGGTTGGAAAAATAAAGGCAAAGAGCCAAATATCTTTTGGGAAGAAGCCGCTAAACTGTATGAGAAATTATTGCCTCATGACCAATCGTGTATCATTCCGTTACTATCCGTATATTCCTGCCTAGGTAAATATGAAAAAGCCGAGCAGAAAGCATCTGAACAGCCCGACCTTGAATTGTGCAGACAAGTTCTGTTAGGAAATTTAGGAAGTATCGGCAGTATAAATGATGAGAAAAGGGCTGAACAATATCGTGGAGACGCAGTGTTAGAGCTTCTTCATGCTTTTCAAAAATCACTTGATGAAGCGATAGTGTGTAATAATGAGCTGAATAATAGTCGAGAAGGATTGGAGCTTCTTTTATTGACTCGACAGTTGTTTGATAAAATAGTAGGTACTGAATGCCATGGATTTCACAGTGACTTATGTTTTATAGATATGAGATGCGTCAAAATCGCAAATAATATCGGAGATCATAAAGTTGCAATGGACTGTTTTGATTCAGCGTTTGAGCAATATATTAAATTTGAACAATGGAAAATTAAACAATTCAAAAGATCGGAAGAACGGAATAATAAGAGCATAAATGATGAGAATAACGATGAGCATTTTACTTCATCACTGTTGAAATCTGTAAATCCGACAGGTCATAAAGTAATTGTATGTGAGCCAAGCTTTTTAGTAAAGACTGCGACTTCCTTTCCAGAGAAGGAAAAGAAGTTAATTACAGAAGATCCAAAGTACGCTTGCATATTTGATCAATGATCTTACATGATCAGTAAACAACAAAAACCTTTCTTTCGTTCGACAAATTTCAGTTTATAAAGGTACAGTTAAATTATTATCAAAACAATGGCCACACAACACCACAGGCTCTCGCCACACTGAAAAGCAGCGTGGCAGACCTTGCGGTGGTGACAATGCCTATAAGCACCAAGGGTTCACTCAGATAACATAAGCCAAAAGATTTCCATGAGCTTATCCCCATTATGCAACTTGAAGCGAACTCTATGCCAATGGGTAAAAATTTTTTTCAAACCTCCCCAATTTTACCCCTAAGTATGTTATAATAGAATAGACAAGAAAACCGACCCAAAACCCAGAGAGGTGCTTTTATGACATATGCAATATCTGATATCCACGGCTGTTATGAGGAGTATATTAAGCTTCTCGAAAAAATAGGCTTCTCTGATAACGATACCCTCTATATCCTAGGTGACATCTGTGACAGGGGCGAAAAGCCTATGAAGGTTTATAACGACATCATGACTCGTGATAATGTTATCCCGCTGTTCGGCAACCACGAACACCTTGCCTATATCAATCTCCGCCACCTCATAAAAAATGATGTGAGCAAGCTTACAAAAGACGAACGGCTAGACCTGATTGATTGGCTCACCAGCGGAGGAAAACCCACTTTCAGCGAATTTATCTCCCTCTCCAAAGCCGACCGCATGGACTTTATGGAGTTTCTTAAAAGCTTCTCAATGTATGAGGATATCACCATAAACGGCAAACGTTTTGTCCTCACCCATGCAGGTCTCGGGGGCTTTAGCGAGGATAAGCCCATTGATGAATATACCCTCCACGAGCTTATCTGGGAGCGTGCCGACTATTCAAAACGCTATTTCAGCGACCCGAATACTTTCCTTGTGACAGGTCACACACCTACAGCCAATATCCCAAACCACGGCATACCCGAAGCCTACAAAGCCAACGGACACATAGCCATAGACTGTGGCTGTGCCTCAGGCGGACGTCTGTGCGCATACTGCTTTGAAACTGACAGGGAGTTTTATGTTGACAAGATAAACCAGCCCCTTGAAAATTACTTCAAAATGTGCTATACTTGTCCCGTTAAATATCATAACCGACGAGGATAAAACAGTTTATGTTACATTTGCAGGAGGTCTATTGTATGTTTGAAAAAATATCATTTCCCGAATATGAATATGGATCTATCCAAAATTACTTAAAGAAATTGGGATATTGTTATACCACAAGAGTATATAAAGAACTTGGAAAATATAAAGTCGGGGAATTATATGCTGCCCCTTGGGGAGATGTGTTGATAATAGATGAAGTTAAAATATATTGGAAAGTATCAGACCGACCATTCTATAATGAAATGAATGATGACGAAAAGGCAGAGATACGCAAATATTCCGAAGATATGGGATTGCCATATGAATTTATTAAATTTTCCGTTTATGAGTAATAAATTTCAGTTTACTCCTTTTACTCACACCCACCGATACAGACTTTCTGTATCGGTATTTTTCTGCCCCAACTCCCCTATCCGCCCCACCTCTATTGACATTTCCCCCTCAATGTGCTATCATAAAAAAGTAAGTTAGTTGCAACTATCTCAATAACACCACAGGAGGAAGAAAAATGGATATGAATGAAAAACCAAAGCTCTCAGGCGTGCCTGAAACTATGCTTCAAACCGTGTATGCCCGTGCAAAGGAAACCAAAACAAGGGGTGCGATAAAAGATACAAAAGCCGTGGAGATAATAGATAAGATAAACTATGATTTCTCACTTGCCGATAAGGACTCAGCAATGCACAGCGGCGTTGTGGCAAGGACAATAGTCCTTGATAAGCTTGCGAACAAGTATCTTGCAAAAAACAAAGGCGCAGTGGTGGTGAATATCGCCTGCGGACTTGATACACGCTGTTACAGAATGAACGGCTACACCCATTGGTATAACCTTGACCTGCCCGAAACTATCGCCGTAAGAGAAAAGCTTCTCCCTGAATCAGGCGAAATATCCCAGATAGCAATGTCCGCCATGGACGATTGGAGCGAAGAAATAACCGAGCACGATGCCCCTGCTATCGTCATCATCGAGGGTCTGACTATGTACCTCTCAGAAAAGGACGTAAAGGAGATTTTTGATGTCATAAACAAACGCTTTGAACACGTCACAGTATTGGTCGAGACGATGAGCCCCACTATGGTAAAGCATATGAAAGAAAAGTCGATCGAGGGCAGCAAAGCCAAATTCACATGGGGCGTCAAGGACGGCAAAGAGCTTGCAAAGCTTCTCCCGAACTTCCGCCACATTGAAGACCACAGCCTCGTCGAGGGAATGGCGGAGTTTATCCCAATATTCAAGCTTCTTAAAAAGATAAAGCCTGTGAGCAATATATCAAACAAGATAGTAGTAATGGAAAAATAACTTTGACTTCCCACCCCCACCATGCTATAATCCCAAATTTAGAAGTTCCGCCACGCAAAAAGCCCGTCAAACAGCGTATCAGCGTTGTTTGACGGGCACATATTTTATACAAGTAAAAAGCAGGTGAATATGCCTCTAAAATTATGGAGCAATAAGCATTATATCCTTTATATATGTACGCTTTGGGCCTTGAGACTTAATAACAAAAGAAATATGATTTCCCTTACTTATTATGTTTTCAGCATTAATGGTCTGAGAAAAAATGTTTTCATCAATGGTATATGTTTTATTATCATATCCCGTAACCTCTGCGTATTTTGCTCTTTTACCGCGTTTTACATCAGTTATGACTCCTTCTATTCTCGTAATGTCATTATTATATTCCATTACAGAATTTACATCGTCATCTATAAGTTCTGGATATTGCTTTTTGTATTTTGAAATGACCTCATAGGTTTCAGTGATCACATCACCGCCGCAATTCAGATATAATTTTTTATCTCCAACAATATAAAATTCTTTTTTTGCACGGGTAGTGGCAACATTCATCATGTTTGGTTCACTCACAGCCCATCTTGCAGCACCTGCACTCTGTTGATCTGCTCCAAGTACCATAAAAACTATCGGCGCTTCTTTACCCTGAAATGTGTGAATAGTTCCCACGTTTGTAGGCTTTCCATGGTCGTCAAACCTTGTAAAGCCTATTTCCTTTAATTTTTGGGAAAGCATATAGGCAACATTTTTGAATGGCGATATGACGTATATGGTGTCCTTTGCACTTTTATCGATTATCGCAGGGTCATCTTCTATCATTTTCTTGATCTTTCGCACAAGAAATTCCCCTTGTTTCTCAACATACTTATCATTTGCTTTTCCTTTTATGTCAAACCAACCAGTTTTTCCGTTTCCAGGGTTACCCTGAACCATAAATCCGTTATAGGAAATTCTATTTGAAATTGTAAACATAGGATCCAGGCATCTTCTGTGGACCCATAGTGGTATACCTATCCATGATCTGTCAGATCTATCCTCTTCTTTGTAAAAACCATACCTGCTTGCACAGTCAGTCAATGTCTGCGTTGATGCGGAATTTGATAAATATTTTTCAGTTACTCCAAAATGCTCTCTAAGCATATTCAGAATGTTTGAATCCATTGTGAGTACGGGCTTTATTTGAGAAGGATCTCCTACGACCATAACATTATGGCTTCTGAAAATTGCTCCTACGCTTGCTTGCGGAACAGCCTGTCCCGCTTCATCTATAAAAAGATGACCAATGGTGTTGACCCCAAGATTTTTGCACATTCGAGAAAAGCTTGCAAAGGTGGAGCTTATAACAGGGATAGTCAGGTTAATCCACCCCCATGCTGCTTCAATAATATTTTTCCTTTCGATGTACTTGTTCTGAGTCTCCCATATTTTAGCGGCGGCCATGACATTTTTTCTGTTTTCGTATAAAAACTGTTTTCTGACTTTAAGAGCTTTTATAAACAGCTTTGATTGTTCCTCTCTGTATGTTTCATCAAACCAAGGATTTGACAAATGCAATTTATCATAATCCTGAGCCATATCAAGCGGCATGACATCATTGTGATCTAACACAGAACTGAATTGCTGAACACTTTGCTCTAATTGCGATATTTGTTCATGGCAGGATAATTTCCATGTTTCAAGATCTTGTTGTGCGGCATTTAGCTTTGCTGAATACTTTGCTTCTTTTTCTGTTAGATCCTTTTTGCGATCTTGAAGAGTATCTTCTTCATTGTTGTAATAAATTTCTTTATCTAAAGCATTTTTAAACCTTTCATTGGCCTCGTTTATTTTAAGCTGGTATTCACTTTTTTTATTTTTGCTTGAAAATAATCCCGGCTTTTGCTTTTGCAGCATATTAACATATTCTTTTACGCTGGCTTTAGTTTCTCTTGTTTTTTCCAAATAAATTGAATTTTCCTTTAGAAGATGCTCCGCCTGCTTGCGCTCTTCAACTATTTTCTTTAAAGCTCTGTTTGCCTCTACAAAATCACTATTAAATTGCTCGGTTTTGTCTTTTAATTTGGTATCGTATGACACTCTTAAATTGTTGAGTTTGATACGATCCTTATGATATTGACCAACTTTATTTGCAAACTCCTGAGTTTCTTTTCGGATATTACTTACCCTTTCATACTGCTCAATGAATTCTGCATATACATCACTATCCGATACATATTCTTCATTCAAATATTTTGCAACACATTTTACATTGGCGGTTATATGATTCATATTTGCAGATCTTCCGCCCTCAAGAGAAAACAGTCCCCAAAATTTATCTGTATCGTCATTTGGCTCTATTATGATTTTCTCGTGCGTTTTACCCTTCTCATCTTCTTCCCATTTTGAGGATACCTTTGAATTAGCGATACTGCAAAAATAGTCAGCACCTTTAAGCTCTTCAACAAACTTTTGGTCGATTTGTTCCTTGGTAAGTGGAAGCTCATTTACGATATTCTGCACTGCACCATTATTGGAGCTTGCAACAACAATATTATTTTCCGTAATGATCTCTGGAAGTACGCCAATAGATGCGTTGTCAAAATATATTGTCTCTTTTGTTCCCTTGATCGACCTGTCTCTTAGTTTGGCAATATCATAAGCCTGTTTTACAATAAGTTCTGCAAAAATGTCCTTCAGCAAAGTGGTTTTTCCTGTTCCCGGAGGACCATTCACGCTTCTTATTGTTGTGTCATCATATCCTGCTGAGAGATTTACCGCAACCTGTTGCATAAGCGAAAGAGCAAATTTTGTATTCCCAGGAAATCTTCCCAATGGATAATTATTAGGCTGAAGTATATCCTCAAAAACATTAGGGGCAAAATTCAGAGAAGTATTATTACTGTCCAGATTTATTCGATTTTTTGTGTTTCCGTAAAGGTATAGGTTAAGATTAGCGGTCGATATTTCTTTAGCATTTTCAAGATCATCAATGAAAAAAGAATGAAGATTTGTTGCGTCACTTTCTATATTTTTAAGGAATTGGATCCTACAGCTATCTGTTGATATTTTGAATTTCTTTAGGACTTTGTTAAATGCTTTATTGAACTTATCTGCATCTTCTGAAGACTCATCAAAAAGCTGAGCAAGTTCTTTTTTTAGTTCGTCTTCAAATATTTTGAAATCAGCTTTATTGGGGATCTTTTTAAAATAACGTATGTATGCGCTTTCAGCGAAAAACATCATATCCTGCATATAGTTCAGTTTTTTGTCAAAGTACAGGGCGAAACTGAACTTCTTTCCTGTATTTAATTCTTCGTTAGTAGGCTTAAGATTATATTTTTCACGAAGTATTGCAATAACGTCAATGAAATCGAACACATCAAAATACAGAACTATCCCACTATTTTGTTTATTTATATCGTTACAAATTTTGTTGTTCGTGATATTACTCTGAATATAGGAGTAAAAATCATTTTCCTTAGGGCTTTCCAACTTGAATATAGCTTTGTCATTATCTTTAATATCGCCCTCGGATAAATGTTCGATCATTATCCAGGCATCAATAATGTTTTTCTTGTCCACCATTTTAGCTTCTCCTCAAATGAAATTATAAATTGTATTTATACACGAAAGAAACAACGTCTAAAGATATCGACGAGAGTTATCGAAATATAACATTCCAATTATACCATATAAAGGACGGGTTTTCAACACTTTTTGGTAGAAATCGGCTTAAAAGACCTGCTCAAAACAAAATTTACAGACGATGACAAAAGAAGAATACGGGATTTAAAAGCTGTGAGCAGTTCAGAAAAGTGATCTGGCTTATTGACTATTGGTGCGGTAAGAACGTAAAAGAACTAAAAAAATGCCGCTTTCAAGGCACTAGATAATGCACATTGAAGCGGCAAACCAATTTTACCTTTCAGCGGCTATCAATACAGTTCTGCATGGTAAGCCATCTACATGATAAATTCAGCGGCGCTGCGTTTAAGAAATAAACGCCCTCTGAAGCCTCTGAGTCCCCACTTGATAAGGATCCTCTTGGCCGAATCTGCGTTCTGTTTTTTCGCCATAGCCCTAAACTCTCTCAAGAAACCTAACAGGTACACTCTCCGTCAGCCAAACTCCGTTCTCCGAAAGATAAGACTTATAAAAACGCTCGTCTTTTTCTTATCCATTGCCATTCCCCTATCTTCCGTTCATCACCCAAGCAAACCCCTTAGCTGTCCGCAAAGCAGGCTCTTTAAAATGCCCGCCCTTGTTCCATTCAAGGGCGCATTCGATACCCTGCCCCGTCAGCAAATCATAACTCTCACGGATACAGTCGCCCACCTTTGACATGACCGCATTTTTCGTCCTTTCTTCCTTGTCACCAAGGCTGAGATAAACAGCGTCGCATTTTATCTTATTCTCTTTCATATACCCCACAAAATCAGGAAACCACACCGACGGAGAAGCCGCCGCAACGCCTGAAAATTTCTCCGTTTGAAACGCCGCCCACAAGGCAAAAAGCCCTGCCAGAGAATATCCGCCAATGTAATAATTCTTGCTCTTGTCCGAGCAAAGCGTTAATATCTCCGCCAGAGTGTCTTCCGCTCCATTGCCGAAGCCCTCATTGCCAAATACCGCAGGGGCGTTCCAAGGCGATAACTCATCGTTCCAATCCTCGACCTTCACCGCAATAAGCTGAAAATCCACACTCGTGAGCTTTTTTATCTCTGCCACCTCATTTTCTATCTCAGGCAGATCATGGTCGCCCACAGGCTGGATAAGAACAATATCAGCATTTTTGTCGCCATAATAATGGTATGTCATTTTGCCGTCACCTCTGTAATGTATCTCACTTCAACTACCCCTTTACAACGCCAACAAATTCCCCTATATCCGCAAAATAATTAGGATAAGCCTCGCTTAGCCTTGCAAAAGAAGAAAACCTGACAAGCACATTGTCCGTCCTATCGTTGCTGCGGTATTTCGTTTATTGACAGTATATCACATTATCCGCAATATTTCAACAGCCCTCAAAGTCAAGCCCTTTTAATCTGTGTAGTACTACAATAATTGTACCACATTGCAAAGTAAAATACTTGAAATGACATACGGCATATGGTATAATAACACTATCTAAAAAACTATCGGAGGAAAATTATATGGGATTATTTGATAAACTTCGTGAACCTGTGGTACTAAAAGAGGACAGCAGTGCGAAAAAACAACTTTGACTTCCCACCCCCGCCATGCTATAATGATAAAAAAAGAGGTAACCCCACATGACCAATAAAGCATACTACCACCTGCCGGGGCTTTTCGAGTTTTATGACCTTTACTCCGCTTTCCTGCCCATATTCCGTAAGCATAGAGATTATTTCTATGACTGGTGCGAAATAGGCTCTGTCTATGGCGCACCTGCCGACTGTATATGGGGCGGCGGACGAGCAGGCTTCGGCGAACATTCTCCACGAGAAGTCCTCGACCTTATGAAAGAATATAACATCTCCTCACGGCTGACCTTCAGCAATTCCCTGCTAAGAGAAGAACACCTTTCAGACAAAAAGTGCAACGACCTCTGCAAGCTTTTCTCCCAAAATGCAGACCCCAAAAACGGCGTGATAATATATTCCGACCTGCTTCTTTCATATCTGAAAGAGAATTATCCCCACCTCTATTTTGTGTCCTCTACCACAAAAGTCCTCACCGAGTTTTCTCAGCTTGTAAACGAGCTTGATAATGACGATTTTTCCTATGTAGTCCCCGACTTTCGCCTAAACAAAGCCCTGGATAGACTCTCCAATCTCACCACTGAGCAGAAAAACAAAGTTGAGTTTCTTTGCAACGAGTGCTGTTATATAGGCTGTGCAGACCGAAAAAACTGCTATGAAAACGTCAGCCGCAAAAATCTCGGTGAAAACTGTCCCGACCATGTTTGCAAAGCACCCAATGCCTCAGAGGGCTACCGCTTTTCAAAAGCCATGGAAAGCCCCGCCTTTATCGGCATAGAAGATATCCAAAACACCTATCTCCCCATGGGATTTTTAAACTTCAAAATAGAGGGCAGAAGCCTTGGAAGCGCCCTGATACTTGAATTTCTGCTCTACTATATGACAAAACCCGAACATCAGCTAAAGGTCAGAGAGCAAATTTATCTTGACAGTATGCTGGATCTGTTCTGACTATTCTTCACATCGCATATCTCCCATATCACAAGAAATATGTCACAAAGCTCATGTTACCCATGGCTTACTTGGAAACAAAAATCAAAATAAGTGTAAACAATGCCACTTTTTTGTTGAAACAGCCATTATAATATAGTATAATAACACAGTGCTTTGTCACAAAAAAGTTATAGGAGAATTTACATGAAAAAAATTATCGACATATTTCTGCGTTCTTTGCTCACAGGCGTGGCAATAGCCATAGGCGGAACAGTCTATCTTTCCTGCCCTAACAAATATCTGGGAGCATTCCTTTTTGGCATAGGACTGTTTGTGATACTGTCTTTCGGCTTTAATCTCTTCACAGGAAAAGTCGGATATGCAGTTGAAAACAAACCCTCTTATCTCGGTGAGCTTGGCATAATATGGCTCGGCAATTTTGCAGGAGCAGTCCTCTCCGCCCTGCTTATTACCCAAACACGCATATCCACCATAAGCGACAAAGCCACAGAGCTTTGCAATATAAAGCTCGGGGATAATATCACAAGCGTTTTTATCCTATCATTTTTCTGCGGAATACTTATGTTCGTTGCCGCAGACGGCTATAAAACTACCCAAAACCCTGTGGGACAGATACTTGCAATATTTCTCCCCGTTGTGGTCTTTATCCTCAGCGGCTTTGAACACTGCGTCGCTAATATGTATTTCTTTACCATAGCAGACCTGTGGAGCGTTAAAGCCTTTGGCTACCTTATTATAATGTCCCTTGGCAACTCCATTGGCGGAATACTTATCCCCCTTCTGCGAAAAGGCTTTGTATCAAAAGCATGACGCCTATTTTTATAAGATTATGTAACACATAAAAAAAGATACCGCAGTTCAAAAAGAACTGCGGTAAAAAAATAACTTCTGCTCTCAGGAACACAGTAAAGGGGGTATTATGAAAAAAACAAATAAAACAAAGGAGTCAATAGTAAACATAAGATAACAAATAAAACACAATTTAGAAGGAGTGTGCAGAAGTCTTTGTTCGTTCCTGATGTATGTATTATATCACACTAAAAACCATTTGTGGTAACTTTTTTTGGACAGTTGCGACTTTTTTCAAAAAAAAATCTGCACTCCGAAAATTCCAAAGCTTTCAGAGTGCAGAATTATCTTTTTCTGTAGAGGCGAACAGCGTTTGCCCCTTCCCACGTCTATCTGAATTGTCGCCTGTCTATCAAATAATATCCGCCCTGCGTTTTCCTATCTGTGCAAACTCTTTGCGCCGTATGATAAAGTAAGCCACTGTTACCGCAGTGCCTGTTATCACCCAGGAAACAGGGTAAACTATCATAAGCATAAGATAGCTTCTGTGAGCCGCATAGATCGTGTTCACCCACACAAGCCTGAACACGCAGGTGCCAAGCACAGTTATGACCGCAGGCGTCATAGAGTGACCCATTCCCCTAAGACAGCCGCCCGATATCTCGTAAACGCCCGTAAGAAGCTCCAGCAGGCAAACTGACCACATTCTTATCATTGCATAGTGTATAACGTTCTCGTCCGTTGAGAAGATCTGTATAAAAAGGTGTCTGCCAATAAGGAATATCATACTCAGCCCAAGACAGCTTGCAAGCCCGATAAAGGTGCAATGCCTGTATATCTTTTTACAGCGTTCCTTATCCTGAGCCGCAAAATTCTGACTTGTAAAGGTGGTCGCAGTCTGAGCGAAAGCGTTTATCACAAAATATGCCATGAACTCAAAATTCTGTTCCGCTGTGCTTCCGGCGATACCGTCTGAACCGAAGCTGTTTATCGCCGCCTGTATCACAACGTTTGACAGCGAGAAAACCATGCTCTGCAAACCAGCCGGCAAGCCTATCTTTATGATACCGAGGAGATATTTCCAGCGTATTCGGAGCTTTCTGAAATCAAGTCTTAGCATCTCCTCCTCGTGGGTAAGAAAGTAAAGTATCATGCAGGCACTGAAAAAGTTTGATATAACAGTTGCCGTTGCAACGCCTGCCACGCCCATTTTGAACACGATCACGAACACAAGGTTCAGAATAACATTTATAACGCCTGCGGTGATAAGAGCGTAAAGGGGTCGGGTGCTGTCGCCCTTGCTTCTAAGCACTGCCGAACCGAAATCGTATATCTCGATAAAAGGCATTGCAAAGAAGAATATCCTGAGATACAGCGTTGCAAGCTTTAAAACATCGTCAGGCACATTCATCATGCCAAGGAGTATCGGTGCAAGTATCTCGCCTACACCCAGTATGATAAATCCGCTTATGACCGCCAAAAGCACCACCGTATGTACAGCCTCGTTTGCCTTATCCTTTCTCCCCTGACCTATAAGCCTGGCCACCACAACGTTTGCACCGACAGAAAGCCCCAGAAAAAGGCTTACAATAAGGTTCACCAATGAGGAATTGCTTCCAACCGCCGCCATGGCTTTGTCGCTGTCAAATCTGCCCACCACCGCAAGGTCAGCGGAGTTAAAAAGCTGCTGCAAAATACTTGACAATGCAAGGGGCAGTGCAAAAATAACGATCTTGCCCACAAGCGGACCGTTTAACATATCTATTTTCTTATTTTTCATACAGGATCTTCTTTCATCTTTCAACTAACTATTTCTCACACCTAATATTATATCACACCATCAAAGCTATTTCAATACTCGAATTTGCACATAAGCACACACAGAGATGCGTAAAAATCTAAACATTACGACCATTTGTACAATTTTTTGAACTCTTTGCCTGTTGACAAAGGCATGAAATGGTGTTATAATAATATTCCACGGGAGGTGAGCAGTATGGCGATAGACAAAAAAGGCACAAAGCAGATTGCCGACAACCGAAAGGCACGTCACGATTATTTCGTGCTTGAGCAGATCGAGTGTGGTATCGAGCTTGTGGGAACAGAGGTCAAGTCTATAAGGAATGGCGGCGTCAATCTGAAAGACAGTTGGTGTTCTATCGAGGACGGAGAGATGTGGGTCAAAGGTATGCACATATCCCCTTATGAACACGGCAATATTTTCAACCGTGATCCACGCCGGGAGAGAAAGCTGCTGCTCCACAAACGTGAGATACTGAGGCTGTTCGGAAAGGTACAGCAGGAGGGTCTTACGCTTATCCCGATGTCGCTATATTTCAAAGGCAGCAGAGTCAAGCTTGCGCTTGGGCTTTGCAAAGGTAAAAAGCTTTATGACAAGCGTGACGACATGGCAAAGAAAGCCGCACAGCGTGACATAGAGCGTGCCATGAAAGAGCGAAACTAACCTGGGGGTGTAAAGGTTTCGACGGGGGTTTTGAAGCACGATAAGCGAGTAGAGGAGCGCACACTCTTTAAACGGCGTACGTTTTAAAATTAGACGACAACGATAATTTTGAATTAGCTGCTGCTTAAGTCAGCGCTCGTCTTGCCTTAGAGTACCACGGCTTTGGTAAAGGCGTCGATCAGTGGTGAACGTTACAAAGCGACGGCTGTAGCCTTGTGATGTATCACAGCCTACCAAACACACAGGCGTGTCTGTTTGCCTTTGTGCAAGGGAACGGGAGTTTTCCGCAATAACAGAATACACTCGTAGAAGTTCATGGGGATAGGCTTTCGGACAGGAGTTCGATTCTCCTCACCTCCACCAGCCACTCGCCGTGGCGGGCATTTCCCGTCAAGGTTTTTTTGTAAACACACAAAGTCACCGCTGTGATAATTTGTGTGTCACTTTTACAAATTCAGGGGCTTGCCCCTGCACCCGATCCGCTTTACTTATGTAGGGCGGTTTTTTATTGCCGCTCATGGATCATTATTTATAAACCCAACTTTGTTATTTCACCATGTCAGACGCTGATATAATAAAAAAAGAGTGCATTTCATCACGAATAATGCACTCTTAAATTTTACCCTATTTCTCCTCCAGTCCGCTGAGCGAAAGCCTGCTCTCCATTTTCTGAACAGTCTTGCTCTCCTGCTTTGCGATCTTCGCTTCAAACCAGAAGGTCGAGCCTTTGCCCTCCTCCGATTGAACGCCGTATGCAAAGCCGTGGGCTTTGAGTATCTCCTGACAAATGGAAAGTCCAAGTCCTGTGCCTACCACGTCACGCTTTACCTTTGCGTCACGGTAGTATCTGTCAAATATCTTCGGCAGAAGCTCCTTAGAAATGCCCTTTCCATTGTCTGTTACTTCAATACGAACCACATCAGCCTTGTTTATCTGTTTGATACGAATGACCTTATTGTCACCAGTGTAGTTTATAGCGTTGTTTATAAAGTTGTAAATGACCTGATCCAGCTTTGCGATGTCCGCCGTTATCACTCTGTCCTCGTCCGGAATATACTTGATATCATAACCATTTTGCTCTATGAGTATCTGATATCGAGTCATGCAGTCATTGAGCTTGTCAACTATAGAGAAGTCCGTGAGTTTAAGCTCCGCATTGCCCGACTCCAGCTTTGAAAGCTCCAGCAGATTATTTACCAGACTTGAAAGCCTGTCAGCCTCGTCGATAATGACTTGGATATGCTCCTGCCTCTTCACAGGATTATCCCCCGACAAGTCCCTTATCATTTCCGCATAAGCCTTTACCATAGTGAGCGGTGTTCTCAGGTCGTGAGATATGTTCGCAATAAGGTCTTTCCTAAGCTCCGATACCTTTTGTATCTCGTCCTTGGCATTGTTAAGCACCGTGGAAAGCTCCTCTATCTCACAATAGCCATGACCATTGAACTCCACCGTATAATCCCCTTCACCGAATTTCTTTGCCGTGTTTGTAATATCAACGATAGGCTTTGAAAGTCGCTTTGAGATATACATAGTTACAATAAAAGCAAGCTCAAAAAGTATGATAGTGATATAAATGAGCTGTTCTCTTATAATGCTTACAGTGGAATCTATCGGCTCTATTGAGCTTTCAATGAAAAGATACGCCTGCTTATCCGAATCGTCAGTGTAGATAGACGTGCAGTAAAAAATCTCCTTGCTCTTGAAATTCTCATTCTGAGCAATTTTCGTGATGTAGTTATCGTCCGACTGCTTTAACTGAGATATCATCTTGAAAAGTCCGATGCCATAGCCCTTATTTATGACTTTGTTAAGGTGCGAATATGCTCCCATGTTGTTTTCCATCACAAGAGGATTGCCCATTTCGTCCGTTATAACGACGCAAAGGCTGTTGTCAAAAGCCAGCGAGCGGTTCGTTACCTCCTGCTGGTCAGTGCCATATGCTTGGATTATCTGATTTGCAGCGTCTGTAATATCTCTTATCTTCGCCGACTGATAATATCTTTCCAAGAAAAAATACTGAAAAAGCCAAATAAGAATAAGAATAAAAGCCGTGAAGAAGATAAAATACATCCACACATATGACCGCAGACTTCTTTTAGCCTTTATCTCCGCTGTCTTATTACTGACTTTTTCCTTGACTTCTGCAAGCTTACTGGATCTTTTCAAACTTATATCCCATTCCTCTCAGAGTAACAATAAGATTGCGGTATTTTCCAAGGCTGTTTCTCAGCATTTTTATGTGAGTGTCCACAGTTCTGTCGTCACCGTAAAAATCAAAGCCCCATACCTCTTCAAGAAGCTTCTCTCTTGAAAGCGCAATGTTCATGTTCTTCACCAGATAGAAAAGCAGGTCATACTCTTTCGGAGTCATGGAAACCTTCTCCCCGTCTATCTTTACCTCACGGGCTGTAAAGTTTATCTCTAATCCCTCGTATCTTATAACGTCCTCAGTGCGCTGAGAAGCTGACGCACGGTTAAGCACCGCCCTTATCCTTGCCATAAGCTCCTTTGGCGAGAACGGTTTTACTACATAATCGTCAACGCCTATCTCAAAGCCGAAAAGCTTGTCATACTCCTCGCCCCTTGCGGAAAGCATTATAACAGGTATCTGCTTTATTTTTCTTATCTCCTTGCAAGCTGAATAGCCGTCAAGCTTCGGCATCATAACGTCCATTATGATGATATCGAAATCCTGATTTTTCACCATTTCCACAGCCTGCATACCGTCCTCAGCCTGAGCTACTTCATATCCCTCAAACTCGGCATACTCTTTGATTATCTCTCTTATTTTTATCTCATCGTCTACAACAAGTATTTTTGCCATAGTCATTCCCTCCTATTCAGGCAGCACCGCACAAGGAACGCCTGTAGGTTTTGCACGCAATCTGCTTGCATACAATCCTTGAGTGTTGCTACCTTAATTCATATTCTTTGCTTATATAATAACCTATTATTGTGTAAAATTTGTGACGGTTTATAGAATATTCTAAGCCATACCACACCAATTCACAAGAAAACTACTGCCCGCCAACCAAAATGGTATGACGGGCAGTAGCTTATATAGGAATTTGTTATGGAAATGTCAGAAAATCAGCAATGTCCCATCATAATGAGAGCCATAAGACAAAAACCTGTTACGATACAACTCATTGCACCCATGATGTTGTCAATTTTTTCTGCTGTAAGCTTTTTCATAGTGATTACCTCCTTGGGGTCTAAAATAAACTATTCTGTTCTCAGTGCGATAACAGGGTCTTTCTTTGCCGCCACTCTTGACGGGAACAGACCTGCGATAAGCGTCAGGCAAACGCTTATTGCAATGAGTATAACTGCCGCAATGACAGGTATTGAAGCTCTTATCGGCACGTCTGTAAGATGTGCGATTATCATGTTTATCGGTATTGTGAGCAGATAGGAAATAATTATTCCCAATGCACCTGCCACAAATCCCACGATAACTGTTTCGGCATTGAACACTCTTGATATATCCCTCTTTGAAGCACCTATACTTCTCAGAACACCTATCTCCTTTGTTCTTTCCAAAACTGAGATGTAGGTTATAATGCCTATCATGATAGATGATACCACAAGTGAAATTGCAACAAATGCGATAAGAACGTAGCTGATAGCGTTTATGATAGAGGTGATAGAACTCATCATAAGACCCACATAGTCAGTGTATTCTATCTTGTCCTCTTCGCCGACACTGTCGTTGTAATCGTCGATAATATCTATTATCTTTTCCTTTGAAGCAAAGTCCACAGGATAGATATTTATGCTGTCAGGGTCTTCAACAACTGAATAGCCAAGAGTTTTCATGTTGTTGTCATAGTTTGAAGTGGAATATTTTCCGCTGTTTGCAAGCTGATCCGCATTTGTGTCGGACTGTTCTTTGAGCATTTGCTTCATAAGCTCCATTTGCTCGTCAGAAAGTGAAGCTATATACTTCTTCTGAGTTTCGGTAAGCGATGACATATCACCACCCTGAATTGCTGACATATCCATTGAACCCATGGCATTCATGCCCATATCCGCAAGCTCGCCTGTATCGGAAGCACCGCTCTGCTCCATAAGAGCCTTATACTGCTCCTCGGTCATTCCCTCAGGAATTTCCATAGAGCTGTCGCCGCCTGCTGCCAAACCAGCCTTTTTATCTGTGTCGGAGCTGTCTGCTGTTTTGTCAGTCTTGCTTTCTGTATCGGCTGTGCTGTTGGAAACGGTTTCTGAACTGCTGTCTGTATCTGCCGCATTCTCGTTCGTTTTGAACTTAAGTCCTGTGAAAACATCTATGTCAGGATTTGCTATCTGCTCTTTTACTATCTCACTGTTATCTACTTCGTCGATAAGATAAGTCATAAGGTCATGACGATAGCCTATGGCACCGCTTATGGAAGCAGAGGAAGCGTCCTCGTCAGGTCGCAGGATACCGACTACACTTATTTCTGTGCCGTTTGCAACAGCCTTTTTCATGTAGCTCTCATCGCCTGTCATATCTTCCCACACACCGTCTTTTTTCTTATAGAAATCAGGTGTAGGAACGACCTTGAATTTCAGGTCAAGAAGCTCATCATAGGTGTAAACGTGCTGTTCGCTGTCAACGGATATATCCTCTCCTGCCATGGCACGTCTTACTATGCCGTTAAGTGAGCTTGGGTCGAGAAGTCCGAGAGAATAAAGCACATAGTCGTTTATCTCGTTGTTCTTATCAACTACAAGCACAACTTCGTTATACTTTTCAGGCAAACGTCCTGCGATAACGTCATACTGCTTGTCGATAAGCTCCTCATTGTCTATCATTTCGCTCCATACGTCAGTACCCATGCCCATCATGCCACCCATTGAGCCACTCATGGACATTGCTTCCATCTGAGTTGAGGACATATATCCCATATCTTCAAGAAGCGTTGACGGATTGACCTGCATTACACCGCTGTCGCTCTCCGTAAAAACGTTAAGTGTGGTGGCGTATGTGTACTGAACGTCACTTGTAAGGTCTTTCAGGTCGCTGTTATCGTCAAGATATTTCTTGAACTTCTCAAGGTTGTTGACCTTTGTTTCTTCCATGAGAGTGTTTATCATCTCGCCCATGGCATTCTGAGAATAGACCTTGTCTTTATCGTGGTTTGCTGAATCCTCATGGTTTTTCGCCATGGTGTTCATTATCTCGCCTATACTTGCGGTGGTCTTTGTTATCTGAAGCGGATAGCTTGAAAGGGTATCAGACTGCACCTGATCTATATAAAGCTGAACGCCGTTTGAGATAGAAAGAATAAGTGCGATACCGATTATACCAATAGAGCCTGCAAAAGAGGTAAGAAGCGTTCTTGCCTTTTTTGTCATAAGATTGTTTCGGCTCAAAGACAGCGCAGTGAGGAAGCTCATGGAAGTTTTAAGCTTTTTGCGCTCTTTCTTCGCCGCCTTTTTGTCAGCCTTTGTAGGCTCTTTTTCAGGCTTTTTGATAGGCTCAACAACATTCTTGTCAAGAGGGTCGGAATCGTCTATGACCTTTCCGTCAAGAAGTTTGATTATTCTTGAAGAATATTTCATTGCAAGCTCAGGGTTGTGAGTTACCATTATAATAAGCTTGTCCTTTGAAATGCTCTTCAAAAGCTCCATTATCTGCACGCTTGTTTCAGTATCAAGCGCACCTGTAGGCTCGTCTGCAAGCAGAATGTCAGGCTCATTCACAAGTGCTCTTGCAATGGCAACTCTCTGCATCTGACCGCCTGACATCTGATTAGGCTTTTTGTGGAGCTGGTCGCCAAGACCCACCTGCTCGAGAGCCTTGACGGCTCTTTCACGTCTTTCGGACTTTGAAACACCTGAGAGGGTCAAAGCAAGCTCAACATTTGAAAGCACTGTTTGGTGCGGTATAAGGTTATAGCTCTGGAACACGAAGCCTATGGAATGGTTTCTGTAGGAATCCCAGTCGCAATCCTTGAAATCCTTGGTAGATTTGCCGTTAATGTTAAGGTCACCGCTGGTATATCTGTCAAGACCGCCGATAATGTTCAAAAGAGTGGTTTTACCGCAGCCTGACGGGCCGAGGATAGAAACGAACTCATTCTCACGAAAATCAATGCTGACGCCTTTAAGGGCAGAAACGGTGGAATCACCAACGACATAATCTTTTTTTATGTCCTTTAAACTAAGCATATATTTTCTCCTAATTTTGTTATTGTAAAGATATTATAATAGGGTTTTATAAACTCAGTTTAAACATAACACAGTTTTGTGTAAAAAAATTGTCGGAGGGGGGATTTAAGTGAGGAGTGAGGAGTGAGGAATGAGCATAGCAAGCCAAAGTAAATTGCAAGCATAAAGTAAAATAAAGCACCGAGCGAAGCAAGAGATA
>OGJK01001093.1_pt1 | contig 25969 bp, 15 predicted proteins | sample 1571961 | NCBI WGS metagenome assembly OGJK01 (sample SAMEA2582120, study PRJEB24529) | metagenome | biome: Human gut stool | place: China | collected 2011 | reverse complement strand
TATAAAGTTATGCTCATACTTATTATTGGTCTGATTATTTTTATTGATGTTCGTAGACCGGCACTTTTGGATGATGATTATAAAGTTGGCGGTTCTCTTGTGCGTTTCTGGGATATATTCCTGTCTTGGATTTTGCCTTGTTTGATGCTGGTTGCCGCAGTCTTTATTTTGTTAAGGAGGAGGGGAAGATAGGAATTTTTGATTTTATCGGATCGATTGAATTGATGGTGTGCTTTTGAAGAGGAAGCCCTGAAAGTCATATTCAGATTCCTTCCGGCTTCGCCGTACTCTCTTGGCGGCGAAGCTGATGGAGGTTAAAGGAGTGAATGTTGACGATATGGGCACCTCTTTTTTATATGCAAAATTTGCTAGATTTTTTTCGATAATTTGTTTGGAAGAATACCTTTTTTTCTGATTATGAACATCTCATCGCAACTGCATAATAAAACTAATAAATGATTAGGAGTGTTGTAAATAAATACTTACCTTCGCAAGCATGATTTGTGCTAAATAGTAGGTACTTTGTTTGTTGAGTTAAAATAAGGGTGATATGAGCATGTTATTAAAGGTGATCTGTGGGACTATGTTCCTGTTAGGTATGTCGTGGAATATCATGGCAAAAGGGGTAATTAAGGGGAGAGTTGTTGATTCTCAGTCAAAAGAGGTGTTGGTTGGGGCTACCGTGAACGTGGAGGGTACGACAGTCGGGTGTGCCACGGATGCGGATGGATATTTTGAATTGGAGATAGAAAACTTGGGAACGGTGGTGTTGGTATTTCGGAGTGTAGGTTATTCGGAAGTGAAAAAAAGTGTTGTTGTGGATGATAAAAAGATGGATCTGGGGACAGTGGGAATGTTGCCGGAATATATTAATTTGGCAGATGTGGTGGTGAAAGGTTCTTTGGCCGTGGACCGGAAGACTCCGGTAGCCTTGTCGGTGGTGACTGCGAAAGAGATCGAAGAGAAGCTTTCAACACAGGAATTCCCGGAGATATTGAAATCTTTGCCGAGCGTTTATGCCACGAAAGAGGGGGGGGCATTTGGAGACGGACGGATTAATTTGCGGGGATTCGAGACGGAGAATATAGCCGTGATGGTGAACGGGGTACCCGTGAACGAGATGGAATGGGGTGGAATCTATTGGTCCAACTGGGCAGGTTTGTCAGATGTGACCCGTTTTATTCAAGTACAACGAGGATTAGGGGCATCAAAGATTGCAGTGCCGTCTGTTGGCGGTTCTATTAATATCGTGACGAATACGATGAATGCTGAGGCCGGAGGTTCTGTTTCGTACGGAGTGGGGAATGATGGTTATAACAAAGTGGCTTTTAGCCTCTCTACCGGTTTGTTAAAAAATGGATGGGCCATGTCTATTTTGGGAGCAAGAACTTGGGGGGACGGGTATATACAAGGAACAGATTTCGTGGGATACTCTTATTTTATTAATGTTTCCAAGAGATTAGGAGAGAATCATGAATTGTCCCTAACTGCTCTTGGCGCTCCGCAATGGCATAATCAACGTAATAGGAATGATAAGATGCTTATCAAGGCTTGGGAGAAGTTGGACGATACGAAGTATAATCCATCTTACGGTTTTGCAGATTGGAAAGGAGAGAAGGTGCGGAAAGTTTCGGCATATAATAAATATCACAAGCCTCAAATTTCATTGAATCACCTTTGGGAGATTAACGATAAGTCAAGTTTGTCTAGCGTGCTTTACTTGTCTTTAGGGCGAGGAGGCGGATATGGAGGACGCTCTAATAAAGCTCATAAATATGATTGGTATGGAACTTCGAAGGGGGAGCCTACGACGGGTGATTTCAGAGCAGCCGATGGGACATTTAATTATACGGCTGTTTATAATTTGAATTCGATAAGTGTGACCGGTTCGGAAATGATCATGGCTATGAGCCGGAACGAGCATAATTGGTATGGATTGATTTCTACATATACGACCAAACTGGGACAATATTTTGATGTATACGGGGGAATTGATTTACGCTATTATAAAGGAAAGCATTATAATGAGATCGTGGATTTGTATGGGGGAAAATATTTTATTGATGATAGTCGGATGAATGTAAAATATAAGGCTGACGATTATACATGGCAAAACAAGGAATTGAAGAAAGGGGATATTGTTTACCGTGATTATGATGGTTATATGATGCAGGAAGGTTTCTTTGCGCAAGGGGAATATAACCGGGATGCTTTGAGCGTGTTTGTTGCCGGGTCTCTTTCAAATATAACTTATTGGCGGAAAGATCGTTTTTATTATTCGAAAAATGAGGCGAAATCGGATAAGGAGAGTTTCTTGGGTGGAACGGTAAAAGCCGGGGCGAATTATAATTTGACGGATCATCATAACGTATTTGCAAATATTGGGTATTTTTCCCGGGCTCCTTACATGCAAGGTGGAGTATTTTTGCAGCAGGATGTGAGTAACGAGACGAATCCGGATGCCGTGAACGAGAAGGTGTTTACTTTTGAGTTGGGGTACGGTTTTCGTTCATCTTGGTTGGATGCCAACGTGAATTTGTATCGTACTTCATGGATGGATAAGACGTTGGCCAATTTCTTTGAGAAGAACGGGGAACGGGTGCGGGTGAATTTGACCGGGCTGGATGCGTTACATCAAGGGATTGAGGTTGATTTCGTGTTACGTCCGTTGAAAGATCTGAAGGTTACCGGGATGTTTTCCATGGGTGATTGGCATTGGAATGGAGACGGTAAAGGATATGCTTATAATTCATCCGGAGAACCGGTTGATAAGAATGGAGATCCGGTAAACCAGGTCGGGGGAGAGAATCATGCTCAGAATGTTGTGAAAATGAAGGATGTGCGTGTGGGTAATTCCGCACAGACGACTTTTACTTTGGGGGGAAGTTATCAGTTTTTGAAAGGGGTACATGTGGGAGTGGATTATTCTCATTTTGCCCGTAATTATGCAAAGTTTACTCCTTCTTTAGGGTATGATTTGGGAGCTGAAAAAGCATTTGAATCTCCTTGGAGAATGCCGGCATATGGTGTTCTGGATGCTAATATCAACTATCGGTTCCCGTTGAGTAAGATGTTTGGCGTGATGGTTTTCGCGAACGTGAATAATCTTTTGGATAAAGAGTATATCGCTGATGCGGAGGATGGTGCTGGGCATAATAAAGATACAGCTAAGGTTTTCTATGGTTTCGGACGTACTTTTTCCGTGAACTTAAAGATCACGTTCTAAGATTATTAGCGATAAAGATGTAGTTATTTTGTGTATAATAAAATACAGTAATTGTTTTTTTATACATTTGCGGCGTTTTTCTCCAATTTTATTTGAGAAAGGTTGCAATATAAACTTTAACTATTTCGAAATGAAAAAAATCGTATTTTTAGTACTATTGGTAGTATTACACATTTCTACGTTTGCGCAGAATAATCAGGAAAAGAAACTGCCGGGTTATAAAACATCATTTGAAACCAACAAATTTTGGGATAATTGGTTTATTTCATTGAATTTAGGGGCTCAAACCCTCTATGCTGAGGGGTCTACAGATGCAAAGTTCGGTGATCGGTTAACCTTTATGCCGGCTTTGTCTGTTGGTAAATGGTTTACACCTTGGTGGGGAGTGAGAGTTCAAGGTTTAGGAGGTGCTCTACATGGATTTCAAAATAACGGAAAAACGATGTTACACAAGCATTACGGAGCTGTTCATGGTGACTTTATGTTTGGTTTGTTAAACTTCTTCGGTCGTTACAACGAGAATCGTTGCTTTGATTTGGTACCTTTTGCTGGAATAGGTGGTGCTTTTATCGGTAGTGATCAGTCTTTTACAATTAATGCAGGTATTCAAGCTCGTTTCCGGTTATCTCAACGTTTTGATTTGAATTTGGAATATGGTGGGATGATTTTGGATGATGATCTCGTGACCAGAGGCGGGTTCCCTAATGACGGGATTAGTAATTTGAGTGTCGGGGTTACTTTCAGATTCAAAAACCGTTCATTTAAAAAGGCTGTTAGCCAGAAACAGTATGCAGACCTTCAGAGTCTGACAAAAGCGCAAGAGGCACAAATCAAAGAATTGCTTCGTCGTACCCCGGACACCGTGGTTAAAGTGGTAAGACAGGAGGCTCCAGCAGCTGAAAATAGCGTGATATTTAAGGCTTTACCGACAACGATAAACTTTGCTTTCAACAGTTCAAAAATTGATCCTACTCAGGAGGTTGGGGTTTACAACTTGGTTCAATTTATGAAAGAAAACCCCGATGTGCGTGTTCGTTTAACCGGTTTTGCTGATAAACGAGGAACAGAAAAAGCAAATATGATTATTTCGGAAAGACGCGTGAATGCGGTTGCTGATATGTTTATTAGTAAATACGGAATAAATAAAGACCGTATCGTGAAAGATCATAAAGGTGTTAGTTCTCGTTATGACAAGGATGAGTGGAATCGTTGCGTTCTTGTTGAGATCATAAAATAACAGCTCATTATGGTATAAGAACCAGTTTGTTCTTGCATGGAGTCGCCCCCAAGAAACTTGACAATAAGCTCTTGGGGGCGTTTCATTTATTGTTAGGCCTTTTATATATGGGGAGAAATGGAAGAATATGTAATAGATTTTATACTTTTGCGAAGATTTAAAGAATATGAGCTATTTTGAGCTTTTTGTAGATGTATAGATTTAAAGAATGATGATATTATTACAGCGTTTTCGGGTGTATTTGCGTCAAATCTTGGACCCGTCAGATGAACAGGAGCGGGAAGAAGATACGGTGGAGGCTATCCGTAAGGGAATTGTGTTCCGGGGGACAAATTTGTGGGTATTGATTTTTGCCACGTTTATCGCATCTTTGGGATTGAACACGAATTCGACGGCCGTGATTATCGGAGCCATGTTAATTTCTCCGCTGATGGGGCCGATTATGGGGATCGGTCTGGGAGTTGGAATCAATGATTTTGAACTGATCAAGAAGGCTTTCCGTAATTTGCTGATCGCAACGATATTCAGCGTGTTAACGTCTACTTTATATTTTTTGTTATCGCCTTTGAACGAAGCTCGTTCGGAATTGCTGGCACGGACAACCCCCACGATCTATGACGTGTTGATCGCTTTTTTTGGTGGGATGGCGGGAATCGTGGCGTCTTCGACGAAGTTAAAAGGAAACGTGATTCCGGGAGTGGCTATTGCTACCGCTTTAATGCCGCCGTTGTGTACGGCCGGGTTCGGGCTAGCGAGCGGCAACCTGAGTTATTTCTTCGGGGCATTCTATTTGTTCACGATCAATTCGGTATTTATCGCGGTTGCCACGACTTTAGGAGTACGGTTGATGCATTTTTCGAAAAAGAAATTCATGGATAAGGAACGGGAAAAGAAAGTACACCGTATCGTGTACTCAATCATTTTCCTGACAATGGTTCCGAGTGTGTATATCACCTACAATATGGTGAAGACGAATATCTTTGAGACGAATGCCAGTCGATTTATCAAAAATGAATTTAATTTTCCGAATACGTTGGTGGTGGATCGTTACGTGAAAACAGAGAATCCGGAACGTCGGATTGAAGTATCATTGATTGGTAAGGAAATATCAGAGGAAGTGATCGTGTCGTTGAAAGAAAAGATGTTGCATTACGGGTTGCATGATGTTCCTCTGGTGATTCATCAGGGATTCGGGAAAGAGGATATCGAGATGCAAAATGACGTTAGTAATATGTTGTTGCAGGATTACTATATGCAGAATAAACAGCGGATTGCCTCACAAGAGAAAGAAATTTCCGTATTGCGCGAGAGATTGAACTCTTACTTGTTATATGATACGATCGGGCATCAGGTTACTCCCGAGGTGAAGATTCTTTATCCTTCCGTGAAAAGTCTTGCAATATCCAGGGTGATTCGTAATCAAGTGGATTCTTTGCGTGCTGACACCTTGTATGTTGCTATCGTGGCTTTTGAGCAACGACTAACTGAAAAAGAAGAGTATCAGTTCTCTGCGTGGTTGGCAGCCCGGATTGGTGTAAAAGAATTGAAACTGATAAAAGAATAGAGGTTTAGTAGATTGATATTCATGTTTTTATAAGGTGATGACAATTCTCAGGTTTTGATACATTGGGAGGAGTTGTCCCACTATTTACATTTAGATTAGAGGATGTGATAAGAGGTGTGTCAAAATTTGACACACCCCCGTAACTGAAATTGTTCTAGGTTATATCGAAATTACGTTAATTTAATGTATTTCACGGCAATAAAACTGGGGATGGTACAAAGCATGATCCAGAGAAAGAAGTATTGGTAGCCGATCAGTTCTTGGATATAGCCAGAGATCATGCCGGGGAGCATCATGCCGAGGGCCATGAATCCGGTGCAAATGGCGTAGTGGGCGGTTTGTTGCGGGCCTTTACTGAAGAGCATCATGAAGTAGGTGAGGGCCGTGAAACCGAATCCGTAACCGAATTGTTCGATGGCGACAGCGGAGGAGATTAGCCAAATGTTGGATGGATGAGTAAATGCCAGATAGACATACACGAGGTTGGGTAGATTCATTGCGGCAGTCATCCACCAAATCCAATGTTTTAGACCATTTTTGGCCATGAGGATTCCGCCTAGGATTCCGCCTATCGTGAGGGCAATCAGTCCGACAACACCATAGATAGTACCGACTTGCATGGTGCTTAGGCCTAAACCGCCAACTTCGGGATTGTCGAGTAGGAAAGGGGAGGCAATTTTTACAAGTTGTGATTCCGCAAAACGGAAGAGCAGAATAAAGGCTAAGGCAGCAATAATTCCCTTCTTTTGGAAGAAGGTGATAAAGGTTTGGAAAAAGGCATTCAGCGGGTTACCGTTTTTCATGGGAATATCATTTTCCGGTTTGGGGAGGATGAATTGGTGGTAGAGGAAGAGAAGTACGAATAGGATTGCTAATAGATAGAAGGTGACTGACCATGCCCTGGGAACGGCAATCTCTTCCGGGAGCGTGGAGGAATAGGTCTTTTCAAGCCAACCGGCGAGCATGACGATAAGGCCTTGTCCCGTGAGCATAGCGAGGCGGTAGGCTGTGTTACGGATACCAACGAAGAAGGCTTGTTTCTTGGTGTCGAGTCCCAGCATATAGAACCCGTCTGCTGCGATGTCGTGGGTGGCAGAACTGAAAGCTAATAACCACATGAATGCTAACGAGTAGCGGAAGGCGTGAGGTCCGGGAAGAGTCAGTGCTATTCCGGCTAATCCTCCACCGATCACTAACTGCATGGAGATGACCCACCAGCGTTTGGTCTTCACGATGTCTACCAGCGGACTCCATAGGGGTTTAATCACCCAGGGTAAATAAAGCCAGCTCGTGTAGAGAGCTATGTCCGTGTTGTTTATTCCCAACCGTTTGAACATGATGACGGCAAGTGTCATGACAACGACGTAAGGTAGACCTTGTGCGAAATATAGAGTGGGGATCCAGGACCAAGGGGATTTCATAATTTTAGATTTTAGATTTTAAATTCCAGCCGCACAATTCTCACACTTTTTTCATTTTCAATTCTCCATTTTCAATTGTTTGTAGTTGCGTGTTTGGGAAATAGTGTGAGAGGATTTGCTTGTAATCATAACCTTTGGCACTCATGACTGCGGCTCCGATTTGACAGAGACCGACACCGTGTCCCCATCCTGCACCTTTCAAGGTGAAACGGGTAATAGCTCCGGAGGTATCTTTCTCTGTTTCCACGATAAAGGCCGAGCTGTATAAATGAGATTGGGAGAGAGCCTTGCGGATGACAAGTTCTTTCCCGATAATCATGTCTTGTTTTGAACCTTGGATACGGAGACGGATGATGCGCCCGGAGACACCTCTTTCCACGGGTTCTATGGATTGAATGTCCCCGAAGTCTATCCCGATACGGGATGTTATTAATGCAGATAGTTCAGGGGGAGTGTAAGACACTTGCCAACGGAAAAAGTCTTGGGTTTCTTGATCATAATCGTTGAGAACATTTGACAGAACGGCTTTGTCCCGGGTATTACAGAATACATCCGGGATGGAGAGAATCCATTTTCGGGCGTTCTCTTCTTGGGATAGGTCGGGAGTTGAAGACTGGGTATCGCTATCAACCACTTTTGTCAGATAAGGATGCTTCACGGGTTCCCAGGTGTTTTCAAAATGCTCGGTTACTCCCCCGCAGCACTTGGAGAATCGGGCATCGCAGATCTCTCCGTCATACACAAGGACTTCCCCTCGGGTGGCCTCGATGGCTTGTCGGACAAATGGCATGTAAGCTTTGCTAATGCCTTGGTAGCGTTGACAATGATCGTCTGCACACACGTCGAAATGCTCGTGGTCTTCCCGGTCGTACCAACGGATATATTGTTGTTCATCCTGTATGCAGGAGTGGTAGGCATCGGTTAGTTTCTCGCTCTTTATTTTTTGTGCGATCAGCCAACTGCGGGAAATGACCGCGTGGGCTTTCAGGAGTTCCAAAGATGAGGTGGCACTCATTTCGGAAGAGATCACGCTTAGTAAATAATCTTCTAGGGGTAATATGTTGATTGCTGTCAGATGCTTTCCCTCGTCTATGATTTTCAATGTACCTTTGAACTTCTGATCTTCCGTGCGTTGCCAGTGAAAATTGATCCCGATCATGACATTTAACAAATCAAAGTTTGTCGTTTCAGCGTTCTCTGGTGTAAGGGTGAAGTGATCCGGTACGATCTGTGTTCCTGAAGATGAATGTAGAATCAAGTTCTTCCCTTCTTTGGAAATGGTATATTCTCCGGAATATTTTTGATCCTTGTTCCAGTAGGTTCCATTCAGACGGAAGGTGATGGCGGGAGCGAAAAGGATGCCAATGGAAAGAGTGATTGCCTTCGGCGAGTTGATTTTAGATTTCATGATTTTAGATTTTAAATTTCAGCCACACAAGGCTACCATTTCTGAATTACCTATTTTTAATGTCTTTTTTAATCATAAATCGCAAATTCTTGAATTGCTCATCGGTAAGGGTTAACTGGGAAAAAAGTTCTTCCAACAAGGTGGCGTCCAGACGGTTGAAATCTTTTTCCCGGGGTGAGATGATCAGACCGGCAAAGTCGACACAGCCGGGACTGAACAGTATGTTTTCATCTTCTTCCGCGAAGAATTGCCACGGGCGATGTTGACGACGGGGGAATATGACCACCCACCATTCGTTGTTTTCGTACCAGGCAAAAAGGTTCATCATGGGTTCCGGATCATTCGGGGTAATTTGTCCCACGAGGGACAATAATTGCTCGAAAATATCCATTAATTGCTCCCGGTTGTTTGAATGAAGTATGATATTCTTGCGAAGGTAGTGATGGATACTTTCGATTGTGGCTTCCCGTGATTCGGAAATCCACAAGATTTCTTTCGGGCAGGAGTTTACATCGGTTTCTAGGGGCATGATGTGACGGGCTGCCAGTTGGAAATGAAAATGATCCGGGGCGGAGGCTCCGCTACGGGGACCATTATAAAAGATCGTGTACTCCGAATAAGTTTGTGCAATGGCCAGCATGTCTTGGAAATGTCCCTTGATGAGCTGGGGAATGTGTTGTTTTGCCGGAACTGTGTAATGGCGGTCGAATATGGGATAAGGGTTTACTCGTATATCCAGCGTGGGGTTATAATCGAAACTAGCTTGTTCCGGCGGAATGTTTCCTTTACACAGAAAACAGGATCTTGCCTTGATCGATTGCTCGTCTATTTTAGCCACGGCCGATTGAATCCGGTCCGGGTTGTGCTGGATACGAATCTGGAACCCCTCGAAATCAATCGTACGATAAATGACATTCCGTAAGTGTTCGTAATTATTTCGGGCCAAGGGCCAATAGGCTAGTTGTGATTTCGTAAATTCGTCGAAAAACATGACAGAGAATGGATTTAGGATTTAGGATTTAAGATTTTTGATTTTTCTTCATTTTCAATTTCCCGTTGTCTTGCCAATATTTCAATCATACGAATTTTATCTTTATAGTAATTATTTGCGTTTACACGTTGGATGTTCAAGTCTGCGTCGGAATTACCTTCCCAGCGACGACATAAATATAGCGGTTCATAAATGCGTTCGATCTGGTATTCACGGGAGATTGCGAGTGCCGTGGCATAATCCTCCCCATAACTGACGTTCGGGATTCTGATTTGCCGGAGTAATGGCGTGTAAAATGCTCGGGGCGCCCCCAGCCCGTTGATACGTAAGGCGTTGTTACGCCCGTTGTCCGGCGTCCATTCCTTGTGGTCAATGATGCCGGGAGGTATTTCTTCCAGCTTGAAATTAACCATCTTGTAACTACCGATAATCATGGCACATTGACGTTTGTGGAACGTGTCGACAATGCGTTGGAGGACGTGTCGATTGATGTACAAATCATCACTATCCAACTGGATGGCGAATCGTCCGCAATGTTCGCTCATGATGGCATGTGTCCAGCATCCCCCGATTCCAAGGTCGGTGCGAGGGGGAATGATGTGGATTATTTGCGAGTGCTTTTGGGCCATCTTTTTAACAATAGCAGTCGTGTCGTCGGTGGAATGATTGTCGATAACAAGAATATTATACTTGAAATTGGTTTGTTGTGAAAAGACGGATCGTATCGCTTCTGCAATGGTCTTTTCCCGGTTGCGGACGGGAATAATAACCGAGACTTCAGTTTCAAAATACTCGTCTTGGAACGGGATGGTTTTGAATACGGGAGGCAAATAGGCGCCGATGGCCTTCAAGTGAGCCGTGAAAGCCTGTTCCATTTCAATTTGTACTTCCCGGTTACGAGGGTTCACGTAATCAAATTGCTTTTCACCGGAACGTCGGGAATCGTGTTCTTTTTCCGAATACAGGAATTCGGGAATCCGGAAAATCAATCCTTCCCGGGAAAGACGCAGGCGCAGATCGTAGAGTGCGGCAAAATTGTACTCCGTGTCCATTTCGCTGATCACTTTTTTTAAAACGTCTGTTCTGAATAAAAGAATTGATCCGAAATCAAAATCATCCCTGACGCTCCCCAATTGATAGTCAATAGTTGGGTGTGCAGTTTGCGAACCATTTTGTTCCGTGTAATAATCAGAGTAAAGCATGACGGCTCCGGTGGCTTGTGCCACTTGGAGAAAGCGTTTTTGAGCGTGTTCGCCTAGCCGGGGAGTCGGGTATTTCGTGTAGAAAAAGACATAGGGTGAATCTATCGTGGTAACGATTTCCCGTAACGTGGCAGTTTGTTCAAAATGCACGTAGGTATCTGTCTGTTCGTCCCTTTTTAGCCGGGAAATGATACAAGAAATAATAGACATAAATTACAAATTTAAGGTTTAAGCCAAAGATATATCTTTTTGTAGAAAGTGTATGAATTTTGGCGTATTTTATGTGAAAATAAATATCTTTGCGAAGTTACAAATAGAAGATGTTGGAGTTTTTTGTAAAGCTATATAGGAATCTTAGGTACACGGGGATGTTACTTGTTTTGTTGTTCGTTTCCTGGACAACAAAAGGAGGGACCGGTGAGCCCGATTCCCGGATATTAATTATCAGTTCCTACAACCCGGAAACTTCCCAGACGGCCAAGAATATATCGGATTTTATAGAAGAATATGGTCTACTTGGCGGAAAATTTTCGATTGACATAGAGAATATGAATTGTAAAAGTTTTTCCGAGGCTTGTATGTGGGAAGGGCGGATGAAAGAATTACTGGATAAGAATATCGAAAAAGGTTTACCGAAGCTCATTATTCTGTTGGGGCAGGAGGCATGGACGGCTTATTGGTCTCAGGATTCACTGATTACCCGGGATGTCCCGATCATGGGAGGAATGGTGAGTCGGAATGCTGTTTTGTTACCGGAGGTGGGTACTGATTTGGAGAACTGGGAGGCGGAGAGCGTGGACGTGATGAGTGATAATATTCGGGAATTGGAGGTTTTTGGGTTTGCTTACGAGTATGATGTGGTGGCGAATCTTCGGTTAATTCTGGATTTTTATCCGGAAACCAAGCATATCGCTTTTATCACGGATAATAGTTATGGGGGAGTCTCTTTGCAGGCTCTGGTAAAGAAAGAGATGAAGGAGAAATTCCCGGGGCTGGATTTGATTCTTTTGGATGGCCGGAAACACACGATTTATTCGATCAGTGATGCTATTGCCCGGTTACCGGAGAAAACGGTTATCTTGTTGGGGACGTGGCGAGTAGATAAAAATGATGGTTATTTTATGCGGAATGCCACGTATTCGATGATGATGGCGAATCCTAAAATTCCAGCTTTCACGATTACTTCTATCGGGATGGGGCATTGGGCTGTCGGGGGATGTGTACCGCGGTATAGGACTGTCGGAAAAGATATGGCCAGACAAGCTCTGGCGTTAGAAAGACAGCAGGATTCGATCGTGTTGGCAGGAATGCAGATCATTCCGAACGAGTATTGTTTTGATTACGCCAAGTTACGTTCTGAAGGATTCTTGGATAAAGCGGAGGTCAAGAATGCTGTTCTTTACAACAAGAAGTTGTCCTATTTCGAGGAATATAAATACCAGATTATAGGGGTAGTTTTGGCTTTTTTAGTTCTACTGTTCGGTTTCTTACTAGCCTTATATTTCTATTTTAGAACCAAACGTTTTAAAGATGCTTTGTGGCAGGCCCAGAAAGATAATATCTTAATACTGAATAATGTTAATTCCGGGATCAAGTTTATTCATCCGGATTTCACGATAAAATGGCATAACGGGATTGATTATGATATCGATCCGGAAAAAATTAAAGGTTCCAAGGGGCAAGTTTGTTATAAGGTTTTGAGAGGACTGGATGAACCTTGTTCTTGCTGTCCGGCGGTAGTGGCCATGAAAACGGGAAAAGTGGCTGATGTTGTTGTGAAATATGGGGATTATTACGTGTATATGTTGGCGAATCCTGTTTTTGATGATGATAATAATTTATTGGGTGTCGTGGTGCGTATGGAGGATATGACCAAGCAAAAGCAGGCTGAATTGGAGTTGCGGAAGGCAAAAGAAAAGGCCGAGGAGTCTGATCGGTTGAAGTCTGCATTTTTGGCTAACATGAGTCATGAGATCCGGACCCCGCTGAATGCTATTGTGGGATTTTCCGGGGTTCTGACTTCGGACGATTGTGATGCAGAAAGTCGTAAGGAGTACGTGGCAATCATTCAAAAGAATTCAGATTTATTGCTTCGCTTGATTAATGATATTCTGGATATATCCCGCTTAGAGACGGGACGATTGAAGTTGTCTTATGAAGAGGTTGAGATTGTTTCTTTGTGCCAGAGTGTGCTGGCTACGACCAGTTACGGGAAACGGGATGCGGTGGAGTACATGTTTCAGACTCCGTGTGAAGAATTTATGCTGGAGACGGACGTGCAGCGTTTGCAACAGATATTGATTAATTTGTTGTCGAATGCCAATAAGTTCACAGAACAGGGGAGTATCACGCTAGGAATTGAGATCCATAAAGAGCAGGATTGTGTTTATTTTAGCGTGACCGATACGGGACGGGGAATTCCAGAGGATAAACAGAAGAAGGTGTTCGAACGTTTTGAGAAACTGGATGAATACGTGCAGGGAACCGGTTTGGGATTGGCCATATGTAAGTTGACGATCACGATGATGGGTGGAGATATATGGGTGGATGGGGATTATAAGGAAGGAGCCCGTTTCGTGGTTTGCCACCCGTTGCACTTGGAACCGCTTTATGAAGAATAATTCGTGTTGTGATAGTACTTTTCTAGTTGTTCAATTGTTTTTTTTGAAAGAATCATTAAATGAACGTTTAATGATATTTCAAAATTATCCAATTTTACGATACGTACCAAGAATCCTAATATTTTTTTCTATTAATAATCAAGAATTTCACCTTTAAAGCTAAAAAAGGATATCCACCTTTCCTAAATAGCATTAAACGTTCGAATATTTATCTTTAAAGTTTAGACCGTGTCGGAAAAATCAGATATCGAAATTGTACATGATATAAAGAACGGGAGTGTCTCTGCTTTTCAAGAGTTGTACTCCCGGTATGCAGATATTGTCTATCGGAATATCCTTGCACGTGTGAATAGTTCCTTTGATGCGGATGATATTTTCCAAGACTTTTTTATTCAGGTGTGGGAGAAAAAAGATTCTTTTCAGGTTTCGTCTTCCGTGAAAGGATATCTCTTAATTTGGTTGAGGAATCATATATTGAATTCAATCAAACAAGAGCAGATTCGTGATAAATATCAGGATATATATGCTTCGGATGAAGAGGACGATTACACGTGGGTGAAGATCGTGGCCAAGGACTTGGATGAAAATATTCGGCGGATTGTGGAAGGATTTCCACCTCGTTTGCAATGCGTGTATATGCTCCGTCAAGAACAAAATTTATCGATAAAAGAAATTGCCGAGAAGTTGGCCGTATCCGAACAAACCGTTAAGAATCAGTTAGGTGATATTACACGTAGGCTCCGATGCGAGGTGAGTCGTAAAAATTTTTTATTTTTCATATAGTACCTTTTATTCCCCGGAATTGTCTTTAAGGTAAATACGGCGAATATGGGGATAAATGAAATATACGATCTTTTAAAGAAGTACCGGGAACATCGATGTACCCCGGAAGAGGAAGAGCGAATTGCCCGGTGGTACGAGCAATTTGATGATGAAGTTGAGAATTTACCGGAAGTTCCTGAAGGTAAACTAGAACAATTATGGTTTTTTATCAAACGCAAGATATATGTGCCTTGGACTTGGCGAGTGGTTGTGTTCTATCGTTATGCCGTGGCTATTATTATTTTAGCAATGCTGGGAAGTGGAGTGATTTATTTTCGTGGATCGGATGAACCGGAACGGCAGGAACTGACTCAGCAGGATATCCTGCCTGCGCAAGGTGTTGCTGTATTGCAATTGAGTGATGGTCGGGAAGTGCCTTTAAATAGTACGACCATTATTCAGGAGCAAGAAGGCGTGGTCATAAAAAATGATTCTTCCCATGTGCTGGACTATACGTTGGCTACTGCTAAATCGGAACCACTATATAATACGATTACGGTTCCGGCAGGGGGAGAGTTTCGAGTACTCTTATCTGACGGGTCAAGTGTGTGCTTGAATTCCTGTTCTGCTTTGACTTACCCTGTGCCTTTCACCGGGGACGTGCGAGAGGTGAAATTAACGGGCGAGGCTTATTTTGACGTGACGAAATCGGATAAACCTTTCATCGTGAAAATGGCAGATATTGACGTACGTGTGTTGGGAACTTCTTTTAATCTTTCCGGTTACACGACGAATCAAGATGTTTCGGTGACGTTGGTCAGTGGGGAAGTCACCGTGCATAATCACCAGTTACAGCAGGATTTCAATATTACTCCGGGGATGCGATTCGAGTATAATCGAGAGAATCATCAAGTAAAGATGACTGAGGTAGACCCGGAACTTTATATCTCTTGGATGAAGGGAAAGTTCCGGTTCGAAGATATGCGTTTGGAAGACATTATGGTTACGTTGAATCGTTGGTACGATTGTACGGTGTCTTATTCTGACGACGCTTTGCGGGATTTACGTTTCACCGGGGCGGCAGAAAAGGATCGTTCTGCTAGTTATTTACTGGAATTGATCGAGATGATTACGGAAGTGAAATTTCAAGTAGACGGGAAACATATATTAATTACCCGAAAATAAAATACAGGGAAATCTCACCTTCCCTGTATCTATGGATAACAACATTCACGAAAAAGTTTACCAGACGATGTTCGTGAGTGAGTCATTAACTTTAATTACAAATGTATGAAAAAAAATGGATCGGTAAAATTTTTAAGGTACATGCGAAATCTATTTTTTCTATTATTGATTTCAGCCTCCAGCGTTTGGGCGAGAGATGTTTATTCTCAGGGTGCGCAGGAGATGTTTAGCGTGAAGAGTGGGACTATTGAGTCGATCTTCAAACAAATTAAGAAACAGAGTGACTATGAGTTTTTTTACAACACGGCAATCTTGGATGTGAAACAGAACGTGATGTTGACTTCTACCAGCGGGACTTTAGATGAGATTCTGGCACAGGTGTTGGGCAAAAAGTACGAGTATCAAGTTAAAGATAACTATGTTCTTATTTCAGAAAAAAAGGTAAGCACACCGGATGAGGTGAAGAAAGTTACGATAAAGGGTGTGGTGAAGGATAAAAAGGGAGAATTGTTGCCGGGCGTTTCCGTTTTATTGAAAGGGACTGTGATAGGTGTGGCTTCTGATGGGAAAGATGCGTTTACATTAGTCATCCCGGAACAGGAGAAGATCATGCTGATGTTTACTTTTATTGGAATGAAAACAAAAACAATAGAGTATAAAAAGCAAGAGAAACCAATCGTTGTAATACTTGAAGATAATGTTACCGAGATGGATGAAGTTGTGGTAACTGGTTACCAGGAAATTAAGAAAACAAGAATGACAGGTTCTGTTGAGGTCGTGACTTCTAAAGATATAGCCAATAAGGGGTATACAAGTATAGAAGATGTGTTAAAAGGTCAGATGGCGGGAGTTGCTGTTATGAATTTGTCTGGGCGACCAGGAGCTCAAGCTACAATCCGGATTCGAGGTATAAATTCGTTGACAGGAGATACAGATCCTATCTGGATCATCGATGGAATGCCTCTTTCGGGAGATGTTCCGGAAATTAGTATGGGAGGTACGGAATTTCAGGAGACAGTATTAACTAGTGGAATTGGTAATATTCCTCCTGATGATATTGAAAGTATTACTGTGCTAAAAGATGCCGCAGCAACAGCGATTTATGGATCACGGGCTGCTAATGGAGTTATTGTTGTTACCACAAAGAGAGGATCTGTCGGGCGTTCGTATATAAATATTCAAGCATCCTATGGCTTGAGTGAAGCTCCTGGTAATCGTTTGAAAATGATGAATACTAAGGAAAAAATCGCCTTTGAGCGTGGTATTTATGAGGATTTCCCTGGACTGAATATCGGAGGACGGGTTTACCAGTTATTGAAGGATGTTGATAATGGTAAAATATCCAAAGTAGAGGCTGACGCTGAAATTGATCGGTTAAGTAAGATCAACACGAATTGGTTTGATGAAATTTTCCGAGTGGCTCAAACACAAAATTATAGTATTTCTCTTTCCGGAGGAGATGAAAGAACACAATATTATGGTAGTCTTTCTTACCTTTCTCAAGAAGGAGTTATGCCAAATAATAAGTATGAAAGTATGGGAGCTTCTATAAAGTTGACCCATGATTTCAATAGATTTTTACGAGTTCATTTTGATGTACGTAGCACGTTGAGAAACGACCGTAGTTCTGCTTCTCCGGTCAATCCTTTGGATTATGCTACTTACGCTAATCCTTATGAACGTCCGTATGATGATAATGGGAATTATGTTTATGATCGTAGTTCTTATTCAACCAAGAGTTCGATAAAAGACGGTTATGAATATGATTTTAATATTTTAGAAGATTTGAATAATAATACAGCGAAATCGAGATACTTAAGTAATCAAGTGAGCTTGAAATTAGAATTCAAGATTATTGAGGGGTTGATGCTTTCTTCTATGGGAACTTTTTCGAATTCAAACAATCATTCAATGCAGGAATTGGTTCCAGGATCTTTCGCTTCTAAATATAATTCTTGGTTGGGAGGAATCTATTCAGAGGGAGAAGTCCCGGATGAAATGAACAATGGAATGATGAAAGAATCTACTTCGCGTTCTCAACAATGGACAATTCGTAATCAATTGGAGTTTGCCCGTGGATTTTCTGATGGAGATCATTATATCAATGCTTATTTGGGACAGGAAGTTTCTTCAACAAAAGGATATGGTTTTTCAAGTATGATTCCTGAATGGAGTGATGTTTATGGTGTTGCGAGTTATCCTGATTTAACGGGAATGACGATAAAATCGGCTTTTAAAAGCTCGTTGTCAAGTTTGGGAGGACATTCTGAATCTCAAGATAGAAGTGTTTCCCTTTTTGTAACAGGCTCTTATAGTTATAAAGATCGTTACGTGGTGCAAGGAAGTGCTCGTTTGGATGGTGTTGATATTATCGGAACAAAGAATCGTTTCTCTCCTCTTTGGAATGTGAGTGGAAAATGGAATCTGCATAATGAGCCTTTTATGACTCGATTCGGTTTTATAAGCCAATTGGCAATAAGAGCTTCTTATGGTTTTGTTGGAAGTATTGACCGTAATGCCCTTCCTTTCTCTGTTCTGAGGAAAGTCGGTAATTTAACATATGATGGTGAGAAAATCATGGATCGTTATGATCCTTCGAATCCTTCGATCAAGTGGCAACGTCAAGAGAATCGGAATATTGGTTTTGATGCCTCGTTATTTAACAATCGGGTTAATTTGGTTGTCAATTACTATAATAATGATACTCGTAATTTGTTGGATGAAAAGAAAATTGCGGCATCAACAGGTCGTCTTGCTGTTACAGCGAATGTCGCATCTGTTAATAATAAAGGTTGGGAGATCAGTTTACGGACATTGAATATTCGCACGGATGATTTTAGTTGGGTGACTTCAGTCAATTTTACTAAAAATAAGGATAAGGTTACGGAAACGTACTATCAAGACTTAAGTGAAATTTCAGCAAGTACCAATTCTACATTTGAATCTTTATATAGTCTGTATATTCAAGGACAACCGGTAAGAGCTTTTTATGGGTATAAATTTGCAGGTGTTGATCCGTATACTGGAAATACATTGGCTTATGTAGATGGGTTTGATGATGACGGGAATCGATTAGGGATGTTGAATGCTGAAGGAAAATATGTTTATAATATGGATAATGATTTGACTGTCCAGCTGGCTAATGCTTCCCGGAGCTATTTAGGACGGAGTGATCCACCTATCACTGGAGGTTTTACGACACAATTTAATTATAAACGGTTTAGTCTTTTTGCTCAGTTTACTTACATGACAGGTCATTTGGCTCGTTCTTTCCAATATTATTCCGGGGGAACAGCTTACGCGGCTGCTAAAAATGTACTGAAGATTGAGGCAAATCGTTGGAGAAAACCCGGAGATCTAACGGATATTCCTAGGTATGATACGGGACGGACTGAATATTTGTATCAATTATTTGATTTCCGTTTTGAAAAAGGAGATTATTTGAAATGTAATAATATTTCATTAGGATACAATTTAGAGCAAAGTATTTGTGATAAATTACATATCACTCGGGCTCGCTTGAATTTCAATATGGCAAATGTTTTCACGTTGACGAAGTTCAGAGGAATAGATCCTGAAACGAAAGGAGCCTTCACTTATCCGAGTGCTCGTTCATATACATTTTCTTTATCAATAGGTATTTAAGTTAGGAATTATGAAAAAGAATATATTATTAGTGCTTGTTGTATTTTTATGCGGGGCATGTTCGGACTTTTTGAATATGCCTCCTAAAAATACGAAGGTTGTTTATACGATGGAAGATGTACGAGGAGCAATGTCTACCTTGTTGTTTGCAACTACTTCATCAAGTTATTGTAAAGGATACGTAAGTAGTCCGGTTATGTTTAACGGTGAGTACGTGCAATATCCTTTTACAAGACGTAACAATGTTTCTTCTATTTTGTACACGAATGATTTAGATTTGGAAAATTTCTTGTTTGATGATTTTGCGAATCCGTCTCGAGGGGGACAAAACTTTATTAAAGAGTATGGAGAGATAAAAAATTGGGAAGGATATTTATTCCCAAGTGATCTGTGGAAAGAAGTATTTGTATCGATTGGTTATATTAATATGGTATTGAAAGATTTGGAAAATGTACCAGATTATAATAAAACAGATTATGAACGGATTGCGGGAGAGGGGAGAGTGATGCGTGCTTATTATTTGTTGAGATTGAATCAGTTATTTGCTCCTTATGATAAAGATGAGTATGGAATTCCGTTTAATTTTGATGCAGATGTCGTACAAGGAAGAAAAAGATGGAAACAGACAGATTTGTATAAAACGTTGATAGGGGAGATTACGGATGTTTTAGAATATGAAACTGTTCCCGAGGAGTCTTGGAATATTTTTTTTAATAAGAGAATTATGTATGCGATTTTAGCTCAAGCTTATCAATTTAAAGCCGGGTCTTGTGCTGCAGAAGAGGATGATTGGAGTAAGGCTGAGTTTTATGCAAAAGAAGCAAGGATGGGTGCACGAGTGGAGAGTACTGTTGAAGAGCAGTCTGAATTGACAACAGTTCCATTGACAAAGTCTACGACGAAGCCTCATAGATTTGCTTTGTTGCGTTTTTCTTTGTATGCTTATGGCGGGAATGATTATGCTCCATGGGGAAGACCGGAACAAATGTTGGTTCAATGTCCTTCAAAGGAATTGTATGATCTTTATGATGAAGATGATATCCGTCGGGAAGTCTATTTTAAGGAGATAGATGGGAAGGTATATGTTACAAAATGGCAATGTACAAATGAACATGATGTTAATGATGTACATATTCTTTTCCGTTTTTCAGATTTGTTATTAATAGAGGCAGAGGCTTTAGCTCGTCAAGGTAAAGACGGTGCTTTGGATTTGTTGAATGAATTCAAAAGTAGTAAGATTCCTGGATATGCTGGTTACACGGGTGGTGATGTTATAGGCGAGATATTGAAAGAACGTCGCAAGGAATTTGTTTACGAGGAACAGATGAATTGGCTGGATATGAAACGAACTGGAGCTAGTGTTTCTCGTAAGGCAAAGGATGAGGCAACGGATGAAATTAAAACTTATACGCTAGAAGGTAACGACTATCGTTATACATTCCCGCTTCCTGCAGATTATGAATTGATGTATAATAATGTCCTCCAGAATCCTGGTTGGAAGTAATACAAATGTAAAAGTTATATTATGAGATATATAATAATGATTTTTGTCACGCTACTTATGTTAAGTTCGTGTGAAAAAGAGGAGAGTGTAATTCTTGATTTGAATATTTCTCCGGATGAGATTTCAAGGATTGAATTGCGTGCAGATCATAAAACGTTAGTTCCTAATGGTGTTTGTAAAATGGGATTCCATACTTTTGTGTACGCTAAAAAAAATGTAATGTCTTACGGTCGAGATGAAGAGACCAGAGAATTTTATGGTAAAGAAATCGAGGAGGAATTTTTAGTTCCGGCAGACCAAATTCCGGATGGTTATGTGAAAGTGTATGATCAAATTGGAAATGTTTTGGAAGATGGTTACTATGCAACGATGAGTGATGTTCCCGGAACAGTTCTACAATTTTATGCGAAAGGAGGAAATTTAGAAAGTAATAGTTTGGAAGTTACGATAAGGGAGTTGCCCAAAGAGGATTACGAAGAGATTGTGATTCCAGTTGTCTTTCATGTACTTGTTCCTCCAGCTACTGCGACTCCTTCCTATGATTTAAGCGTGGAGTTTTTGGAAGAGCAGCTCCAACGTGTTTCTGATGCTTTTAATCGTAAAATAACGACTGATCCTAATGCTGGAAATGCTAAAGTCGTGTTTAAACTAGCAACTTACGATCAGAATGGATTAAAAATGCAGGAACCGGGAAAGAATATAGAGAATATTTCTGTATCAGATTTTACGAATATGGGAACTTCTTCAAATAAGACTAAACCTTATCTGTCATATATATTGGCAAAATGGAAACGCCTTATTTGGGATCCCAATAAATATTTGAATATTTGGTTGGCTAAGTTTACCACGTTTACTTCTACAACGGGAACTTCCACGTCATATCAGATGTGGCCTCCTAGGGTGATGCATCCGGATTATGACTTGGCTTCTATTCCTGGGTTGGATTGGGAACATAAGGAGTCTTTTAATTTAGATGATGTTGAAGATTGTCGAGAAGTTGGTTTTATGGTGAATTTGGCGGCCCTTTATACGCCAACAGCAGTACAAGGATCAAATGAATTTAGTTTGGCTACCCCCATGGCTGAATATTTTGGTATTCTTCAAACGAGATGTGATATGTATAAGTATTTGAATGAAGATGGTGATAGTGATTATTGTCCGGATACTTATAGTTTTGATTATGGTTTTTACCCTTCAGTGTTTAAAGCTAATAATCTGGACGGTCAACCGGAAAATGATCCTACTCGTCCTTTAGAGTATTTTACTTCGTTTAATGTAATGGATATGTATAGTTATAAAAATTCCCTTTCTGTTGATCAAGTGAAACGCTTAAGAATGGTTTTACAACAATGTCCTTCTCGTTGGGCCTATAAATCTGATTGGGCTTTTACGGGTGGAAATTGATTTTGTGTATAGTGTTAAAGACTCAAAGTTTTGTAAGTCGACATTGTACCTTCTGTGCTACAATTTATGCTGAAAAACGTACCGTTGAAGGTACGTTTTTCTTATTTATCGGGTATAGAAATCGATTTGTTTCTTGATAGCCCGGATGCAAACGGGGCAGAAGTCATCACCGGATAGGGTGTTCATCAAACAATCATAACGAGGACGGTAAACACCCTTGGATACGTAACCACCTCCTTCATAGGCTCCGAGTTTCTTGGGATTTTGGGGATCGTAGGTAGTGGGAACGGGAGTATCTTTATCAAGCATATCTTTCCATTTCTTATTAAAGTTTGTCAGTGTGGTAAGATTGGCCTCCCAGGGTTCCACGTTGGTCGGGTACATATCGTTGTAACTGCTACCGACTTCCACGTATTCGTCTCCAAGGCCGAGGAATAGGTGTCCGAACTCGTGAACATAAACCTTGGCCGCATGGAGGTTACCGGAAATGCTGATGCCGTAATGGTTATAAATGGCTCCACCACCATATTTTTGCGTGTTGGCAATAATGTAGATGAAGTCGTAGGGGGCGTTAGCGGATAAATCCCGTAAACTTTTATTGTCGTAAGTCATGATGTAACGTTCGGAATCGAAAGTGTAAAAGGAAGAATTCAGTATAGTATTCTTCCAGATGTATTCACCGGGAATATCGACACCGGATTCTTGTGAAGGAGCAAGAACAGCTCGGATGTTAAATAAACCTTGATTTTCTTTGTAGGGAGAAAGGCTGAACAAGCCTTCTGCGAAAAGTTTGCAATCGGCTTTAAATTTGTCCATTTCATCTGCCGTGTAACCTTCGGGGAGCAGGACGATGTCCACCCGGCGTGACGGGTTTCCGGTATAATGTACGTCATAAGTCGGGTATTGCATCCGACGATCCTTCTTGATAAAATAGTTATCAACATCCACTGTATATTCAAACTTCTTTACGAATTTACCTTTCTTGTTCCGGGCGGATATTTCAATACGTACGTCATTTTTCGGGAAAGGCATGACTACTGTTTCTGAGCAATAACGTTGAGTCGTTTGGGCTTCATCGGTGGTTTGCCATTCTCCGAAAAGAGTGCAATACCCCCGGGAATAAATGAGCTGGTTAGAGGCCACGTCGTACACGTTGAGATAATAATTCCCATAGAACATGGTAACGATGAGGTTGGTCTTCGAACCGCCCCAGTAAGGTTCTTCCAGTAATTCCTCGAAATAAATTTCGTCATGCTGGCTATCCCCGCAATGGGCGTAATCCATACGTAATGTTTTGTTGTGAAAGTATTTGTCGAATTGGGCCCAGGATTGATTTGCTTGTAATAATAACATGATGCAGGGCAAGAGTGCTATGATTCGTTTCATAAATCTGTTTTATTATGTGTTTATCTTTGTGCAAAGATAGTTTTTTACTATTTTTATACACGAATAAATCTGTATAATAATCCTTAGGGAAAATGGTTCAAGATGAGTTATTAATAGAGCAGTTGAATCAAAAGCAGGTGGGAGCTTTTAAAATATTGTTTGACCGATTTTATCGTTATCTCGTGCTATATGCCATGAAATGGGTAGAGAGACAAGAGATTGCGGAGGATGTCGTGCAGGACTTATTCGTGCAGGTGTGGGAACGGGATACGATTTACAGTTCATACTATGGTTTTAAGAATTTCTTGTATAACTCGGTGAAGAATGCCTCGTTGGATTATTTGAAACACAAGGAAGTGGAAGGAAAGTACGTGCGTTACACGCTTCGGACGTCAGAGACAGGTGAAGTACCAGAATTGGAGGTTATGAAAGATGAGGTGTATCGCCGTTTATACCAGGTATTGGATGAATTGCCCAAGCGGTGTCAGGAAGTATTTAAATATTGTCTGGAAGGAAAAAAGAATAGCGAAATTGCGGAAATCCTTCAAATATCCGAGTTAACCGTGAAGACTCAAAAACGGAATGCTATTGTTTATTTGCGAAAAAGATTGGGTGGTGTATATGTGCTATATGCCTTGTTTAAAGTGGGTTTCATGTAATTGAAAAATATTTTCTATAAAAAGTCGATTTTTTTATACTCCTTTTTTATACTCTTGTCGTCTTTGGTGTAAAATAACAAGGATGATGAAACATTACGATGAATATATTATACAATTAATCCAACTTTATCTCGTGGGAGATTTATCCGGGGAAGAAAAAGTGAAGTTGGAGGAGTGGGTTACTCAAGATCCTTCGCGAGAGAAGCTTTTTAAAGAGATTTGTAATGAAAAGAGTGTCGCCTCCGATTTTGGTATTTACGAGAAGGTGAATAAAGATTCTGCATGGGAAAAGGTCATTTTGAAGGGAAACATCAAACAGAAGAATAATGCCCGTCGTTTAGGGTGGTATAAATTCGTGGCAGCCGTGATGATTCCTTTGATGGTGGTAGCTGTGGGATATTTTATAAGAGAAACGAAACAGGGGATCGAGCCGAAGGATACGGAGTTTGCCAGTATTGAGCCTGGAAAGAGTAAGGCTATTCTTCGGTTGGCTGATAATCGAGTGATTGAAATCACGAGAGAACAAGAAACTCGTTTTGATGTGGCAGAAGGTATTGCGGCTACCAATAACTTGTCAGGAATGGTTTACCCGGAGCAGGTGGCAATGGGGAAGGCGGAATATAACGTGTTGGAAGTTCCTCGTGGAGGAGAATACACGGTTACCTTGTCTGACGGGACGGTTGTTTACCTGAATTCGGGCAGTGAATTGCGTTACCCCGTGGCTTTCGGGGCTGAACGACGGGACGTGTTTCTTTCCGGGGAGGGATATTTTGAAGTGGCGAAAGATGCAGAACGGCCTTTTTTCGTGAATGCGGATAAATTAAAAATCCGTGTGTATGGAACTTCTTTTAACGTAAATACGTACAATATAGCAAATGTTGAGACTGTTTTGGTCGAGGGGAAGATTGGCATTCAGGGAAACAATGCGGAATACACGGTGAAACCGGGACAGTTGGCTCTTTATAACAGGGAGAAAGGCACTATGGAAATTCGGGACGTGGATGTGCGGCCTTACGTGGCGTGGAAGGAGCATGAGTTTATGTTTGATAACGAGAGCTTGGAAGAGATTATGAACACGTTGTCTTTATGGTATGACGTGGATGTATTCTTCCAGACTGCAAGTTTGAAACAACTTCATTTTACCGGACATTTGGGACGTTACGAGGAGGTTTCCCATATTCTTGATGCCATATCAGGAGTAACTCAAGTGAAATTTTCGGTGAAAGGAAGAACAATTATAGTGATGGAATAAAGAAATAGCGGAAGATGTTACGAGCATTTTCCGCCATCAATGATAATAGGACAAATAGGCTAATGTTACGAGCAATGCCTAGTTGTAAATACTAACATTCTAACTACAAAGGTATGGAAAAAATTCTATTATGCCTTAGGGTTTACCGACCTCATGGGCAAAAATTTTGGAAAACTATGAAGCTTTTTATTTTTTTGATGTGTTGTTTCACATTTTCCCTTTCGGCAAATAGTTTTGCCCAACAAGAGAAAGTCAACTTGGATCTACAAGGAGTATCGATAAAAACGTTATTTAGCGAGATCCAGCGTCAGACGAATCTGCATTTTATTTTTAACACGGAACAATCTGAACAGTTGAATAAGTTAACTGTAAAAGCGAAAGAGGAGTCCGTGAAGTCCGTGTTGGATAGAGTTTTTGAAGGAACTGGTTTCACTTACACGTTCCGGGATAATATTATCATGGTTCGTTTCGAGGGGAAAAATCCCGTGCAACAGGCAAATAA
>OGJK01001092.1_pt1 | contig 26008 bp, 30 predicted proteins | sample 1571961 | NCBI WGS metagenome assembly OGJK01 (sample SAMEA2582120, study PRJEB24529) | metagenome | biome: Human gut stool | place: China | collected 2011 | reverse complement strand
AGGCATTATCCAGCGTGATGCGGTGGTCCATGCTAACCGGATTCGCTCGTATCTGATGGCAGCATTTAACTACGGCTTAAAAGCTGATAACGATCCGATGAATACCAGTGTGGGTATTACGTTCGGTCTTGAAGTAAATCCGGTATCGGCCATACCGAAGCAGTCCTCAGCGGAGAAAGTGGGAGATACATGGTTAACGCTGGAGGAGCTACGTTTTGTCATGGAGCAGTTCGCTCAGGCAACTAACGTTGGGCCGCTGATGCAGCACCTAATCCGCTTCTGTGTTTATGCTGGCGGGCAGCGACCATTTGAAATGATTGCCAGCCAGTGGAGCGCGATTGACTGGCAGCAAAAGACGTTACTGGTTATAGCTGATGTATCGAAAAACAAGCGTGAGCACCTGATCCCGCTGACTGAATCGGCACTACAGGAATTAACCTCAGTGAAAGAACTGACTAAGGAAAGCAAGAGTCCCTATATCTTCCCACTCTCGACCAATGGAGAGCGCCCGGTACGTACCGATAGCCTGGCCCGTTCCATCATGTACTTCCGGGCTTTTAATCCTGAGTTTAAAGTTTTCACAGCGCGCGATTTACGTCGGACCTGTAAGACTCTGATGGGGGAGGCAGGGATCAGCAAAGAGATCCGTGACCGTATCCAAAATCACGCTTTGAACGACGTTAGCTCGAAACACTATGATCGTTATGATTACCTGACTGAAAAGCGTAGGGCGCTTGAGATCTGGGAAGATCGGATTAACAACTATCAACGACAGCAGGAAAACAACGTTGTGAACTTGTTTGGGCGGAGGTGAGAGCTTGGCAAAATATGAGCTTAATTCTGCAGAAGAGCGCTATCAGCCCGGCTCTGGAGACTTAGTACTGGCTAATAAGCTGGGGATCATTGATGAACAGGAAATGGAGGCGCTGGAGTCTGGCTTGCTGCTGATGCTGTATGAGCAGCTATTTATCGAAGGCCAGCCGCCAGCGGCGCTGGCTTTTGAGCACGTCAGTAGGTGGCATCGCCAATGGCTGGGGAATGTGTATGACTGGGCAGGGAGGTTACGCAATGCCAACCTGACTAAGGATGGCTTTCAGTTTGCGGCTGCCGACAGGATTCCGCTGCTGCTTGATGGTTTCGAGAAGCTGTTTCTTTCCCGGTCTGGTGAACTGAGAGCCCTGACTCGTCCGAAGCTCGTTAGTTATCTGGCTGAATGCCACGTGGAGTTTATTTTGGTCCACCCATTCAGAGAAGGTAACGGGCGTCTGTCGCGGCTGCTTTGTGATGTGCTATCTGTGCTAGCGGGGAAGGGCTTACTGGACTACAGCCTGTGGGATGAACACAAGGCATTTTACTTCAAGGCAATACAGGCGGGTGTTTCAGGGAACTACAGCCCTATGATGCAACTGGTGAGCGACATCTTGCCAGATTAACGGGCGAGGCCAACGGCTTTCGCCTGTGCCTGATTTTGCTTGAGTTGCTGCTCAATTTTTTGCACAGAAACACCGGTTTCTATCGCGGTTGAGCTGGCAACGGAACGGTAGATTTGAGTTCTGGTGATCTGAATATGTGCTGTTTTTTTTGTCATGGTGAAAGCCTCGTTTTGCTGCCATGATTCTAGTTCGGATGGTAACTGCCTGCAAGGCTGCTATCAATAGGGGGACAACGATGAATACTTGCATCGTTCATAGAGTAGCGCTGTACATCTCTTGATTTGAGATGATGACAATACTTTCTTATCATTAAATATCTTTTAAACTCATAGGCTTACCTTGATACAATCCTTTGTAATTTGTAATATCAATGTATTGGTGGTGGTAAATGACAAGTAACTCTAATTTTTTTGATGCTTCTGCATTTTTTAATATTCCTGAACAACCTGATATTCCCGATGCGTTTTATCGTGTTGACGAATTCTCGAAGAAATTTAATGTGGAACTTGAAGAAATTATATCCATATGGCTGGATGATAAAATAAGTCTCTATGTTAATCTTCGTTCAGAGTACTGTCGAATTGTTCGTTACGCGAATGAGAAAGAACTTCGCTATGACACATTTAACATCAGCATTGGTAGGGATTTTTATCAAAGTAAACATAATCAACAGTCTGCAATAAGGGCCTTCATACCCTGTGATCAATCTGAAATAAAAGAGTATCCAAATTTTAGTGGGCGCAGTTTTTTTAAATACATGTACAATGGATACGCCAGTGGTTTTTGGAGACTCAAACCTACCAAAACAACCCATTTGGCAAGGGGTAATTATAACCTTAGAAATGCTAATGAAGTATGGGGAAATACCCCTGGAGAAGTTACAGTGTATGGTCATGATAACAAAGATCATCTAATTTTTAATAAAGATTTCTTTGTTTCCCATGCTGACTTGCAGATTGATGGAGAAAGCTATCATAAGCTTCTCAAATCATTAACCCCTGAAAGTAGTGAACTTATAAGGGCAGAAAAGAGTCATATCCAAAACTTTATCGCTGCCATACTAATTTATAAATATTGCAGGAAGAATAATAATAAACTCAAGGCGATGCCTGCGACAGAAATTTTAAACTCACTTAGAAATTCTTGTTGTAAAGAAATTGAAGAAGTTAAACGATCAACAGTCGATCGATGGTTTAACGATTATTTTGATAAAAAGAGTGACTCTCTTACACAAATAAAAAATGGTGGATGGTCTCAAAAAAAAGATGATGTCATATACATTCTATCCAAGTCGTACTACTGGAATGATGATTTTGATGTAATGCTCGAATTGATTGTCAATGATTTATTAAGAGAATCTGAGCGACTCAACTTACAAAAAACAATCACCCAAAAAGAATTAATTGATTACCTAAGAAATATTTACTTTTCCCCTGCATATAAAACTGCTCAATAAAGTGCTCAATCAAGTGCCCACTTTGTAGCAATTGAGTGGGCACTCATCTCCTTTATATTTTCATCTGAATTGTACAAACTGCTTCTACCAAAACGAAGGAGGCAGTATGAATACAACATTTACCCCCCCACCCGCAGAAAAACGACTTCAGATCTTGCGCGATTACGGTGAGAAAGGTGACCGGCTAGTGCGGGAGAAGGAACGCCAGTATATCACGTCCATTTCTCGGTCAACAGCCTGGAAACTGGAACGGTCAGGTAAGTTCCCTCAGCGCAAGTCCATTGGTCTGAAATCCTGTGGTTGGTTGTTAAGTGACCTACTCTGTTGGATCAATGAACGCTGATAATCTGAAATTTTTTCATCATTTTTTTTGTTTTTTTATCTAATGGTCGGAAATGCAACTTGCTATTTCCACTATTAATAGCGGAATAGCAACTTATGCGGAGGTATTTTCGACACTAATTGATCATGAGGTGTCTTATGTCAAGAAACCAAACATTTCCTATACATCACTTTCCAGCAACAATCGGGCATGCAATTTATGAGGCAGAGCAACAAACTCAGGCTCCACTTCCCTTGATTGCAGCAGAGATGCTTGGCGTGATTTCTCTGGTTTGTCAGAACCAGATTGATGTCTGCAGGCTGAATAATCTGCGTAGCCCCGTATCACTGCTTATCGTGACAATTGCGGAGTCAGGGGAAAGGAAAAGTACAGTGAATAAGCTTTTAATGAAGCCGCTGTACCAACGAGAAGAGCAATTTTTTGAGCAATATAAGTTGGAGTTCATTGACTGGAAAAATAACGTAAGGATCTTCAATGCAGAAGAAAAGGCCTTGATGTCAAAGCTGAAATCGGAGATTCGCCGTGGTAAAGACCCATCAGCGACGCGTGAGTCTTTAAAAATGCTGCAAGCCAGCTGTCCTGTAGAACCCGTCAGGCACAAGTGGATATTTAACGATGTGACACCTGCGGCGCTAAAAGAGCATCTCTGTGGGCACAACAAGTCAGTTGGCATAATGTCAGATGAGGCAGGGAGTATTTTTAATGGTTATACATTAAATGAGCTACCACTCATTAATAAAATGTGGGATGGGTCAACTTATTCAGTAGAAAGGAAAAACGAGCCAGAAAGGTTAATAAAAGATGCCCGACTGACGCTATCTCTGATGGTTCAGCCTATAGTCATGAACGGGTATATTGAGAAGAAAGGTGAAATGGCAAAAGGGATAGGTTTTTTTGCACGTACTCTGATTAGTCATCCCTACTCAACGCAAGGACAGAGGAAAATCACTAACCCGGTTGTTTCGAGTGAGCACTTACCGGTGTTTCACAAACGATTAATGGAGATCGTTGATGAAGGTATGATTAATCAGGGTGAAAGAATTTGTTTGCATTTTTCTCCTGAAGCCGAACTGGCATGGATTGATTTTTATAATCGAATTGAATCAGAAATGGGGCTTATCGGTAATCTGTCAGACTTTAAAGATTACGCATCTAAAGTAGCTGAAAATATGGCAAGAATCGCCGCCTTGTTGCACTACTTCAACGAAGACAAAGGAGATATATCCCTTATTGCCGTGGAAGCAGCCATAGCGATCAGCCTGTGGTATGCAAATGAACACATTAACATTTTTTCTAAACCTAAGGAATCGATGATGATAAATACAGATGCTGATGAATTGTACTGGTGGGTAAAAAATTACTGTAACCAAAATCTTTTACCGTACATCAGAAAAAACACCATACAGCAATATGGACCTAATCGATTTCGGGATAACAAAAAAACGACAGAACTTTTAGGTATGCTTTATTCTCAAGGTAAGATAAAGACCTATAAGAAAGGGAAGACTATTTTTATTCAACCTGTAGATACATTGGATGTGATTTAATGAGGGAATAGGATGCGGGAAATAGATAGGCATAGTATCTAAATTACAACTAATTGCAGAGTTATTTTTAATTAGCCATTATTGGTAGGGAGTGTTTTTGCCTTAATTAAAATGTAGGAAAGGTATTATATTCTTCTCTATTAAGTGAAGCACTAATCAAAAGCCACTAACATGGTCCTGTGATAATACAGGACCATTGAAAACAGGAGTATCTAATGAATTTATATAATGGCTCTCATGGTGAACATGTTTTCGATTATAAAGTTAAAATTAAGAAGACTTTAAACAATGCCATCAGACAATACCCTCGTACAATGGCATTGCGGGTAGATCTTCATTATCCACCGATTCTGGATCGAGGTGATACCATCTCCTGCTTTCATAATCAGGAACCAGGCGCGATCTCCCGATTCCTGAATGCTCTGAAAGCAATGCTCACCGCAAGTGAGCATCGCAGAATGCGTGACGGTACCAGAGTACATCCGAATACATTACGTAATATCTGGGTCAGAGAATTTACACTGATGGGTAAATGCCACTTTCATATTTGCCTATTGTTCAATAGAAATGCGTATTACCATTTAGGTGATTTTAAATACGAAGACAGCCTGGGAATAATGATCATGAAAGCCTGGTACAGTGCTCTAGGTTTGACGTTTGAAGATTGCCCACAACTCGTTCATTTTCCTGATAACTGCAGGTATATGCTGGAGGTCAATGATCCTGATTACTTTGAGGTTTATCATGACCTTCTTAACCGATTGGATTACATGACAAAACTCGATACCAAAGTTTTTGGTGAAGGGGATCGTAACTTCGGCTGTAGCCGAAGATAAATTATTTTTTACAGAACAGGTCTTTTTTATAGAGGAAAGGCCTGATTTGTTTGTATTCAAATAATGGTAACTTTTTAATAATTGGAAGCCCGCCTTGGTAGATGTTCTACCCTACCAAAGGTGCGATTTATTCAAAAATGTCGAACCGTTCACAAATGGTGGTTTCCTCACTGAGCAGTTTGCTTGGCTCACCAGCTTGTATAGCCTCAAACCCTGTTTTACCGCCAATTGGGAAGCGCAATAGCAAGCGAGGTGAGCTGAGATTCGGTATTAACAAGATGGTAAGCAACTACCGGTTTACACCTACCCAAAACACACACGAACCCAAATCAATACCTTTCATATGAAGCCGAATATCCTGTCTCTTTGTTTTATCCTGAGAGTACGTCAGGCTTCAAAACCAGTGTGGGAAGAGCCACCCTCTTCCGAGTAGAAGAGGAATCTATACATATTGGAAATCTGCCGAGAACACTAGAAAGTTAATTGCGTTACTCAGGTCTTTTCTTCAGAACGTTAAGGCTATGGACTAAGGTCATGGGAGAGTTACGGGCTAGAAAACATAACCCGGTCAATTTCCCAATAATCGAGCAAGCAATAGAGCACGCTGCGGAGCTCGGGCGTTGCCTTAGCATCAGAAAGGAACTCCCTGCTCATCGCTAGTTGCTCAAACTCTTTTGCCACAGCGAAAAGTGTTCTGGCAACATCATGCTTTGCAAAGAATTCGCCAAGAATAGCAGTGTTGAGAGCAGCTAGTTGTCGTTCAATGCTGGACCGTACCTGTCTGGAAGTCGCGACCCCATCTATTGCGTGCTGCTCTATAAGTCCTATCGAAACATTCAATATTTTCTTGAGACCCGCGCTGCCTTTCGAGCCGTAGGTAAATCCGTCCTTAATGAGCGCACTGCGCTCCGACTGCTCATGGAACGAAATCTCTTTCATGCAGAAATCTACCGCGATAGCAATGAATGAACAAATCATATAGAGGCAACGCAAAGCAGCCTCACGCTGATTACTTTTTGTTATCGACTGTTCCGCAAAAAATTTTCCCTGCATAAGCCACTCATTACAACTGTCAAACGAAAGTGATTTCGCCAACAAGCTTTTGGAATGAACCATGCGTCCCCGCCAGTCGCCATCGAGCTTGCTCAGAGAGTATTCATCAATCTTTGAGAAGAACTCTTCGTCAGAATACCTCAACGCGTTAGGATCATCCGTCTTGTCTAGTTTACCTAAGAAGGTGCCATCGAGAACAATAACTCCCAATTCACGGCCAAAATCCTTCACTTCCTGGCGCTTCTCCGTGGTTGCGACAACAGCGTTGGTAGCCTTGGTCGCAATACGAAGCCCTTGGACCCAGAAAATCCGTTCTATAGCTTGCGGCGTCTTCTTGTTTTTGGCGTCCACCAGAGTTATTTCACGGGATACAGATGACGTCCGGCCATACAGCCAAAGGTCAATATCCGTAACGTCAAAACTCTCATACACAAACGGAACCCCTCGCACTACATAGTATCCAGCCTTGAGGAAATAACTTCGCAGTAGTTCCTCCATACGGGGGCCTTTCAGCAAAGTTTGCTGTCCCTTGCTCATATACCGCCTCCTGTGCGAAGGATAGAGAGCATGTCATTGGTAGCTTTAGGGCTCGCTTTAATTTGTGCGCGCCGAACTATCTCACGATTATGTTCCGGGCCATTGAATATGCTGACTGCCGCAGTTGGAAGTGAGCTCAGAGAATGTTCGCTAACGTCGCCTTGTCTGATAGCTTGTAATGCAAGCTCGCCAACCTCTGTCTTCAACAACTTCAGCATTGGGCCGCTGCGTCCTTTTTTTGTCCCGTGCTTGACTTCGACGACCCCCTTCAGTTCCAGCACTTTGTAGTCCTGTGCAATGGCATTCACCGGTCCAACACTTTCACCTCGAACCAGTGCGCTCAATAGCGCGTCAACCATCTGAATCTGCCCCCTAGCATAGCTGCTCTTGGTCATTCCATAGGTCACAGAACTGACAAACGCCTTAGCCAGATCAAATGCGTCATCAACCATCGAGTTGCTATACTTTGAAAACGCGGATGGCAACGTCAGGAATCCAGCATCCTCGGTCAAATTACTGACAACGCTGATATCAAACAATCCAATGGCTGCAACCTTCTTAAAAAGAGATTCTCCAAGGAGTTGAATTGCGAAATCCGTGCCGACGCAGGCGCGCTTTTTCAATGTATCAGTAAGTTCATTGAGTTTTGATTGCTCGGCTGATGAAAGCGAGTCAAGAACTGTTTTTATTTTTCGGGTCGTTTCACGACGAAAGAGATTCCCATTAAATAACAATGTTTGCCCGGCACCGAGGTCCTCAGCATCCACGAATCCAATTTGTTCAGCATCAGACATCAGCCGCTGAATATCGGGTTTTGCCAGCTTATATAAGTCGGCCAATTCCGTGGAAACATGGCCAGATAGTACGGGCTCGACTGAAGCTTTCTCTGCAAGCGCGATCGAGGCAACCTCGGATGCACCTGGCATGAGGGCATCAAATATGTCTGATGTATGTTGGAGAGTCTTTGCAGTTGTGACACCAAGAACAGCAACACCACCATTCGCGGTATCAACCAGTTGCTGCTGTTTCAGAACCTCAATGAGTTTTGGAAGCTCGAAGGTCGTATTGATATTCGCCGCTTGCGCTAGGACGTTCAGGCGATCATTGTTCAGTGTTGCGTGGTTATTTGACGAGATTGCAGATAGCAAAATGCCAGCCTTACCTGCAAGGAAGGTCTTATCGTAACCGGCTTGATTTGTTATTCCCTGTAGTTTATTTGTGTGATGAATTAGCCACGAACCTTTGGTCTTCTTGTCCATTTAGTTCCTCTTTAAGTCAAATTTTGCGCAGCAAGCAAAATACCGCTGGCGTCGAATCTAATCCACACTGTTTTCTAGGTTATCCAAATCGAATTCCGAACAAGCCACCTTCCTCCGTTGCATCGGTAAGGCGCTTCTGCAATACATATTCGTTAAGGTCGAAGCCATCAATCGTTTCTTTAAAGGCATCGTCTTCATTCATCGTTACGATGTACTGGAAACCTAGCTCCTGCGCAATCTCAGAACCAAGACGCAACGCACTGATGACTTGACGCCCATCGACGCCGTCAAATAGATGACTATCATGAATCAAAAATCCAGGCCCCATTTGCCGCTTAGCACACAGCCGCATCAGCATCATGTCAAAGCAGAAAATCTGCATATTCTTGATTCCTTTGCTACGTTGCCCCTGCATCGGAAACTTGAACATCGGTCCGTTGGACGTCTCGTCCACCGTCATGCTTCCGGCCGACTCGTACAGACGTTGCGAGGTCTCTTCAAAAGCCACTATGGCCTCTGCTAATCGATCCTTCTGCTCTGCGAAGTCACGCCGCAAGCGAATAGTGAGGCGATTGCGCTCGATCTCTAATTCATTTTTGGTGCCTTCGAGCTGCTCAGCGGCTTCAAAGCGCTGTCGCAACAACTTTACTTCGGACTCCAGTCTGCCCAACTCTCCTTGCAGCTTAAGAAACTGTTCAAGGGCACCGTGGCTCTTGAGGATACCCAGCACTTCGCTACGGCGCTGATCGATCTGCGCCTTCTTGCCATCGCGCAGTTCGATACGCAGCTTTGCGGCTTCCAGTTCGCTGGACAGGTAGTCCTTGCGATTGCGTACCACCGACTCGTGGAAACTCTTCACGTCCTCATAGCGACGCTTCACGCGACCGGGAAGCACGACGCCCGCTTCTTGATAAACAGCTTGGAGATCCTCGAGGTCAGGTGGGACCTCGGACGCCAGCGCACTTTCTAGATCTCTGATCGCCGAAAAATCGATGGTATTAGCATTGGCCAATTCGTTGAGCTGACGGGTCAATGAAGCACTTTCGACTTCCAACTCCCGGTATTCAGGCAAAACCTGGAAAGTCTCGAGCTCTGCATAAAGTTTCCTGAGACGAGCTTCTCGCAGAGTCAACTCCGTGCGCAAATCGGCCGCCTTGCCAATGATTGAGCCGAAAGCGCCATTTCCTGCTGCCTTCTTTAGTTCTTCCAGAGTCTTTTCTCGATCGCGAACAGCTTGCCAATCTCGTGCAATCTGCCAGTCCAACCCAAGTAAGAACATGAGCGCTATCTGCATGTCGCCGGTGCCCTGCATCGCGGCCTGCTTCTCCGGAGTCGTGAAGGCACCACTAGCCTGTCTGCGCACAAAGTAAGCGAACAGTGACCGGAACGAAGGCGGCTTGCTGCCGGCAGCCTCCAAGCTACTCAAACCAAACATCTGCTCGCCAAGGAAAGCACACCACTCGGTAGCCGAGAACTTGACCTTCGTCGCTGGAGGAACGGTCACGAAAATTTTGGCCTTGGTGCCGCCGCTACGCTCAACGACGGTGTGCTCCGCCGTCAGGTCGAATCTCATTCCAAAGGAGCTGTTCACTAGCTCTTTAGTGCGGAAAATCGATTCAGGTCCAGCATCTGCACCTAACAGGAAATGAACCAGCTCAACAAAGCTTGTTTTACCTGCTCGATTGCGCGTCTGCTTGCTGCTTGCACCCTCGGTTTTCTGAGCAAGTAAGACATTCAGACCTGGTTTCAGATCTTCAATATTCTTGAAGCTAGGTAGTGTGCTGAAAATTTGATGAATCAAGGCGTTCTCCGTGTCACAAGGCCGCTTTTGAGTTCAATAGTCCCTATGGCGTACAGGAGGTCGAGCGCGAGTAGGAACCAATCGTAGGTGATTTTCCGCGGCATTGCAGCTACGCTTACGTCATGCCTGTTCAACTCCTCCCAAAGCGCAGAAACGGTCTTCGGCAGCACAAGAAAGGTCAACACATGCGCGCCAACGGTCAATAGTGCGCGGTCCTGCTGCAGGTGCTTGGAAGGTAGAATCATACTGTTCCCACTGCTTGGGCGTCTTCAAAAATTTCGCATTTGTCGAACAAATATGCCATAACGGCTAGCACTGCCGCCTTATGTGTAGGCGTGATATTGGCTGTGCCTCCAGCCCACGTTTCAAGCCGCCCAAATATCTCATCGGGATGCAGCGGAGGAACTTGGTCACGTAGAGCCCTGTATTGGCTGTTGAATGCTTGTGCGATCTGCTCGCCGTAGGCCGGGTTCCTCCAGTTATTGAAAAACTGGGCCACGAGCATTGACTTCTGCATACCGATTTTCAAAAAATCGGCAACAGCCTGAGACAAAAGATTTGCCTCGATCTTTCCGCGCGATACATCTTTCACTTCGCTGGACGTAGGTACGGACATAATGCTGATGTGGGTGAGCACGGCAACTAGATCACTGAATCCCAAATTGACGTTTGCTTCCATTGTCAGCGAGGGACCGAACCAAGACTCAAGATCTTGTAAGCTCAACTGGCGAAACTTCGCCAGCATTTCCTCATATCCGCAATGGCCGATCTTGATTTGGGAGTGAGCATCTCCCAACTTCAGCAGCGCTTCAATAATGTGGGGACCTAAACGGCCATCTTGGGCATTGTGGACAAAGGTCCACTCATCGAAATATTCTTCCCAGTACTCTTTGGCACCATCGAAATCCTCATTGATTTTCTTGACCGCTTCGGCAGCTGTTAATTCATTGGGGGCGTAACTCTGGTACAAGATGCGCGCCGAGGGCAGGTAACCATCATTCTTCCGATCGCCAACATTGCCCCACGGGCGACACGCCATGAAGTCATTTGGATGAGCTTTTGACATGAGTTTTTCGAACAGATGTTGAAAGCTGTCTCCTTTAGATTCCAAAAAGGCAATGCGGAAGTCTTTTTCGTAATTGAGCTGCTGTATGCGATCCATGAGTTTAAACCTGCACCTCATATTTTTAATTTTTTCAGGCGATACCTCGTGGTCTTTTGATACCAGTCTGATGCTGTCCACGGTTGACATCAGATGTAAGCGCCTTATCAGTCGCAATTCGCGTCAACAATATCCGGATGGCATCCGATATGGACAAGCCGATTCCGACCAATAAGTTTGAGGCTTCCTTTTTGATATGCCTGTCAATATGGATACGAACTACGTCACTGGTTGCGATATCTGCCTCAGGAATTTTAGCCATATTTTGCCCGATAGGTGCCTCAATGTCATTTGCAGATTGATAAAGAGGTCGAACATCCTAATGTACTGCTTCCGGGCTTCGCCCCGCGCCACTTGCAAAGTCGAGGCCATCCAAGTTTAAATCCTGACACCTACGACCCGATGGAGCTATCTCGAAGCCTTGGAGGCAGCTAATAGGAACGTGAATCCTGCCTCAAAAGTCAGTTAACTTGTCTCAGCGGTCTCGTATGGCAAGTGGGTGCTCTGCCGTCAGCCAGATGTAGGATCTACCCTGTCGTTGCCATCAATTTCAGCAGCAATCCCGAAACACATCCTTCAGCGATTCGACTAAGCTGGCCGACTTACCGGTTAGCGCAGTCTGGTTGACGAAGTCAGGAGCCGAATCCACCTGCAGCGAGGCGCTGGCATGGTGTACAGCAAAACTGCGCTCAGGTCTTACATGGATAATTCCCCAGTCATCGTTGGTTTTCATGCCGATATTAAACAGTGTAAGCAGAATCAGTAGTTCACAACAGGTTTCATCTGCACGCAGTCCGTGAGGTAAAGTGGTCGATATAAAATGGCCACTAGATGAGAGTTTTTTTGAACAATTAAAAGTCCTGGCACGAAGCAGACAAGCTGCTGAGTTTTCTGGTCCACTATTAGTGGAAGCGGATGTTAGGCCCGTATAAAATCGAGCTGATAGCACCTTCTTCATCTTCCGTGTCACAAGACAAAGCACCGCCCCATTTCCCAAGACCCTCATCGTGAATAGCTTTTAGGAGCTAATAGGATCCAATAACAGGCACTGTTTAAATATCCAGATAAAAAGTTTCCTTCTGGGTCAGGTGAGTGATAAGATTTCACCCATAAGACCCATCGGAGGCATTATGTCTGAATTTGAATTACTGGCGCAGGATCTGCTTGAAAAAGCAGAGGTGGAAGAAAAGCTGCGACAGGAAAACGATAAAAAGCTGATCGAGCAGGTACTGGAAATCTATGATCAGAAGTCCGTGGCCGAGTTACTCAGAAAAGTCGGCAAAAACGAGTGGAGCCGCGAAACTCTTAACCGCTGGATTAATGGCAAGTGTCCACCAAAATCGCTGACGTCAACTGAAGAAGCGCTGCTCCGGAAAATGCTGCCAGAACCGCCAGCACATCATCCGGACTATGCTTTCCGGTTCATTGACCTATTTGCTGGCATTGGTGGTATACGAAAAGGATTTGAGGCCATTGGTGGCCAGTGCGTTTTTACCAGCGAATGGAATAAAGAGGCAGTGCGCACTTATAAAGCCAATTGGTTTAACGATGAGCAGGCACACACATTTAATCTCGATATCCGGGAAGTCACACTCAGTGACAAACCAGAAGTGTCAGAAACTGAAGCCTATGCCTACATTGATGAGCATTTGCCGGATCATGATGTACTTCTGGCTGGCTTCCCTTGTCAGCCGTTCAGTCTTGCTGGCGTGAGCAAGAAAAACTCACTCGGTCGTGCACACGGTTTTGAATGTGAGGCGCAGGGAACGCTTTTCTTTGACGTGGCACGTATTATACAGGCAAAAAAACCGGCCATCTTTGTGCTGGAAAACGTCAAAAACCTGAAGAGTCATGACAAGGGCAAAACCTTTAAAGTCATCATGGAGACCCTTGACGAGCTGGGCTATGAAGTTGCGGATGCTGCTGATGTGGGAAAAAGCGATCCTAAAGTCATCGACGGAAAGCATTTCCTACCCCAGCACCGCGAACGTATCGTCTTGGTCGGTTTCCGCCGCGACCTGAATATTCACAAGGGCTTTACCCTACGCGACGTCAGTCGTTTTTACCCCGAACAACGTCCATCATTTGGCGAACTGCTGGAACCCGTGGTTGACAGTAAATATATCCTGACGCCGAAGCTCTGGGAATATCTCTACAACTACGCCAAAAAGCATGCAGCTAAGGGGAATGGTTTCGGTTTTGGACTCGTCAACCCTGAAAATAAAGACAGCGTTGCCCGTACGCTGTCTGCCCGTTATCACAAAGACGGCTCTGAAATTCTAATAGATCGTGGCTGGGATATGGCGATAGGTGAAACAGATTTTGTGAATGAAGAAAACCAAGCCCGTCGACCGCGCAGGCTGACTCCCCGTGAATGTGCACGCCTCATGGGCTTTGAAAAGCCAGACGGCAAACCTTTCCGTATTCCTGTTTCTGATACACAGTCATACCGGCAGTTCGGCAACTCTGTTGTAGTGCCAGTATTTGAAGCCGTTGCCAGACTGCTGGAGCCTTATATCCTGGAAGCTGTTGCTGCCGATGCGAATAAGGCAGAACACGTTTGAGTGATCCTCCCGGCATCATAGGCCGGGAGTTTACCTACGGAAGCTCTGCATAAAGCCCTGTAAGCTCAGCAATGAACGCTCCGAGCGTCATTAATTCCTTTCTGACCGCTTCCGGGTATTTTTTGTGTAGCGATGACGGCACGACCAGCCTGACACCTGCTTCCTGCATTTCCCTGTACTGTGCCTGAGACACCCCCTCCTGCAACGTAAACAGGTGCACCTGATCGATTTTATCTGCCTCGTTCAGTATCTGACGCCAGCGATCTTTACAGGTGGTCTTGACCGCCAGCATACGCAGATTTTCCCGGGGATACTCAACGTTGTGGTATGCCTCCGCTGAGGGGAACAGGAAGTCCGGTTTTTTATTGCCTTCCGTGACTGCCTGCGTGGCGAAGTGCAGGAGTCCATGTTCAATGAAAAGATGCTCTAGGTGTAGCTCAAGTGACTTTCCGGCTCTTGATTTACGTCGATTACTGACAGAGTTGGCCAGCGCAATAAACTCATCCACCGAGCCAAATCCTCTCTGAATGATGTGAAGGACATGTAATTCCTCAACCAGCAGAAAGATGTCGTACTCGACGCGCCGACGGTCAATAAGCTGCTCATCCGGGTCATTGGTGTTTTTCAAATAATGGTCAGCGGCATACTGAATAATTTCATTTCCGGACGGAAAGCGCTGTTTCCAGTTTTCAGGAATAACGTATTTATGATTTACAGATCCATGCTGAAGAGACAGGCCACCTAGGATTTGCCCGGCGGGCCCGGAGATAAGCGTTCCGGGAATAACTTCGCCGATAGCGGACTCGATAATGTCCTCTTCATCAGGGCTGACGCAGACCCAGATATCCACAGCCGAACAGTCCACGCCCTGTTCATTGAGCCTGAAGGCCAGAAGCGTCAGGGCTCCGGTATTTTCAGGATTCTGCAGAGGGTTTCCTCTTCCCCAGCGAGTGATCCTCTTTTCGTTTCGGGTTTTACCAAAATGACGGCTGTTATAATAAATTGCCCGGGCTTCGCTGTTCGGACAATCATGTGATGACACATGCGCTGTAAGCAAGACCGAAGGGTTCAGCTCATGAGTATGGTTGATGGACGGAAACAGCTTTTCAACGATGCCGGAAGGGATATAAAGCCCGACCTGATGACCACCTGTTGCGCCGGTATCGTTGGCAGAAAGGCGTTTGATGTAGACAAAATAATTCCCGCCTGCGATCTCAAGAAGCCAGTTATGAAAAACCGACATAGACATCCCTCTGTTACCCTGAAATTCGACTCGTCATTTTTGCATAGTTATACACAAGCAGCCAGTAAGGCTCTGAAGGTGATTAGCCTGCAACTGAAACCGGCTGTAATTTAGAAAGCAGTAACAGTCTCTGGACGGCCCCCAGGCTCGCTGGCAATGATGGTCACCTCCGCCGGATTGCAAAATAAGAGTTTCGAGCATCCCGGCTAGATTTTGATGATGAATGGCAAGGTCCCCCTTCTTTAAGGATAAACAAGTCAGTAGCAATTTGAAAAGCTGCCATCCCTCTTGGATGGCGGATAAAAAGCTGAGCGTGAGTCCAGTTTTGCGTTTAATGCAGTTCAGGCAGGGTCAATGACGGCTGGTTTGATCCGTTCCTGAAAACCAGCGTTAATGAGGTTGGCCTGTTCCCTGCCATTCGATACACCCGAGTCTGAAAAGCTCCATTGCTCGCTCAGAGCAGGCCCGATGATTCCTCAAGCCGTACGCTTCGTGCTGTTGGTTCAACAGGTTGAAGCGGGCATCAGCATTGTAAAAATTTTCAAATATATATCATTCTTTTGAACATACCCGATTAACGGAAAAACCTCACGGTTCTACCGTTTTAGTTTTATTTTTCAGAGGAATAGTGATGAACAATTCTGAAGGTCTGCAGCCCCTGCAGAACTCTTTATCGGGCCTGCCACACTGGATGTCTGAGCGCATTTTGCAGCAGATAAATCAGTTGACCCGCTACAAGCCGGTGATTGGCATTATGGGTAAAACTGGAGCAGGCAAAAGCAGCCTGTGCAATGCCCTGTTTGCTGGGCAGGTATCACCGGTCAGCGATGTGACCGCCTGCACCCGTGAACCCTTGCGCTTTCGCCTGCAGGTTGGTGAGCGCTTTATGACCATTGTGGATCTGCCTGGTGTTGGAGAAAGTGATGCTCGCGATGCGGAATATGCCGCGCTTTACCGGCAGCAGCTTCCCCGACTTGACCTGGTGCTGTGGCTGATTAAGGCCGATGACCGGGCTCTGGCGGTAGATGAGCATTTTTACCGACAGGTGATTGGTGAAACATATCGGCACAAGGTGCTGTTTGTTATCAGCCAGGCGGATAAGACTGAACCCACCAGCGGTGGCAGTACACTGTCCACAGAGCAGAAACAAAACATCAGCCGAAAAATCTGTCAGTTGCATGAACTCTTCCAACCGGTAAACCCTGTCTGTGCGGTGTCGGTACGTTTGCAGTGGGGGCTGCGGGTGATGGCTGAACGGATGATTCGTTGCCTGCCGCGTGAGGCCAGTAGCCCGGTAGCGGTACAGCTTAGTGCTCCACTTCGTACCGATGCCGTTAATAAAAAAGCCCGTGACGATTTTGGTGAAACGGTCGGCTCGGTACTTGACACAATAAGTTCCATGCCCCTGATACCGGCCCCGGTTCGGACAATAATCCAGACTGTACGCGATACCGTGGTATCGGTCGCCCGCGCCGTCTGGAATTTCTTCTTCTGAATTATTAGCACCTTAACCAGTTATTTACTGAGCCCTGTCGCGATTATGCGACAGGGCTTTTTTGTTTTTATTCTTCCATCATGAGGAGTCTGCTTATGACCCGTCTGGCTTCACGCTTTGGCGCAGCAAATCTTATTCGTCGTGACCGTCCGCTAACCCGCGAAGAGCTGTTTCGTGTGGTGCCCAGCGTGTTCAGCGAGGACAAGCATGCGTCCCGGAGTGCCCGGTATACCTGGATACCAACAATTACTGTACTTGAAAACCTGCAGCGTGAAGGCTTTCAGCCGTTCTTTGCCTGCCAGACCCGGGTGCGGGACCCGGGGCGTCGCGAGCATACAAAGCATATGTTACGCCTGCGCCGGGAGGGACAAATTACCGGCAAGCAAGTCCCGGAAATCATTCTGCTCAATTCTCACGATGGCTCCAGTTCGTATCAGATGCTACCGGGACTATTCCGTGCGGTATGCCAGAACGGACTTGTCTGCGGTGAGTCGTTTGGCGAGGTGCGGGTGCCGCACAAAGGAGATGTCGTGAGTCAGGTGATTGAGGGGGCGTATGAAGTGCTGGGTATTTTTGACCGTGTGGAAGAGAAGCGGGATGCCATGCAGTCGCTGATACTGCCCCCGCCTGCACAACAGGCTCTGGCACAGGCTGCACTGACGTACCGTTTCGGTGAGGACCACCAGCCGGTGACAGCACCTCAGGTGCTTTCCCCCCGGCGCTGGCAGGATGAGAGCAATGACCTGTGGACCACATACCAGCGTATTCAGGAGAACCTGATTAAGGGCGGGCTCAGTGGCCGGAGTGCAAAAGGCGGGCGAACGCATACCCGTGCCGTGCGCGGCATTGACGGCGACGTTAAGCTCAACCGGGCGCTGTGGGTGATGGCGGAAGCTATGCTCTCCGGATTTGAGGCAAACGGATGTTAGCTCCGGCAGCATACGGACACCCCCTGTCCGTTTGTTGAACGGTTTCCAGGCAGTCTTTACTTGATAAGGCTACGGACCCGCATTCTGATTGCATTCAGCCTGCAGAAAAAATACCGCTTCCGCTGTCCGTATCCTGTCCGACCCTCTCGTTACACTAATCACTTAATTTTCAGTCCATTAACAGGATGGAGAACGACTCCCATGTCTCAGTCTGAGCGCCGCCATGAGCGCCTCGCGGTCCGGCTGTCGCTGATTATCAGCCGTCTTGTGGCGGGAGAAACGCTGGTCATACAGACACTGGCCGCCGAATTTGGCGTGTCAGTGCGCACATTGCGTCGGGATTTTCGCGAGCGTCTGGCCTATCTCGATCTGGAATTCCGTAACGGGCAATGTCGTCTGCTGTCCGGCAGCCGTCAGAGGGAGCTGACGGTGCAGACCTTTGTCCGTCAGTCCGGTGTGGAGGCGCTTTTTCCGGATATAGACAACCAACTGGTCAACTCTCTGTTGAGCGCCAGCGAGTCTCCCTGCCTTATCTGGCACAGCACCAACGTCAGGACGCAAGCACGGCCTGAAGTGTTTACGCGACTGATTCGCGCCATCACAGAACACCGTCGCGTAACACTACTGGCAGAGGGTCATCGTTGCACAGGTCTGGCTCCCTATCGACTGGTGTGCAGCGACGGCTGCTGGTACCTGACTGGTGAACATGAGGGACATATAACGGTTTTCACGCTGGGTGATATTCACACGGTCACATTCAACCCTGCGCTTTTTGTCCCGGATACACAGGTACGTAACCTGCTTTCTCACCCCGATTTTCTCCGGGTTTTACCTTACTTTCAAACTTTCCATTCACTTTTCGTTGTCGGTGACGACGGTTTTTCACCCTTTAAGGAGCAAAGATGAAATTACTCACTGCAACCACGCTGGCGCTCAGCCTGTGCGTCGGAACAGTTTTGCCAGTAGCCGCTGAAAATATCGTGGGTACGGTTAAGGCCTGGCAGTACATGCAGGCAGATGGCTGGAAATCAGCTGATGGTCTGGACAACCATACCCTTAGCAACGCGCTGTATGGTGCCAGAGTGATCGATAATTATCCCTGGACCCGGCAATTCCTGCTACGTCAGGGATACAATGGAGGCTATTTTCTGGCCGATAAAAATACTAAAACGGTACGCAAACTGGCGCTCAAAACAGCCAGTGGTTCTTCCTCTGATTTGACATCTGTCTACCAGGGTGAGGGAAAGGCATGTGGTTTCGTTCTGATTGATACACAGGCTGCATTGCTTGACGAGGCACAGCAGCGAGCGAGTGGAACTGATGACCCGGCAGAGACAGTGCGAGTAGCTCGGACAAAATTTAAACCAAACACCCTGATGGTCGTGCCTGATAACTGCGTCAATCCCAAACAACAGGCCGCGCTGGAGGCTAAGCGTTCTCAAAAAGACAGGGAGCTGCAGCAATGGGTGGCAAAGCAGAGTATGGCTGAACTCTGCCGCCGAACCGGTAACTGTTGAGGATCTGGTTACAGATGTTTTAACCATGCCAGATGGCTTGCAGGTATATCTGGTGCAATCCGGTTCACATTTATTCAGGAAGAAGACCATGCTAAAAATAGTGAGCTCGGTTATCCCGGCTTTAATTCTCTCGCTCGCGGCTTTCAGCGCCGGTGCCGCGCAGCTTCCGGAAAGTCTGATGGATAAAGACAATCCCGGCCAGGAATACTGGTGCCAGGGTAATGACATCAACACTACAGTCTGCTCAATGGCCGATGTCAGTGATGACCGTAAGTTTGCCCTGATTCAGGACATGCCCGGTCCAGCCTGTGAAGATTTAAGTTTCGGGCTTATTGACCTGGTATTTAACACCGGACTTAACATCCCTTTTGACGGCGGCGACTGCAAAGGGGATGTGAAGGCCGGGTTTGTGCGTGGCACAAAAGATAATGCCCTGTATGTAAAGATTGTCCGGGGCAGCAAAACTTTGCGCTTGTATAAGGTGCAAACGGGTTTCTGACTGAATCCGCACAACAACACTCTCTCAAAGCCCCTGACGCGTCTGCGTCAGGGGCTTTGTCTTTAAAGGTTATCAGAATGTCTGAACTTCAATTACTGCCAACGGGACCTTTCACCCGACAGCAGGCCGAAGCTGTTACCAGCCGGTATCAAAACATCTCTATTGAAGATGACCAGCGCAGTCACTTCCGCCTGGTGGTTCGTGACGCTGAAGGTCGAATGGTCTGGCGGGCGTGGTGTTTTGAACCTGATGCCGGTGAAGGACTTAACCGCTATATCCGGCAGTATGGCATCCTCAGAGCATCCTCCTGCTGACCACACCCATTCATCATTCCTGCATACCCCCATACGCCAGCCATCGTCGCTGGCGTTTTTTATTGACGGAGAATATCCATGACGACAGAAACTCAATGCGAATTGATATCCGCTAATGAACCTCAATTAGACCTTACTGCAACACCAGTACCTGACGAACAACGCATCCGCTTCTGGCCACTGCACTTTGGCGCTATCCCGCAGTGGATAACGCTGGAACCCCGTATTTTCGCCTGGATGGATCGCTTCTGTTCGACCTACAGCGGTGGTATCTGGTCCTTTTACACCCTCAGCAATGGCGGGGCGTTTATGGCTCCCGAGTCTGACAATGATGAGATATGGCGTCTGTTTAATTGCCTGAACGGCAACGATGCCCAAATGAGTGCAGAAGCCGCAGGTATTGCTGTCTGCCTGATTGCGTACAGCCATCACGCCTGTCGCACCCAATGCGATGCCATGACTGAACACTATTACCGCCTGCGGGACTACGCCCTGCAGCATCCAGAGGCCCACGCCATTCTGCGTATTATCGACTGACCGAAGGAGCAACAGATGAAACAGCTTTCCTTTTTACCCGGCGAGATGACGCCACAGGACCGGCGTCTCATTCAGCGGGCGCTCAGGGCTCTGGACCGCCACCTGCATGAGCCCGGCGTAGCCTTCACCTCTACCCACGCCGTACGTGAATGGCTGCGACTGCATATGGCCGCGCTTGAGCGGGAAGAGTTCCGGGTGTTGTATCTGGACAACCAGAATCAGTTGATTGCCCATGAAACGCTCTTCACCGGCACGATTAACCGCACCGAGGTGCATCCCCGGGAGGTGGTCAAACGTGCTCTGCACTTCAACGCGGCGGCGGTGATACTCGCGCACAACCATCCCTCTGGTGAGACAACACCCAGCCAGGCTGACAAAACCCTCACGCAGCGACTGGTGCAGGTGCTTCAGCTGGTGGATATCCGCGTCCCTGACCACCTGATTGTCGGCGGCAGGCAAATCTATTCGTTCGCAGAACACGGTCTGCTGTGAGGTATGACATGAAAATTATCAGTAAACGCCGGGCAATGACGATATACCGCCAGCATCCTGAGTCCCGAATCTTTCGCTACTGCACCGGCAAATACCAGTGGCACGGTAGCGTCTGTCATTACACCGGCAGGGACGTTCCGGATATCGCCGGAGTCCTCGCGGTATACGCCGAACGCCGCCAGGACCGCAATGGGCCTTATACCTGCCTGATGAGTATTACCCTGAACTGACAATAAAGGAGGTTATAAATGAGCAACATTACATGGGGGCTGCAGCGGGCTATCACGCCACGCCTGGGAGCCCGTCTGGTGCAGGAGGGGAACCGGCTGCATTATCTGGCTGACCGGGCCAGCATCACCGGTAAATTCAGTGACGTCGAATGCCGTAAGCTGGATGAAACATTCCCGCACTTTATCAGCCAGATGGAGTCGATGCTGACCACCGATGAACTGAATCCCCGCCATGCCCACTGCGTCACCCTGTACCACAACGGTTTCACCTGCGAAGCTGATACTCTTGGCAGTTGCGGCTACGTATACATCGCCATTTACCCCACTCAGAGTTAATTACCTTCACGAGAGTAAACATGAAAACTTTACCTGCAACAACTCAGCGGGCAGCGAAGCCCTGCCTGTCACCCGTGGCTGTCTGGCAAATGTTACTGGCGCGTTTGCTGGAACAGCACTACGGTCTGACAATAAACGACACCCCATTCAGCGATGAAGTTGTTATACAGCAACATATCGATGCCGGTATCACCCTGTCAGATGCCGTGAATTTTCTGGTGGAAAAATACGAACTGGTCCGTATCGACAGGAAGGGATTTCGCTGGCAGGAACAATCCCCTTACCTTCGGGCTGTCGATATTCTGAGGGCAAGACAGGCAATAGGTCTTTTACGAGGATCTCATTGAGATATGGTAAGATGAAGTTTTCGAGTACGATATCTATTAAGCGGAATCGAACCAAAGACGGTTAGTTATTATTCAATGAATTCTGTCAAAATAACTTTTGGGGGCCTTATTGGGGGCCCCTTAACTTTATTAACAACAAATAAACCTTAACTATCAACAAATAAACCATACATATTCGAAGTCTGCAGGGGACACCATTGAGACATTTCACACCACTTCAGTTCAATTCACAACACCAGTAATACCAAGCCTTTCAGCAACCACTACTCTTACACAGCTTTCAATTACCTTCATGACATTACAGCACTCTGATGGTATAAGTGATGGTATCCGTCAGTTCGATATCCAGATACCATCAATTACCTCTTGAGGGGGTGCCACTTATGGCTATAAACGAGCTTTCACCCAAACAGATCGAGAATGCCAAACCACAAAATACCGATTACAAGTTGACCGATGGTGGCAGCCTGTACCTGTTGGTCAAAAAGACCGGCGGCAAATACTGGCGCATGAATTATCGCTTTGCTGGTAAGCAGGCGACATTAGCATTGGGGGTGTATCCGGATGTTCCACTGACAACAGCACGTAAACGCAGAGATGAAGCCAGACAGCTTCTTGCCGACGGCAAAGATCCACGTGAAGCCAAAAAGGCTGAAAGCACAGAACCAACATCACCGACTTTCGAAACTATAGCCCGTGAGTGGCACAGTGGAACGATGGGGCATCCAGAGTGGAAAGAGATCACCCGTAATAAGATATTGAGGGAAATGGAAAACCACATATTTCCTCACATCGGTAGCAAGTCCATCGACACCTTAAAAACACGGGATCTGCTCCCTTTGCTTATCAGCATGAACGAACAAGGTATTGGTGCTACGACAGGAAGAGTAAAGACCACGATGAGCAGCGTATTCCGCTATGCGGTTCAACGTGGAATTGTCGAGTACAACCCAGCTCATGACCTGAAAGGTGCTTTGACGAGTCCTAAAACTAAACACCGCCCCGCTCTACCTTTGGATCGTCTGCCAGAATTGATGGCGAAAACTGTAACGTACACAGGAAGACCTCTCACTAAACTCGCAGTATTACTATCTCTTCATACGTTTGTTCGCTCCAGCGAACTTCGCCACGCTCGCTGGGACGAAATAAATTTTGATACTGCCATGTGGACAATCCCTGGTCAGCGAGAAGAAATTGCAGGCGTAAAATTTTCTGAACGTGGGGCTAAAATGGGCAGGCAGTACCACTGTCTTCGCAGGCAATTGACGTATTGAAATCGATTAAAAGCATCAGCAATGAATATACGCTGATTTTTCCTAGCAATAGTAACCCTTATAAGCCTATGAGTGAGAACACAGTTAACAAAGCGCTCCGTACTATGGGTTATGATACTCAGAGCGATGTTTGCCTGCATGGGTTCCGGGCAATGGCCTGTTCTGCTCTTACTGAATCAGGATTGTGGTCGCGAGATGCAGTAGAGCGACAAATGAGCCATCAGGAACGTAACGAGGTACGAGCCGCATATGTTCATCTGGCGCAGCACATGCAGGAGCGCCGCCGAATGATGCAGTGGTGGTCAGATTATCTTGAAGCAAACTCTGATCAACATGTTGCACCATATGACATGAAAAAATTACGGGTTGTTGGTGGTTAACCGAACAAACTGAGACTAGCCCGGTCAGGCGAAAAGCAGTAACACCTGTTGCCTGCCTCAGTTTTCATCAGGTGCATGTATAGGTGGCGTAATGATTAATGGAATACCTTTTCCTCCAAAAAATCAAGGGGATGCCAGCATCTGGGAAACAAATAATCTACCAGCGCTGGAATATTGTGATCTTAATCGTGCAGCAAATTTACTCAATTGCAAAGTGGCTGACTTACTTCATTGGGCTGAAATTGGGGCGATTGAATTATGCTTAAAATTCAATGCATTTAGAGCATCAATAAAATCTATAGATCTAAACACTAAATATCGAAATAATCCTAATGACTGGATTAAAGAGAAAATTGACTCAGGATTTTTAAATAAATATACAGCGAATAATCACAATCAACTTGGTTTATTGCAACTAATCCCTGAGCCAACAAAAACAAATAATAACGGGAGCATTGAGCAAAAATACTGCATTGAAGATAGATTCCCATCACCTATATGCCATATTTTTGGATTATGGGGTCTGATATCAAACCCGTATGACAATTTATTTTCACAATTACAATCATCAGAAAAAGTACAAGTTACTGCATTGAATTTACAGCTAAAAGCCGCAGATGAAGAATTGACATCAGACTCGATCCGAATACAACCTGTATGGTCTGAATTGTTTGATAGGTTTACTGAATTAGGTAATCCAATTGGGCCAGCACCTGATCTATTTATTATTACTTCATCAGATTTTTTTATCACCAGAAAACATATAGAACAGATTGACCGCTATCGAGGAAAATTGATTCCAAGCTACATAAATGGCGGAGTGCATCATCCAGAATCGGAAGACCCTGTCAAAGAGCATGGGAATGTCGAAGCCTCCGCAGCAAAGAGAGAGGCTGTCTACCAAGCAGCAATTTATTGGTTAAAACATGACCCTTCGGCTTGCCAAGGTAAGCGTGGCGAACTGACTATTGAAGCTTGGGCAGAAAAAATCATCTCTGAAAAAAATCATCCTAAAGCTAAGGTGACGCTAGGAATAGATAAAGTAAAACAATGCCTTAGAGTAGCCATGACAGGTAAAAATTAGTATGGAGATAATTTATTCCACAATAAAAACAAAATGCTGCCACTGATACACGCATAATATTCTCTGCAGTATCTACCTGTCGATTATACAAGCAACACAACATGGCAGGTAAGAACACATGACCACACATCCCTACCCTCAAACTGGGCATGCCCGTCCACGAGCTACTGCTGATTTTCTCAAAGTCAGCACCGTCACCCTCTGGCGCTGGGAAACAAGCAAACCTGATTTCCCAAAATCAATTCGCCTCTCTGAACGCGTCACTGTTTACGATGCAGCAGAGATTCGCGCCTGGCTGGAAGCTAAGAAACACAACTAATCCCCCGGAGTAAAACCATGAACTTAAAAAATTCTGGCTTAACTGCCAGTGGCCAAACTCACGCTGAAAAAAGTGACCCGCGAATTATCATTAGCAAACATTTGAGTGGTGAATCCGATGCGTAATATCGACTTTATCCGCGAAGTGACTCATACCGCTGCCGGGCAATGGCAATCCGTTTTGTCTGGCCTCGGTATCGCAGTTTCTGATTCACCGCTCAGGCATACCCCCTGCCCCGCGTGCGGAGGAACTGATCGCTTCCGATTCGACGACAATGGGCGCGGGGCCCATATCTGCAATCAGTGTGGCGCTGGCGATGGCCTTGACCTGATTAAGAAGGTGAACGGCTGCGACACGACAGAGGCCGCGCAGCTGGTGGCAGAGGTGTTGGGTATTGATTACCAGACAACGCAAACCGATCCAAGCGCTGCTATCGAGCGTCAGGCATTACAAGAAGCAGAGCGCCTGCAACGTGAGCTGACGCGACAGGAACTAGCCCTACAGAACAAAGAGCACCGTCGCCTAGCCTTTGCTCGCCGCTACGCTGCGATGTGCCAGAACGTCACACAGGGCGAATCTGACTATCTGAAATCAAAGGGGCTGAACGGCCTAACTTACCCGCTTCTCACTAATGGCGCGATCCTGCTGCCGCTGGTGGACAACACCGGTGCGGTCACTGCCGCACAAACCATTACCTCGAGCGGGGAAAAGCGCCTTATAGCGGATTCAGCCAAACGCGGAGCATTCCACGCCATTAACGCACCAGAACAACCGCAGGAAGTGATCCTTGCCGAAGGACTGGCAACGGCCTTATCCGTTAATTTAATGCGACCGGATGCGCTGACAGTGTGTGCCGTCGATGCCGGGAACCTGTTACACGTCGCCATCCAGATGCGTCAGCAGTACCAACAGGCACAAATAATTATTGCCGCTGATAACGACTACCACGGCAACCAATCTAACATCGGGAAAGAAGCCGCAGATAAAGCGGCGCTGGTAGTAGCGGGATGGGGGGCTCTTC
>OGJK01001076.1_pt1 | contig 26323 bp, 29 predicted proteins | sample 1571961 | NCBI WGS metagenome assembly OGJK01 (sample SAMEA2582120, study PRJEB24529) | metagenome | biome: Human gut stool | place: China | collected 2011 | reverse complement strand
TCTGACTGAGAGTTTACTCACTTAGCCGCGTGTCCACTATTGCTGGGTAAGATCACTATAGTAACCGCCTGTTTCTACAACACATTGAACTATAGCTTGTTACGATCTTCCCGATGAAGCGTAGCTCTCATCCAGCCATAATTACCTGCTGAACCAGCAACACTACTAAATAGCTGCGCCGAATAGTAGATCACTTTGATGGAACTCAGTCCGAGTTGAGCGATCTGATCAATCGCCAAATCAAAACAAATAACTAACCGGACTGAGCGATGCCGATCATAGCACCAATACGCCGTACCGAAAGACGCCTGATGCAGAGAACTATCCATAAAACACGCGACAAAAACCATGCCCGCAGGCTGACCGCTATGCTGATGTTGCACCGGGGTGAACGCGTCAGCGACGTTGCCCGAACACTCTGCTGTGCCCGTTCATCTGTCGGGCGCTGGATTAACTGGTTCACGTTGTCGGGTGTAGAGGGCCTGAAATCATTACCCGCAGGGCGTGCCCGCCGCTGGCCGTTTGAGCATATCTGCATATTGCTGCGCGAACTTATAAAGCATTCTCCCGGCGATTTTGGCTACCAGCGTTCACGCTGGAGTACAGAGCTTCTGGCGATAAAAATCCGTGAGGTCACCGGTTGTCCGCTACATGCTTCAACCATCCGGCGATGGTTGCCTACTGCCGGACTGGTATGGCGGAGAGCCGCGCCGACACTGCGTATCCGTGACCCACACAAAGAAGAAAAATGGTCGCTATCCATGAATCACTGGCGAAATGCAGTGCGGAAAACCCCGTGTTTTATGAAGATGAAGTGGATATTCACCTCAATCCCAAAATTGGCGCAGACTGGCAGCTACGTGGGCAGCAAAAGCGCGTTGTCACGCCGGGCCAGAATGAAAAGTACTATCTTGCCGGTGCACTGCACAGTGGTACGGGAAAAGTGAGCTACGTTGGTGGAAACAGTATAGGTTCGTCCTTATTTATCAGAATGTTAAAAAATCTGAAGGCGACATACCGGCGAGCGAAGACGATTACGCTCATTGTTGATAACTACATCATCCACAAAAGCCGAGAAGCGCTGCGCTGGCTGAAAGCAAACCCGAAGTTCAGGGTAATTTATCAGCCGGTTTACTCGCCATGAGTCAATCATGTCGAACGGTTGTGGCAGGCGCTTAATGAGACAATAACCCGAAATCACCAGTGCCGTTCAATGTGGTAACTGTTGAAAAAGGTTCGTCACTTTATGGATACCGTCAGCCCATTCCCCGGCGGTAAACATGGTCTGGCTAAAGTGTCGCGGTATTAGGATCAGTTATTTAGGGGAAGATATCTGCGCACAGCCCGTTGCACGGCATATGCTTTATTTTATTCAGACTGATACAGCTATTATTATTATCCGTATATTAAGTCAGCATCAGGATGCCGGCCGCCATCTCAACTGGCAGTAGTCAGTAACCGTATTGCACTACGTGGAAACTGACAAGATTACAGGGGTGTACCAGGCCAGAATTCACGTAGCGCACTTTCTCCCTGTCAGCCCCCTTTCTCTGTGTTCTCCGATCCCATTCATCCTGGCATTACCCCAATTCTCCCAAAAACGGCAAACCAGCCCTCAGCCCGCGCCACGACTGGCTTAATACGGGATCCCTGCTGCAAAACGTACCTTTACGTATTTGGTTTTACCCGCAATAATGCGCGATAAGCAAACAAAAGGATCCGCGCGCTGCGATTTATTGTCGTGGAAGGATCCGGGCGTTCAGGTCAGAATACCTGTATCCATAAACAGTGCGTGTGCTACGTGAAAAATAACTCATGAACAATGTCATTCCCCTGCAGAATTCACCAGAACGCGTCTCCCTGTTACCCATTGCGCCGGGGGTGGATTTTGCAACAGCGCTCTCCCTGAGAAGAATGGCCACTTCCACAGGGGCCACACCGGCCTACCTGCTGGCCCCGGAAGTGAGTGCCCTTCTTTTCTATATGCCGGATCAGCGTCACCATATGCTGTTCGCCACCCTCTGGAATACCGGAATGCGTATTGGCGAAGCCCGGATGCTGACACCGGAATCATTTGACCTGGATGGAGTAAGACCGTTTGTGCGGATCCTGTCCGAAAAAGTGCGTGCGCGACGCGGACGCCCGCCAAAAGATGAGGTCCGCCTGGTTCCGCTGACAGATATAAGCTATGTCAGGCAGATGGAAAGCTGGATGATCACCACCCGGCCCCGTCGTCGTGAACCATTATGGGCCGTGACCGACGAAACCATGCGCAACTGGCTGAAGCAGGCTGTCAGACGGGCCGAAGCTGACGGGGTACACTTTTCGATTCCGGTCACACCACACACCTTCCGGCACAGCTATATCATGCACATGCTCTATCACCGCCAGCCCCGGAAAGTCATCCAGGCACTGGCTGGTCACAGGGATCCACGTTCTATGGAGGTTTATACCAGAGTGTTTGCACTGGATATGGCTGCCACGCTGGCAGTGCCTTTCACAGGTGACGGGCGGGATGCTGCGGAGATCCTGCGTACACTGCCTCCCCTGAGGTGACGGCATACGCGCTTCCTTATATAAGCTGTGGTCAGCAGAACAGACATAACATAAGCTGGAGTATGTATATAAGCTGTAGTGAGTAAGTCATGTTTTATGAAGGGAGCAATGCCTCAGCATCAGGTTACGGGATCACTTACGTAAGGGACAGGCAGATGGCAGCTCAGCTACAGACAGCACTGCAGGAAACAGAATATAAACTGCAGTGAGCAGACCACTCACTGCACCGGTTAATATAAGCTGTAGTCAGTAAAGGAGCGCTCTTCACTGACTACAGTTTATGTTCAGCGGGATTTGAAGAGTTTTTCCAGGTCATCCAGCGTGATGCCCAGTTTTTCAAGCAGGGCAAGTTTCTCCGCCATCTCCGGACTGACTTTTTCCGCAGGTGAAGGTGGCAACGGATTTTCCTTACTCTCATCATTCGGTGCTTTTAACCGGGGACGCCGGTAGTGAATGCAGAAGAGTTTTGTCCGCCCCCGCTGGATCTCCGTGTAATCAAGATATCCAATCTCGCGCAGCTGCTCCATTGCCCGTCTGACCGTCTGGTTCTGGGAAAATACAGGAGACTTCAGATTGAGGCGTGCACGCAGCCGCGCCAGCGATATCGGTGCCGGATCCCGGGGCAGGCTCTCTATAAAGGTGTAAAGTGCCTGGGCGGACTCCCGTCGCTTCAGGGCATTAATCGCCTTAAGCTGAAGAAGGACCTTTCTGTCAAACTGGTACAGTTCAAAAAGGCGGGGATCAGCCTGTAACTGAACAATATCCCGTTCAGTATCGTAGTAGGCTGACTGTACCAGATGGGTGATGTATTCCCGGGTGTGCTTCTCATCGGTACGGGAAAACGAGATCACGGTACCGGCAATGCGCTTCAGGGAAGGGCTGATGCGCTCACGTAGCCTGCGGGATGACTGGCTTGAAGGTATACCACACAGTTTTGCAAACTCAACAAAAGGCAGTTCAACTTTGTCACCAATCACGTTATGGCGGGCAAAGGAATGAATGATCCCCACCCAGGTCTTGAAATCGTTATCCATATCCAGGCGGGGGCCAGTGATCTCAACCTTATCGAATCCCTCAGCACGGGCCAGGGAAAGACGTGTCAGCTCTTCCGTGGCATCAGTACGTGACAGTGTATTTTTTTTACTGTTCTTCAGTGATTTAAGGGTCGGTACAAAAACGCCCAGACGCATCAGCGCCACAGGTTGTACGGTGTTGTTATTGTTTGGTGTCAGTGTCACCAGCTCACCGGACGACTTATCCACCTCGCCGAACAGTTTTTTGATGTCTGAATTTTCGTTTTCCAGAAAGCCTCCAGCCTGTGGACAGTAAAAGAATAAACAGAAAATCGTGTGTCAGAACTCCGCTAACTGACTGAAGAAAAACCTGCAGCCTGTATTTAACAACTGAGTCTGGCATACTGACCATAGTTTATGTCATTAACTTACTTCAGTATATGGATTACTGAATACAGCTTATCATTAGCATGTTACAGCTTATCAGTAACATGCCACAGCTTATGTGATCGTGGTCCCGGCCCATGAGTGACAAGGTTTACAGCGATATGGGGATCTTTAGTGGATCCTTTTTTGATCATTCATGGATCTGTTTACTGGATCGGGCCTCCGGATATGTGGATAAATCATTCCAGAAAAACAACATACACTACCGATTATGAAGGCTTCAGGGCGTACCTGCTCACTGTAACTACAGATATATTGCGCTTCCTCGCCGGTTCGCGGGCTTCGCCCGGTCACCGGTCTGCGGCGAGCACTGTTTTTTCTGAAGTCTGTCTTTACAGGTAATTTTTGACGGAATCTGCCGTACTTCCTGAGCGTACAGTCATATCCGAAATACACTTCATATGTTTGTCTCAACGCCAGAGGCGCATGCAGACTGGCTCCATGAATATCCAGACAACTGGCATCACTTAATTTACCGACAGTCTTAAGACTAATCGTCAGAATCCTGATAATTGACGTTTCAGGTCCAGAGAAGTGCAGACGTTGCAACCAGTCAGCTGTGCCTGTGTCGGAGCTGATATCCGTGATGAAGCAAACCAAAGAGCTGTAGCATCAGTTGGGCAAAACGAGCTACTGTAAAAAGCCGTTGGACCGACAAAATAAGTGAATATCGTATATGCCTTTGCTGCCGGAGGATGACAGAATAAACCCTGTCAGTTATTGACTCTGGATCTTACGAGCCCAACTGTATGCCATAATCTGTCGGTCGAAAGAGTGACAGGATCCTGATGACAGGCACTGCTGCGCAGACACCGGTCATGGATGTAATGGAAATACCAGCTGAACCGCAGGTCTTCCAGTCGGGGACACAGAGTACAGGGCTGGAGCTTGTGGATACGTATCTCTGGATCTTCAAACACTTTATGGAAGGAAAGGAGTTAACCAGATCCCTTGCCTGCCAGGTTTATATCAAGCCCTATAGCGACAGGATGGACAGTGTCACCTTCCAGTCAGTAGCTAAACGATCTAAGGTGTTCCTGGACAAACTGCAGGAGCCAACGTCTGAAATGATAAATAAGCGAGGGAATACCTGGTGCTGGAAGAGTTGAGATGACTGGCACATTGGTATAAATCTTGCCGTCATTCTGATCAGCTTGTAACATTCTGTAATGATCACCATTGGCTGGCGATTTTTCTGTTCAGTAATGTAATTAACCTTATCTGATGCGCTGGCCACTATTCCATCAGCTGTACTGATGGCAGGCTCCCTGTTGAGGTCTGCCGCGAGCTGTCCGCCGGACTCAACGGGCTCTGCCACAATCCGGTTATGATAGCCTGGAAACTGATCAAGGGTCAGGTCAATATAGTCCCTGGCAGGGGCGGCAATGACGTGGCCGTATCTGCCAGGACCATTATCCCACTGCATACCGACAATACAGGAGTACAGGTTGCTGCCGTCTTCCGTCAGATAATCAGTCAGCGTCTGGCTGGCCAGCTCGCTGCAACCGGCCGGGAAATCCTTCAGGTGATCATACCCGGCGGTGAGAGAAGCCTCACAGGAAGTCAGCTCCAGAGCATGTCGGAAGGCCTGCAAGCGGGTCCAGGTGTCCGCATTCACTTTTTTACCTTCCCGTCATGACGGGCCAGGGACTGAAGTTTACGGACGTCCTCCCGGGATCCTTTCAGCTCAGCTTTCGTATCCAGCAGCTGCGCCGCCAGCGGTCTTTTTCCCGGGAGCCGACTTTCCTGGCACATATTCTTTTCGCAGTTATCCCCAGAATCTGTGGATAACTGTTGCTCCTCTTTTGAGAGAGAAGGCTTTACTCACCGCCTGAATGCGGCAGATATGTCTGGACGATATATCTGCATACGCCGGTACTGCTTCGTCAGATTGCACGGCAGGTGAATTGCCGGGCTGGTACCATACCATATTTGCGCCGAACCCGTCCGGGGCGGTGCCGATAACAGATGTTAAATGATTGGTCGTTTTTACATCTGTAAAAGCAACAGGGCCCCATGATTATATCATGGGGCCCTGTTACTCTGATTCTTCGCAATAGATTGCTCTGAATTAGATGCGCCTTCTCCATTAGACTAACAGTTCTATATTATTTTACCATCTTTAAATGTGTAAGAGTTTTCTGTTTTTTATTGGTGTTTATCTGTATTTTTTGTTTTCGGAACGTTTTTGTAAGAATTATCTTTTATATTTGAGGTGATATCTTATTGTGGTTGTTGTAATAGTTTAGAGTCGTAATAAATATGATTGATCGCCACTTTAAATGAAGTTAATCTACTGGAGATGAAGTAACTTCATTAATGCGTCATAAAAATAAAAATTCCTGTTTTGGGAAATATGAATGTGTCTGTCCCCTCCTTCGGGAGGGTGTTTTTTATCTGGAAACTGGTTTCTGGTTCTGATTTTTCTTTTTGTATTATAGCGAGTTACGAATATTTACCAATCGATGTCTGGCAAACAGAGTATGGCGATGGTGTGATTTGTGTTTATTGGTAAAAAAAACACCCCCGTAGTGGGGGTGTTGAAACTTCAACCTATGTACTCATTATCCTGGGATGGATGAGTAGCGTGCGATATTGAATCATATTCAGCAGGAATAATAATATTCGCAAAAAAATGGATGTGCAAGGAAATTTTTTATATGCTTTTGTGTGTGGTGGTTAGGTAATCAAGAAGATAAATGATGAAGTGTGCCAGTTCAGGATCAATGTTTCCATGGGAAAGCCATTTATTAATAATATCAATTAAGTTCGAAAGCTCAGGGAAGATTTGTTCAATGTTTTCCTCTGTCTCCCGCACAGTCATATAGCGACGTCTCCTTGGGGATTGAAAACAAAAACAATAATACAACAAGTATGAAACAGAAGGTAGGTGGCAGGGGCGGAACAGGAAAACGCATGAGGGCGCTTCCTGGGGGAGATGCTGGTATCTTTAGGGTTCAGTTTTGAGATCGGGAATTTTTGTACATTAAGTGCATTATTTAATCAATTGAAACGCGTAATGGATTGATTTTATCAGCAACTATCGCGTTTAAGTTGTCGATCATATTTGAGTTGTCTCATTAAGGTCGAATCCCCTGAAAGCGGCGTATAACGTAGGAGTTCCCCTCTATAGCAATAGGTAAGGCTGTTCAAAAAAGGCTTACTGTACAATAATTCGCTATATCCAGACGGCCCCCCTTGTCATACAAGCTCGTAAGCGGCCCTGACGGCCTGTCAATGCGGTACTGCCCTGTCGGGACTGCTCTACCCACATAAGTTTCTACATAGCTTGAAGCTGGATGGGGAGGTATTACGGCTTTAGCCGTAATACTTTCTTCGTCCTCGCAGCGCTGACAGTTTTCAGGGATCAAATTCGGTGGTTGTGTGAAAACGGTGCTGGTTGATAACCAGAAGGCTGCGGTGCTGAAGAATAACAACGGGAAAGTCGTGTTCAACTCCGGATTCCTGTTGCTGGCCGACCACTATAACTTCCTGCCACGGGCATGCCGTCCACGCAGGGCCAGAACAAAAGGTAAGGTTGAGCGGATGGTGAAATACCTCAAGGAGAACTTCTTCGTCCGGTACCGCAGGTTCGACAGCTTCACTCATGTTAATCAACAACTGGAGCAATGGATAGCCGATGTGGCTGACAAACGGGAGCTTCGCCAGTTCAAAGAAACGCCGGAACAGCGCTTCGCGCTGGAGCAGGAACATCTGCAGCCGTTACCGGATACGGACTTCGATACCAGTTACTTCGACATCCGCCATGTGTCCTGGGACAGCTATATCGAGGTTGGTGGTAATCGTTACAGCGTTCCCGAAGCGCTGTGTGATCAGCCAGTATCGATACGAATATCGCTGGATGACGAGTTGCGGATCTACAGTAATGAGAAACTGGTGGCCTCACATCGCCTCTGTCCGGCATCGTCTGGCTGGCAGACAGTGCCGGAGCATCACGCCCCGCTCTGGCAGCAGGTCAGTCAGGTGGAACATCGACCACTGAGTGCCTATGAGGAGCTGTTGTGATGCATGAGCTGGAACTCCTGCTGAGTCGCCTGAAAATGGAGCATCTGAGTTATCACGTTGAAAGCCTGCTGGAACAGGCAGTTAAAAAAGAGTTGAACTACCGGGAGTTCCTGTGCATGGCGCTACAGCAGGAATGGAACGGCAGGCATCAGCGCGGTATGGAGTCCCGGCTGAAGCAGGCTCGTCTGCCGTGGGGCAAAACGCTGGAGCAGTTCGATTTTACCTTCCAGCCGGGCATCGACCGTAAGGTTGTCCGGGAACTGGCTGGTCTGGCGGCGAAAACGTGATCCTGCTGGGACCTCCTGGTGTCGGAAAAACTCATCTGGCCATAGCTCCTGGCATGAAAGCGGTGGATGCGGGACATCGGGTACTGTTTATGCCACTGGACTGACTGATCGCGACACTGATGAAAGCGAAACAGGAAAATCGGCTGGAGTGTTAGCTACAGCAACTGAGTTATGCCCGGGTGTTGATCCTGGATGAAATAGGCTATCTGCCGATGAACAGAGAGGAAGCCAGCCTGTTCTTCCGGCTACTGAACCGTCGATATGAAAAAGCGAGCATCATACTGACGTCAAACAAAGGGTTCGCAGACTGGGGAGAAATGTTCGGAGATCACGTGCTGGCAACAGCGATACTGGATCGGTTGCTACATCACTCAACCACGCTGAATATCAAAGGAGAGAGTTACCGGTTAAAAGAGAAACGTAAAGCTGGAGTGCTGACCAAAAACACAACGCCAATCAGTGATGATGAAATGGTGGAAAGCAGACAGCATCAGTAACGAAAGTATCTTAGCGGGCATGAAAATGGCAAATAACGGTCAAACATCGTGGCGGTGACAACGGCAGCGAGTTTATCTCAAAAGTCTGGATAAAGGGGCGTATGAACACGGTGTGAACATGGACTTCTCGCCCCCCGGAAAGCTGGCAGATAAACCGTTTATTGAATCGTTTAACGGCAGTCTGCGGGATGAGTGTCTGAACATTCACTGGTTCCTGTCACTGTGTCAACGCCACGATGTTTGACCGTTATGGGGATGCGGACAATCCAAATGGCGAATTACCGTCTTATATCACTGGCGCTGAAAACTGGAAGATGCACAAGACAAACTCGATTACTGGCGCAGGAAATATAATCATGAGAGAACGCATTCATAATTAAATGACGTGACGCCGGCTGAATTTTTTTGAAGTCTCAGGAAAGACGAAGATCTCTGATTTAGCACTGTATTGATTTTGGGACAGGGTAATTCTTTCCGGAATCTCAAAAAATGTATGTAACCAAAACGGGTCTATTTACACAACGTCAATTAAGTTTTTAACATCATATACTGTATCAGGCATACATTCAAAAGAGAGTAATGAAATATTAGGGGTGCAGAAGTTAAATTAATATGAATGCCAAATAGAATGCTAAGACATTATTCATGTATTAATATACTCTTTTGGGAGTGACAGGTAAAATAAAACTTCACCTCTTGTGGAGGTGGTGATTGTTCCTGTAAGGTTATAGCCTGAAGAATGTCCATGTCTGAATATATCTGCTTACACACCACAAGTAAAAGGAGACAAACTGATATAGGGCTTTACAGAAGTTCATCATATGTATATTAGTGTTGCAAATATCACATAGTCTGGACGCTAAAGTACCGCTTTAGGATTCTGAGGGATAAATTGGGCAAGGAGCTGTACAGAACCATCTTTATTCTTTGCGGAATAAAAGATTGCGAGGCTCTGGAGTTAAATGTACAGCCAGATCATATGCATCTTGTCGTAATAGTGCTACCAAAAATCTCAATATCTACTCTGATGGGGCAGCTGAAAGACCGCAGCGCAATCAGACTCTACAATCGATTCCTGCATATCGGGAAGAAGTTATGGGGAAACCATTTTTGGTCGAGGGGTTACTTTGTTGATACGGTAGGGGGGAACTGGATTTGCCCCTATATTTCCAGACATTTGCCATCCTTATAGGGGGGATTCTGAAAAGCCACCTCCTCAGGAGGTGGCTTTTTACAGTTAAGTTCGCTCTAGCATAATAGTGTTTAATATTTCAATTAATGCCTCTTCAGCAGAGGTGATGAATCTTCCCATATTAGTATTTATAGGATAAACATTATCTGGTTTTGTCTGATCTAATAATTTTTTACATGCCTGTTCAAAATCAGTTTTGTTTTTTTTACTGAAATTTTGGTATTTTAAATCAAAAACTTTTTTATATAACAGAACTTGTCTAAACTTTCTTCCTTCATTGGGGAGTTTCACAAGAAGAGCATGTGCTTTATCGAACAGTTTATAACACTCAGAACTGTTGTTATGATCTAAACACTGATTTAAATATAGACGAGCCTGTTGAGTGTCAATGTTATCAGTATGATAACTTCCTTTTTTTGTTTCTGCTTTTTGATAAGCGTTGGTTAGGTAATTTTGTGCTCTATTATAATCTGAAAAAGATAGTCGACACATTGCATATTGAACCCAATAGTGAGGGCTATCCATTAACCATGTGCATCTATATTTTAACTGTTCATAATATCTGTCTAGTGCAGATTGATTCTTCGGTAAAATTCTTTCAACTATATGAAATCTCAATAGTGCTTTAAATATTTTTTTTATTTCAATATCCTGGTCTTTTATTGAGTCAGTACGTTCAACAATTTCAAGGAGTACATCTCTTACATAAATATCGCTAAAGGTATTGTTTAGTAAAGATAATGACAGAATGCTTGATTTTGATTTAATAGTTGCTCCATTTACTTTGAAAATTTGATTGAATGGGGGGGAGTTTCTTAGTGATGTATGATAAATAGCATTAGTTCCTGATATTTCTGATACTAAACTTGATGTTGGTTCTACATTAGCGACTTCACAAATGCAAATGCAGAAGACGCTCTTTTTATGATCTGGATTGGAATATATTAAATCGGTTTGTTGTTTGATTTTTGTTTTTATATTTGGACTATTTATCAATCCCAGAAGCAATAGAGATAGCTGTGCGTCATATTTTTCATATACTAATCTTTTTTTTCTCTCAGTGGATAATGCGGAAAATTTTTGCCATGTAGATAAATTATCTATGATTTTTACTGCGCTTGCGATTTCGTCACTAGATAGTAAGTCTATATTGTGCTCTATAAAATCAAGAGAAATATTAAATTTTATGTCGTTTGAGTTTCTGTCAGCAAAAACATAAATTAAGTTATCAGCTTTAACTTCAAAAATATGTTTTATCAAACCCGGATGATTAGAGCAGTTATCAATGATAATTACGGCCGTCCCCTCATGTTTGATAATTTGATCAAGATCAGAAACATAATCACCATCGTTATTTCGTAATATATATGTGTGAAAACCATTTACAGTTAACTCATAAGCTAACATTTCTAAAACTATAGACTTTCCATTTCCCAGATCGCCAGTGATAATAATGTTATTATTATTTTTAATGTTGTTAAGACAAACAGGAATTATATCGCGTTTAATAAAGTACGGAATGGTTTCTATTCTTCTGATAGAGTCATGGAGTTTTTCTATTTCATAATCACCGTAAAGAAATAATCGCTCACTATCAATATCTCTAAAGTCTGTTTGTGTGTCGAAAACTTCATGTTTGACTAGTGTTTCTGTGAAGATAATACCATCTTCATGTGATTGCTTTTGAACATCCTTCATTAAATCTGAAAACCTGTCCACCCCAATTGGCAAAACATGTCCATATTTTCTTAGGGTGAATATTTCTTTAAAATCGGCACCATCTCTTACAACGAAGTAAGTTTTTTCTTGTAACTCTGGATTTTCGAACAAGAATTTTTTTACATCCATATCATACATGGAGTATCCCATAAATACGATAGCACTTGCGGTTTCAAGATCTTTTTTGAAGTGATAGTACCAATCAGAATTTACAAATGAATCTGGAGACAGGTATGATGAATCTGATAATTTTATTTTGGAGGTTAAATCTTCAGGTTCAGCACCTTCAATTTTTCCATTAATATGAAGGCAAACATTATTTTTTTTTAAAAAATTTGTTGGTTTGTAAGATAAGTCAACTGATTCTATACGTTTACCTATATTCAGACAGGCAAGTTCTATAGAGTTATCATAATTTGTTGTGAAAAATTTTTTCCAGGGTAGTTTACATATTTTTTCATGACATTCTGAAACAGATGTTAGTGTGTAATTATCTTTAAGTAAGTCTAATACTGAAATATTATCTGCGTACTCAAGTGCAACGTCTGCTGCAAACATTAAATCTTCAGATTCTTCGAGATTACATAATAAACTGAGTTTCTTAGCTAGCTCTCCAGCCATTGGGGGGGTAGAGCCTAGTACATTTTTTGTTCCGAGTGAGAAGCCTGCACCTGTGAATGCGATGGCTTTTCCAGTGGAAATTCTACGCTTAAGTAGTTCTGTATCTACTTCTTGTGCTTTTGCTTTTGTTATATCAAAGCCCTTTAGCATCTTATATCTCCAGCCTATTATTTTACGATTTTGTCTATTATATAGGTTCGTAATTCTTTAACATTTTGCGTGATTATTGTCAAATTATCATGTTCATATAATTAATTCGTAGTGGCAAAATATTCAGGATATCATCATTCTGGATATTTTTTGAGTTATATTCTTGTTTGTCATTATTATTTGCTGTGTGATTATTCGTTGAGTTGTCCCCTGAAATACCAGACAGTAGATGTATCTTAAAATAAGAGATAGGCTTGGATATATGTCTAACACTAGTTCTAATTTTGAGATGGCTGGCGTTTTGTTAGGAAAAGAGGTGCGTAAACGTAAAAACACCTCAGGAAAAAATCGCAATTATTCAACAGACTATGGAGCCTGGCATGACCGTGTCCCACGTGGCGCGTTTGCATGGAATTCAGCCCAGTCTGTTGTTTAAGTGGAAGAAACAATACCAGGAAGGAAGCCTCACTGCTGTTGCTGCCGGTGAAGACGTTGTTCCTGCTTCTGAACTGGCGCTGCAATAAAGCAGATTAATCAGCTTCAGCGTTTACTGGGCAAGAAAACTATGGAAGTTGAGATCCTCAGAGAAGCGGTGGAGTATGCGCAATCGCGAAAATGGATAGCGCATGTGCCCTTGTTACCTTCGGACAAGGAATAGCCCCAGTAAGCCGTGTTCTGGGTGTGTCACGTGTGCAGTTAACATTACGGATGAAGTCATCTGATAATAATCCAGATAAACGGCGTCAGAGGCGCGATGAGGCTGCGGATGCAGCGCATCCTGGATATCATTGACGATATGCCAGCATACGGGTATCGCCGTGTCTGGGCGATACTCAGGCGGCAGTCCCGAAATGAAGGACTACCGTTCGTGAATGCAAAGCGTGTTTACCGGATAATGAGCGAAAATAGTCTGTTGTTGTTACATGACAAACCATCACGACGGCAGCGGGAACATAAAGGCCGAATATCGGTGAAGGAAAGCGACCAGCGTTGGTGTTCCGATGGCTTTGAGTTCGGTTGCGATGATGGCGAAAAACTGCGTGTTACGTTCGTCCTGGATTGTTGCGATCGTGAAGCCATAGACTGGGCCGCAAGCACGGGAGGTTACGATAAAGCGACAGTGCAGGATGTGATGTTAGGAGCGATAGAAAAACGCTTTGGCGATAAAGTACCGGAACAGTCCATCCAGTGGCTGACAGATAACGGTTCAGCGTATAGAGCGCATGAAAGCTGGAAGTACTGATTATCAGGAACGCCCTTAATGCAGGGCTCAGAGGCAGAAATTATTTACTGAGTAGGCTGAATGCAGTTTGAATTGCTGCAGGAAGTGAGGGCAATGCACCGGCTACTGTCACAACATTTGCAATATCACCAAGCAGAGAGGAAATTCTGTCACCAAACTGGCTTCCTGAACCTGATTTGATTTCTTCTTTATACTCAGGGTCAATGACGGCAAGTCCCAGAGTGGACTGAACGGCATCCATGACGGGTTCGATTCCTGAAATGCTGTATGACTCAAGCGCCTCCTGCAGTTGTGAAAGCTGCCTTAAGAGCATGGTTTTCATGGCGCTGGAAAGTTCTGAGCTGCGAATGTCACCACGTAATTCAATAATTTTGACCAGCAGGGCTTCTGTCTCATTGGCCTCGATAGCTGCATGTGCTCCACGTGTTTCAAACAGATCGGACAGCATGCTTAGTTCAGATATTGTTCTGGAATCGATATGCTGGTTGAATGACAGCCAGCTATCGTTCAGGCTTTGTGAAACAAAAGCGTTATCAACACAGGTTTTCCAGTGGGTAGAGTTCCCCCGGAGTGTTGAAAAATGATCTCTCCTGACCTGTAATATCCGGTCAGGCAATTCCATAACTTTGGCCAGACGGGACAAAAGATGTTGCTCATTATTTTCCTCAACATTAAGAAGCTCAATCCAGGCCTTACGACAATTCCAGGCATCCGGGAGCGTCTTTCCTGTCTCCAGAATATCCAGCAAACGTTGCGCCGGATTATCGATTTTCAGTTCACTCATTCGTTAAATATTCCCTAATTGAAACCTGTAATTATTTTACCCAGTCTTCGAGTACCAGTCCCGGTACCCGCTCAAACTCTCTCACATTATTCGTCACCAGTATTGCCCCGGCGGCGATGGCGTGCCCGGCGATCGCCGTGTCGTTCGGACCGATCGGCGTGCCGGCGAGGCGCAGCGCCATCTTAACCTCCGTGGTTGCATCCACCGCAGCGCGATCCCAGGGCAGGATGGCATCGAGACGGGCGCAGAACGCGTCAACCAGCTGCACGTGGCGTGGCGATGCCTTTGGACCGGTGGCGCCGAAGCGCATCTCGGAGTAGGTGATGGCTGAGACCACGATACGGTGACCGCGCAGCACCGCCTGCTCCAGGTGCTTAAGCACAGCTTCAGGCTGCTCGCGCATGATGAACGAGCAGATGTTCGTGTCGAGCATATAGATCTTGTTCACAGGTTAAATCGTCCTTCGTCGCAGACAACGTCCTCACGCTCCGCCATAAAGTCCGGATCGGCCTTTTCGAGATCTAGGAATGAGCTCCAGGTAGGCCGGACAGGACGCAGGATAATGCTGTTTCCTTCCCGGATTATTTCGAGCTCGCTTACCCCCTCAAAATCCAGTTCTCGGGGCAGACGGATAGCACGGTTATTGCCGTTTTTAAAAATAGACACAGTTCTCATATTTTCCTCCTGACCGAATGGTCTTTATACATATGTTTAGTATATGCTGATGTAAAGCATATGTATAGTTGTAGCATATGCAGATGTCAGCCATATGGATATGCTATTCATATCTTTGTTTTCTTTATTTTCTGCAACGCAGATCCGGTTTCCGGCTAAGTCGGATCGACCCAATCTTTGTTTCTGATATGAACACCTCGGAGAGGTGTAAGCAATGGTACAAACGAAATGTATTATGTATCTGCATCACGGCATGCGGGCACATTTTGCGGCAGGATATGAAGCCCCCCGGAATAACTGGCAAAGGACAGATAAATGGACATTGAAATACGCCACTGCAATAACATCGTACGAGCACATATCACCCTCACTGCCGATAAACTGAATATTAAGTTTGCGCCAAATGGTACTGGAAAAAGTACGCTGTCACGGGCCATAAGCTGTGCGGCGCGGGACGACATTCAGGGACTGCAGGCACTGATGCCCTTCCGGCTGCGCGGAGAAAACCCCGATAGCGCCGGGCCCATTGTCATCGGTGCTGACGGGATTGGGGACGTGATGTGCTTCAACGAGGAGTACGTCAGTCAGTTTACGTTCCAACCGGACGAGCTCATCAGTGACAGCTTTAATATTCTTATCCGCAATCAAGCCCATGCGGAAAGAGAGCGTGAAATAGAAGAAATGACGCAAACGATCCGGGCTGTTTTCACGGATCACACTGAGCTGAACTCTCTGATAGACCATCTACAGGAACTCAGTAATGCTTTCAAATCAACCAGTTCCGGGATTTCACGTTCTTCAACCGGCATGAGAGGTCTGTCAGGCGGAAATAAAATACACCACATTCCGGCTGGTCTTGAGAACTATCAACCCTACATCCGCAGTGAACGCCGCGTGGAATGGATTGACTGGCAGACAAAGGGACTCGAGTTTTCGCCCCTTTCAGATGGCTGCTGTCCGTTCTGTACCGGTGATATCAGGGAAAAGGAAACACAAATCCGCCAAGTCAGAGAGGAATATGATAAATCCACCATTAAAAACCTAACCGCTATCATCAGACTGGTGGAAAACCTCGGTAATTACCTGACGGAGAGCGCCAGAGAACGCCTTCTGGCCATCACTATGCTTCAGAATGGTCCGGAAGCCGAACATATCGAGTACCTGGTGGCGTTGAAACGCCAGACAGATACTCTGACAGAGAAACTCACTGCGCTGAGAGGCCTGAATGTTTTCAGCCTGCAGGAACAGCAGAACGTTCGGGAGGTGCTCACTGCCAGGTTGATTGACCTGCAGTTCTTCCCTGATCTGCAATCCGAACTCATGCAGGGGATCACCGACAGACTGAACGCGGCCCTTATGGACCTGATAAACCTTGCCGGACCGCTGCAGGGAAGAATTAACCGGCATCGGGACAGCATGATCCGGCTGATCGCACAGCACAAAACAAACATCAATAATTTCCTCACCTATGCAGGCTATAAATACAGGGTGGATATAGCCGGCGAGGGAGATCAGAGAAAACTCAGGCTACGACACATAGATTTTGACGGGTACGTCAGCGGCGGTAGCCAGCATCTCAGCTATGGAGAACGGAACGCCTTTGCGATTGTGTTATTCATGTATGAATGCCTGTCAAAAAATCCGGGACTGATTATCCTTGACGATCCCATATCCTCTTTTGACAAAAACAAGAAGTTTGCCATTCTTGAAATGCTGTTCAGACGTGCAAGTGGTGAATGCCTGAAGAACCGGACTGTACTTATGCTGACGCATGACGTGGAGCCTGTGATTGACACGCTGAAGTCAGTCAGAAGGCTGTTCAGTAATCTGGTGACCGCCTCCTGCCTGCGCCTGTCTGCTGGAGTCATAGAAGAATTACCTGTTAACGACGGCGATATCATGACATTCATGCAGATCTGCAAATCCATCACCGCGTCAGCAGACTGTGAGGAGATCATTAAGCTCATCTATCTTCGTCGCTACTTTGAAATCGTTGACGAACGTGGCGATGCTTATCAGCTTCTATCCAATCTATTCCATCGACGCGTCGCCCCGCTGGATTATCGCGAGCCTGCCGCTGCGGGCTCGGGCTACCCCAAAATGGCTCCTGAGAAAATTCAGCAGGCCTTGCGGGATATCCGGGAGTATGTGGACAGTTTTGATTACCCGCGACTTCTGGCTCTCGTTAGCAGCCCAGATGAAATAAAAAACCTGTACCGTCGCTGTCGTAACGGCTATGAAAAACTGCAGGTATTCCGTTTACTGGAACTGGAGCAGGACCATCCGGTAATACGAAAATTCGTTAACGAAACGTACCACATTGAAAATGAGTTCATCTGTCAACTGGATCCGTCCAGATTCGATCTCATCCCGGAGTACGTGATTATGGAATGTGACAAGCTCATCGCCTTGCCACCGGCAGCAAACCAGAGCTCGGTTGTCCGTATCGCTTGAGCCACTGATTTTGCCGCTATAATTTCGGAAGATAGGCTTTAGCTCCCTGATAGTCTGATCTTCGAAGACACACTACAGTTTAGGGCAGCTTACTGTATATATCTGTTAAAACAGCCCGTATACGGGCTGTTTCTTGGTGCCCTTGTCTCTTGACTTCGAAAAGAGTGTCTTACTTCACCCAGTCTTCCAGCACCAGGTCAGGCACCCGCTCAAACTCTCTTGTATTATTCGTCACCAGTATTGCCCCGGCAGCGATGGCGTGCCCGGCAATCGCCGTGTCGTTCGGGCCGATTGGCGTCCCGGCCAGCCGCAGTGCCATTTTAATCTCCGTGGTGGCGTCCACGGCAGCGCGGTCCCAGGGCAGAATGGCATCGAGGCGGGCGCAGAACGCGTCAACCAGCGCAATATGACGCGGTGAGGCTTTCGGGCCGGTGGCGCCGAAACGCATCTCCGCATAGGTGATGGCCGACACGACAATGCGATGGTTACGCAGCACCGCCTGCTCCAGACGTTTGATCACTGCGGCGGGCTGTTCACGCATAATGAAAGAGCAGATATTCGTGTCGAGCATATAGGTCTTCGTTCGGGTCTGTTTCACAGGTCAAATCTTCCTTCGTCGCTGACAATGTCCTCACGCTCCGCCATAAAGTCTGCGTCGGCCTTTTCGAGTGCCGCAAACGAGCTCCAGGTCGGCCGGACCGGGCGCAATATAATGCTGTCTCCTTCGCGGACGATCTCAAGCTCGCTCACCCCCTCAAAATCCAGATCACGGGGCAGACGGATGGCGCGGTTGTTGCCATTTTTAAATATCGATACGGTTCTCATGTTTTTTCTCTCCCGAACAGATGGATATGTGAATCATATCCGGAATATTCAAAGCACCGGGGGTGTGCATATGTTTAGTATAGGCAGATGCGAGGCATCTGTATAGCCGTAGCATATGTAGATGCAAGGCATATGGATATGTTTAACATATCTATATTTCTTTCTTTTTTATCGGAGATCCGAAAAAAGGTAGTTACGGATCTTCCTCTCCCTCCGCACAGCGTTACATCCCGTCAGCACAGTATGTAGTGCCTCGTACAGTTGCCCATGGCACTATATGTTGTGTTGTATCTCTGGACTGTGATGCGCCGCGCAGGGGCGGAAAACAGCGATATGATGATTTTCTCAGCGTGGTACACTTCCGGAAAGTCGTTTATTTAAATAAAGTCGGATCCATACGAAACGGGAATGCAGTAATTACGCTTTGTTTTTATAAGTCAGATTTTAATTTTTATTGGTTAACATAACGAAAGGTAAAATACACAAGGCTTACTAAAAGCCAGATAACAGTATGCGTATTTGCGCGCTGATTTTTGCGGCATAAGAATATATACTGATATGTATACCCTAAGTATGTCAAAAAGAGGTGTGCTATGAAGCAGCGTATTACAGTGACAGTTGACAGCGACAGCTATCAGTTGCTCAAGGCATATGATGTCAATATCTCCGGTCTGGTAAGCACAACCATGCAGAATGAAGCCCGTCGTCTGCGTGCCGAACGCTGGAAAGCGGAAAATCAGGAAGGGATGGCTGAGGTCGCCCGGTTTATTGAAATGAACGGCTCTTTTGCTGACGAGAACAGGGACTGGTGAAATGCAGTTTAAGGTTTACACCTATAAAAGAGAGGGCCGTTATCGTCTGTTTGTGGATGTACAGAGTGATATTATTGACACGCCCGGGCGACGGATGGTGATCCCCCTGGCCAGTGCACGTCTGCTGTCAGATAAAGTCTCCCGTGAACTTTACCCGGTGGTGCATATCGGGGATGAAAGCTGGCGCATGATGACCACCGATATGGCCAGTGTGCCGGTCTCCGTTATCGGGGAAGAAGTGGCTGATCTCAGCCACCGCGAAAATGACATCAAAAACGCCATTAACCTGATGTTCTGGGGAATATAAATGTCAGGCTCCGTTATACACAGACAGTCTGCAGTCATGGTACCGGCAGTGTATTCTGCCGGGCAGCCTGCATCGCTGCCTGTTGCCATTGATTATCCGGCAGCTCTGGCACTTCGCCAGATGTCGATGGTCCATGATGAACTGCCAAAATATCTGCTGGCTCCGGAAGTGAGTGCCCTGCTCCATTACGTCCCGGATCTGCACCGCAAGATGCTGCTGGCCACACTGTGGAACACCGGAGCACGCATTAATGAAGCACTGGCGCTGACGCGGGGGGATTTTTCGCTTGCGCCTCCGTATCCGTTTGTGCAGCTTGCGACCCTGAAACAACGGACCGAAAAAGCTGCCAGGACGGCGGGGAGAATGCCCGCCGGTCAGCAGACTCACCGGCTGGTTCCGCTCTCTGACTCCTGGTACGTCAGCCAGCTGCAGACGATGGTGGCAACACTGAAAATACCCATGGAGCGGCGTAACCGTCGCACAGGAAGGACAGAGAAAGCGCGGATCTGGGAAGTGACGGACAGAACGGTCAGGACCTGGATTGGGGAGGCGGTTGCCGCCGCTGCTGCTGACGGTGTGACGTTCTCTGTTCCGGTCACACCACATACGTTCCGCCATTCCTATGCGATGCACATGCTGTATGCCGGTATACCGCTGAAAGTTCTGCAAAGCCTGATGGGACATAAGTCCATCAGTTCAACGGAAGTCTACACGAAGGTTTTTGCGCTGGATGTGGCTGCCCGGCACCGGGTGCAGTTTGCGATGCCGGAGTCTGATGCGGTTGCGATGCTGAAACAATTATCCTGAGAATAAATGCCTTGGCCTTTATATGGAAATGTGGAACTGAGTGGATATGCTGTTTTTGTCTGTTAAACAGAGAAGCTGGCTGTTATCCACTGAGAAGCGAACGAGACAGTCGGGAAAATCTCCCATTATCGTAGAGATCCGCATTATTAATCTCAGGAGCCTGTGTAGCGTTTATAGGAAGTAGTGTTCTGTCATGATGCCTGCAAGCGGTAACGAAAACGATTTGAATATGCCTTCAGGAACAATAGAAATCTTCGTGCGGTGTTACGTTGAAGTGGAGCGGATTATGTCAGCAATGGACAGAACAACCTAATGAACACAGAACCATGATGTTTGGTCTGTCCTTTTACAGCCAGTAGTGCTCGCCGCAGTCGAGCGACAGGGCGAAGCCCTCGAGTGAGCGAGGAAGCACCAGGGAACAGCACTTATATATTCTGCTTACACACGATGCCTGAAAAAACTTCCCTTGGGGTTATCCACTTATCCACTTATCCACGGGGATATTTTTATAATTATTTTTTTATAGTTTTTAGATCTTCTTTTTTAGAGCGCCTTGTAGGCCTTTATCCATGCTGGTTCTAGAGAAGGTGTTGTGACAAATTGCCCTTAACCCTGTGACAAATTGCCCTCAGAAGAAGCTGTTTTTTCACAAAGTTATCCCTGCTTATTGACTCTTTTTTATTTAGTGTGACAATCTAAAAACTTGTCACACTTCACATGGATCTGTCATGGCGGAAACAGCGGTTATCAATCACAAGAAACGTAAAAATAGCCCGCGAATCGTCCAGTCAAACGACCTCACTGAGGCGGCATATAGTCTCTCCCGGGATCAAAAACGTATGCTGTATCTGTTCGTTGACCAGATCAGAAAATCTGATGGCACCCTACAGGAACATGACGGTATCTGCGAGATCCATGTTGCTAAATATGCTGAAATATTCGGATTGACCTCTGCGGAAGCCAGTAAGGATATACGGCAGGCATTGAAGAGTTTCGCGGGGAAGGAAGTGGTTTTTTATCGCCCTGAAGAGGATGCCGGCGATGAAAAAGGCTATGAATCTTTTCCCTGGTTTATCAAACGTGCGCACAGTCCATCCAGAGGGCTTTACAGTGTACATATCAACCCATATCTCATTCCCTTCTTTATCGGGTTACAGAACCGGTTTACGCAGTTTCGGCTTAGTGAAACAAAAGAAATCACCAATCCGTATGCCATGCGTTTATACGAATCCCTGTGTCAGTATCGTAAGCCGGATGGCTCAGGCATCGTCTCTCTGAAAATCGACTGGATCATAGAGCGTTACCAGCTGCCTCAAAGTTACCAGCGTATGCCTGACTTCCGCCGCCGCTTCCTGCAGGTCTGTGTTAATGAGATCAACAGCAGAACTCCAATGCGCCTCTCATACATTGAGAAAAAGAAAGGCCGCCAGACGACTCATATCGTATTTTCCTTCCGCGATATCACTTCCATGACGACAGGATAGTCTGAGGGTTATCTGTCACAGATTTGAGGGTGGTTCGTCACATTTATTCTGACCTACTGAGGGTAATTTGTCACAGTTTTGCTGTTTCCTTCAGCCTGCATGGATTTTCTCATACTTTTTGAACTGTAATTTTTAAGGAAGCCAAATTTGAGGGCAGTTTGTCACAGTTGATTTCCTTCTCTTTCCCTTCGTCATGTGACCTGATATCGGGGGTTAGTTCGTCATCATTGATGAGGGTTGATTATCACAGTTTATTACTCTGAATTGGCTATCCGCGTGTGTACCTCTACCTGGAGTTTTTCCCACGGTGGATATTTCTTCTTGCGCTGAGCGTAAGAGCTATCTGACAGAACAGTTCTTCTTTGCTTCCTCGCCAGTTCGCTCGCTATGCTCGGTTACACGGCTGCGGCGAGCGCTAGTGATAATAAGTGACTGAGGTATGTGCTCTTCTTATCTCCTTTTGTAGTGTTGCTCTTATTTTAAACAACTTTGCGGTTTTTTGATGACTTTGCGATTTTGTTGTTGCTTTGCAGTAAATTGCAAGATTTAATAAAAAAACGCAAAGCAATGATTAAAGGATGTTCAGAATGAAACTCATGGAAACACTTAACCAGTGCATAAACGCTGGTCATGAAATGACGAAGGCTATCGCCATTGCACAGTTTAATGATGACAGCCCGGAAGCGAGGAAAATAACCCGGCGCTGGAGAATAGGTGAAGCAGCGGATTTAGTTGGGGTTTCTTCTCAGGCTATCAGAGATGCCGAGAAAGCAGGGCGACTACCGCACCCGGATATGGAAATTCGAGGACGGGTTGAGCAACGTGTTGGTTATACAATTGAACAAATTAATCATATGCGTGATGTGTTTGGTACGCGATTGCGACGTGCTGAAGACGTATTTCCACCGGTGATCGGGGTTGCTGCCCATAAAGGTGGCGTTTACAAAACCTCAGTTTCTGTTCATCTTGCTCAGGATCTGGCTCTGAAGGGGCTACGTGTTTTGCTCGTGGAAGGTAACGACCCCCAGGGAACAGCCTCAATGTATCACGGATGGGTACCAGATCTTCATATTCATGCAGAAGACACTCTCCTGCCTTTCTATCTTGGGGAAAAGGACGATGTCACTTATGCAATAAAGCCCACTTGCTGGCCGGGGCTTGACATTATTCCTTCCTGTCTGGCTCTGCACCGTATTGAAACTGAGTTAATGGGCAAATTTGATGAAGGTAAACTGCCCACCGATCCACACCTGATGCTCCGACTGGCCATTGAAACTGTTGCTCATGACTATGATGTCATAGTTATTGACAGCGCGCCTAACCTGGGTATCGGCACGATTAATGTCGTATGTGCTGCTGATGTGCTGATTGTTCCCACGCCTGCTGAGTTGTTTGACTACACCTCCGCACTGCAGTTTTTCGATATGCTTCGTGATCTGCTCAAGAATGTTGATCTTAAAGGGTTCGAGCCTGATGTACGTATTTTGCTTACCAAATACAGCAATAGTAATGGCTCTCAGTCCCCGTGGATGGAGGAGCAAATTCGGGATGCCTGGGGAAGCATGGTTCTAAAAAATGTTGTACGTGAAACGGATGAAGTTGGTAAAGGTCAGATCCGGATGAGAACTGTTTTTGAACAGGCCATTGATCAACGCTCTTCAACTGGTGCCTGGAGAAATGCTCTTTCTATTTGGGAACCTGTCTGCAATGAAATTTTCGATCGTCTGATTAAACCACGCTGGGAGATTAGATAATGAAGCGTGCGCCTGTTATTCCAAAACATACGCTCAATACTCAACCGGTTGAAGATACTTCGTTATCGACACCAGCTGCTCCGATGGTGGATTCGTTAATTGCGCGCGTAGGAGTAATGGCTCGCGGTAATGCCATTACTTTGCCTGTATGTGGTCGAGATGTGAAGTTTACTCTTGAAGTGCTCCGGGGTGATAGTGTTGAGAAGACCTCTCGGGTATGGTCAGGTAATGAACGTGACCAGGAGCTGCTTACTGAGGACGCACTGGATGATCTCATCCCTTCTTTTCTACTGACTGGTCAACAGACACCGGCGTTCGGTCGAAGAGTATCTGGTGTCATAGAAATTGCCGATGGGAGTCGCCGTCGTAAAGCTGCTGCACTTACCGAAAGTGATTATCGTGTTCTGGTTGGCGAGCTGGATGATGAGCAGATGGCTGCATTATCCAGATTGGGTAACGATTATCGCCCAACAAGTGCTTATGAACGTGGTCAGCGTTATGCAAGCCGATTGCAGAATGAATTTGCTGGAAATATTTCTGCGCTGGCTGATGCGGAAAATATTTCACGTAAGATTATTACCCGCTGTATCAACACAGCCAAATTGCCTAAATCAGTTGTTGCTCTTTTTTCTCACCCCGGTGAACTATCTGCCCGGTCAGGTGATGCACTTCAAAAAGCCTTTACAGATAAAGAGGAATTACTTAAGCAGCAGGCATCTAACCTTCATGAGCAGAAAAAAGCTGGGGTGATATTTGAAGCTGAAGAAGTTATCACTCTTTTAACTTCTGTGCTTAAAACGTCATCTGCATCAAGAACTAGTTTAAGCTCACGACATCAGTTTGCTCCTGGAGCGACAGTATTGTATAAGGGCGATAAAATGGTGCTTAACCTGGACAGGTCTCGTGTTCCAACTGAGTGTATAGAGAAAATTGAGGCCATTCTTAAGGAACTTGAAAAGCCAGCACCCTGATGCGACCACGTTTTAGTCTACGTTTATCTGTCTTTACTTAATGTCCTTTGTTACAGGCCAGAAAGCATAACTGGCCTGAATATTCTCTCTGGGCCCACTGTTCCACTTGTATCGTCGGTCTGATAATCAGACTGGGACCACGGTCCCACTCGTATCGTCGGTCTGATTATTAGTCTGGGACCACGGTCCCACTCGTATCGTCGGTCTGATTATTAGTCTGGGACCACGATCCCACTCGTGTTGTCGGTCTGATTATCGGTCTGGGACCACGGTCCCACTTGTATTGTCGATCAGACTATCAGCGTGAGACTACGATTCCATCAATGCCTGTCAAGGGCAAGTATTGACATGTCGTCGTAACCTGTAGAACGGAGTAACCTCGGTGTGCGGTTGTATGCCTGCTGTGGATTGCTGCTGTGTCCTGCTTATCCACAACATTTTGCGCACGGTTATGTGGACAAAATACCTGGTTACCCAGGCCGTGCCGGCACGTTAACCGGGCTGCATCCGATGCAAGTGTGTCGCTGTCGCCGGCCTCCTCACCCGGTCACGTTTCGTCGTTCCTCCTCCACGCGCTGCGGCTTCGGGGCCGCACCTGCATTCGTATGCGGTCGCCCGGTTACAGGTGCGGCACGGCCTGATGGAGGCCGCATGTGAGAGGAGAATTCCCATGCCAAACTGGTGCTCGAATCGTATGTATTTTTCTGGTGAACCGACACAGATCGCTGAGATTAAACGACTGGCCAGCGGTGCAGTCACACCGCTTTATCGCCGCGCCACAAATGAAGGTATTCAGCTGTTTCTGGCCGGAAGTGCCGGACTTCTGCAGACCACTGAAGATGTGCGGTTTGAACCATGCCCCGGACTGACGGCTGCTGGGCGTGGCGTTGTATCGCCGGAGAATATCGCGTTCACCCGCTGGCTGACACACCTGCAGGACGGTGTACTTCTGGATGAGCAAAACTGCCTGATGCTGCATGAACTCTGGCTGCAGAGCGGTACTGGCCGGCGTCGCTGGGAAGAATTACCGGATGATGCCAGGGAAAGCATTACCGCTCTTTTCACCCCAAAAAGAGGTGACTGGTGCGACATCTGGAGTAACGAGGATGTATCGGTGTGGTGGAACCGTCTGTGTGACAACGTCCTGCCGGAAAAACCATGCCGTTTGACCTGCTGACGGTTCTGTTCACTCGCCTGGATGTTGAAGTGAATGGCTTTAACGGTGGTGTTCTGAACGGTGTTCCTTCTGCATATCACTGGTATACGGAACAGTATGGCGTGAAGGGGCCTTGTGGGTATGAGGTGAATATCAGCAGTCAGGGAGACAACTTCATTCAGGTTGATTTCGACACGCCGTGGTGTCAGCCGGAAAGCGACGTTATTGCAGTATTAAGCCGCCGTTTCAGTTGCACGCTGGAGCACTGGTACGCCGAGCAGGGCTGCAATTTCTGTGGCTGGCAGCGATATGAGCGTGGAGAGTTTGTTGATGTGCTGTGGGGGGAACTGGAATGGTCTTCCCCGACAGATGATTATGAGCTGCCGGAAGTCACCGCGCCGGAGTGGATAGTCGACAAGGTGGCGCATTACGGTGGATGAAGTATGACGGAGACTGGCGGGCAACCGCCCGTTTCTTTTCCGGTAAAGGATGTCGCCGGGCTCCTCTTTTTACTGCGCCGGCTGACGCGGCGCGGCAGGAACG
>OGJK01001062.1_pt1 | contig 26488 bp, 17 predicted proteins | sample 1571961 | NCBI WGS metagenome assembly OGJK01 (sample SAMEA2582120, study PRJEB24529) | metagenome | biome: Human gut stool | place: China | collected 2011 | reverse complement strand
TACGCTGGGTAGGCCCATGGCAGTATCAGATCTCAGCGAGTCAGATGAATCAGTACACTGCTGTGCCACGCACTAAAATTATTGGTGGCCGTTTCACCTTCACACCGTTCCAATCACTGGAATTAGGTGCATCGCGCATTATGCAGTGGGGAGGGGAAGGGCGACCGCAATCCTTCAGCAGTTTCTGGGATGGTTTTACTGGGCAGGATAATACCGGTACCGATAATGAACCTGGTAACCAACTGGCCGGGTTTGACTTCAAGTTTAAACTGGAACCGACCCTTGGTTGGCCGGTGAGCTTCTACGGGCAGATGATCGGCGAGGATGAGTCTGGTTTTCTTCCTTCAGCAAATATGTTCCTTGGCGGTGTTGAAGGACACCATGGGTGGGGCAAAGATGCGGTTAACTGGTATGTGGAAGCGCATGATACACGTACCAATATGAGCCGGACCAATTACAGCTATACCCACCACATCTATAAAGATGGTTATTACCAACAAGGGTATCCACTGGGGGATGCGATGGGTGGGGATGGTCAACTCATTGCCGGGAAGGTTGAGCTGATTACCGAAGATAACCAGCGTTGGAGTTCGCGCCTCGTTTACGCCAAAGTTAACCCTGAGAACCAGTCGATCAACAAAGCATTCCCGCATGCCGATACCTTGAAAGGTGTACAGCTAGGCTGGAGCGGGGATGTTTATCAGTCTGTTCGTCTGAATACCTCTTTGTGGTACACAAACGCTAACAACAGCGACAGCGATGACGTTGGGGCCAGCGCAGGGATAGAGATACCGTTTAGTTTATAAGGCTGAATGCTGAAAATAGGGGAGAGAGGGTGGTAGCGCTGCAGGATGCAGTCGGCTTTTATCTCTCCATGAGCCGGCAGGGAAGCAACGGCGATGACAGCTGCTCAGGAATTGGCAAATTTTGATTTACTGATGATGTGACATTATGAAGAAAAAACTTGTTAGATTTTCGGCATTAGCGTTAGCAATTGGGTTTTTATCGGGTTGTACAATCATCCCTGGTCAGGGATTAAACAGTCTGCGCAAGAACGTGGTTGAGCTTCCAGACAGCGACTACGATCTGGATAAGTTAGTGAACGTGTATCCAATGACACCAGGCCTGATCGATCAACTCCGTCCGGAGACTGTACTCGCTCGTCCAAACCCGCAGCTTGATAATTTACTACGCAGTTATGAATATCGTATCGGTGTGGGTGATGTACTGATGGTCACTGTTTGGGATCACCCGGAATTGACCACACCTGCAGGCCAATACCGTAGCGCCAGCGACACCGGTAACTGGGTTAACTCCGACGGCACTATTTTCTACCCGTACATTGGCAAAGTTCAGGTCGCTGGCAAAACAATTAGTCAAGTACGCCAGGATATTGCTAATCGATTGACAACTTATATCGAAAGTCCGCAGGTAGATGTCAGTATTGCAGCATTTAGGTCTCAAAAAACATACGTCACAGGTGAAGTGATTAAGTCAGGTCAGCAGCCAATAACAAATATACCTTTGACAGTAATGGATGCAATAAATGCTGCTGGTGGCTTAGCTCCTGATGCAGATTGGCGAAATGTTGTACTAACTCATAATGGGAAAGATACAAAAATTTCACTTTATGCCTTAATGCAGAAAGGAGATTTATCACAAAACCATCTTCTATATCCTGGAGATATCTTATTTGTGCCACGAAATGATGACTTGAAAGTATTTGTCATGGGGGAAGTAGGAAAACAATCGACCATGAAAATGGATCGAAGTGGCATGACCTTAGCTGAGGCATTAGGTAATGCAGAAGGTATGTCTCAGGCTTATAGTGATGCGACAGGAGTTTTTGTTATTCGCCAACTTAAGGGTGATAAGCAGGGTAAAATTGCAAATATATATCAGTTGAATGCGCAAGATGCTTCGGCAATGGTACTCGGAACTGAATTTCAACTGCAGCCTTATGATATAGTATATGTCACAACAGCACCTTTGGTGCGTTGGAACCGTGTAATCTCACAGCTTGTACCAACAATTACTGGTGTGCATGATATGACAGAAACAGCTAAATATATAAAGGAATGGCCATAATCATGTTTGAATCCATATTAGTTGTTTGTACTGGAAATATTTGCCGCTCTCCAATAGGAGAGCGTTTTTTGCGAATGAAATTACCTTCTAAAAAAATCGATTCGGCTGGTACAGGTGCATTAGTAGGGAATCCTGCTGATGGGAGTGCAGAGAAAGTTGCGCTTAGCCATGGGTTTTCATTAGATGGGCACGTCGCGAAGCAGTTTACTTCTTCTTTAAGTCGTCAATATGATTTGATATTGGTAATGGAAAAAATGCATATTGAACAAATTGGGTTAATTGCACCAGAGGCTAGAGGTAAATGTATGCTTTTTGGTCATTGGTTAGAACAACGTGACATCCCCGATCCTTATAGAAAAAGTGATGAAGCTTTTTTCTCAGTATATAAACTGATTGAACAAGCTGGAAACCTTTGGGTTCAAAAATTAGGTGAATAACTCAGGAATAAAAGCATGCCTTCACTAACAAATAAACCACAAACAAAAGATAATGATGAAATTGATTTGGGCCGGCTTGTCGGCGAATTTATTGATCATCGTAAGCTAATAGTATCGGTTACATCACTTTTTACTTTAGTCGCTTTGATTTACGCATTTCTAGCAACTCCGATTTATCAGTCGGATGCCTTAATTCAAGTTGAACAAAAGCAAGGCAATGCTATTTTAAGCAATCTGAGTCAAATGCTACCTGACAGTCAGCCACAATCTGCCCCAGAAATAGCTTTGATACAGTCAAGAATGATACTTGGAAAGACAGTTGATGATTTAACTTTACAAGCTAAAGTTAAGCAAGATTACTTTCCGATTATTGGGAAAGGCTTGGCTCGCCTACTTGGTAACGAAAGTGGTTCACTTGATATAACTCATTTATATATTTCTGATGCAAATAGTGAATTATACTTAACTGTAAAAGAGAATGGGAACTATGAACTCACGTACAATGGTGTGACTTATAAAAGCGCTGTTGGTATTTTGTTTGATAATGATAAGTTTTCAATTAAAGTAGATAAAATAGATGCCGAACCAGGTGCTAAATTTAAAATTAATTATATATCTCGGTTGGAAGCTATTACAGACCTTCAAGAAAGATTAATTGTAGCAGATCAAGGTAAAGATACGGGTATGTTAACCATCTCCTTAACAGGGGATAATCCAGACCAAATTGAGAAAATAGTAAACAGTGTAAGTGAAAATTATCTAGCACAAAATATAGCACGTCAAGCTGCACAAGACGCCAAAAGTTTAGAATTTCTAAATAATCAACTTCCACAAGTGCGTAGTGATTTAGATATCGCTGAAGGTAAACTTAACCAATATCGTAGAAAGAGCGATTCAGTTGATTTATCATTGGAAGCTAAGTCTGTACTTGATCAGATTGTAAATGTTGACAATCAACTCAATGAGTTAACATTCCGCGAGTCAGAAATATCTCAGTTATATACAAAAGAGCATCCAACTTATAAAGCTCTTATGGAAAAACGGAAGACTTTGCAAGAAGAAAAAGGGAAGTTGAATAAACGCGTTTCGTCAATGCCCGAAACGCAGCAAGAAATATTACGTCTTAGCAGAGATGTTGAATCTGGTCGTGCTGTATATATGCAGTTACTTAATCGCCAGCAAGAGCTCAATATAGCAAAATCAAGTGCGATCGGAAATGTACGTATTATTGATAATGCTGTGACGCAGCCAAAACCTGTTAAACCCAAAAAGGCTATCGTCTTAATAATTGGAATTTTACTTGGTTTGATGGTTTCTAGCGGCATTGTATTACTTCGTGTATTTTTGCGGAGAGGCATTGAAACTCCTGAGCAACTTGAAGAACTCGGAATTAATGTATATGCAAGTATTCCTGTAGCAGAAACGTTTACAGCTAACGTAATTCAAGGCAAAACTCAGAGAAATAAGAAAAATCATGAAAGCCAAGGTTTCTTGGCAATTGAAAATCCTGCAGATCTCGCAATAGAGTCTATTAGGGGTTTACGAACCAGCCTCCATTTTGCAATGATGGAAGCAAGAAACAGGATTTTGATGATTTCTGGGGCCAGCCCTAATGCAGGTAAAACTTTCGTCAGTTCTAATTTAGCAGCGGTAATAGCTCAAACAGGAAAAAAGGTATTATTTATTGATACAGATATGCGCAAGGGGTATACGCATAAACTATTCAATGAAAATAATGCAAATGGGTTGTCCGATATCCTTTCTGGGAAAACAAATGTCGAGGATGCTATTAAAAGAGTTACTGTTGCAGGGTTTGATTATATATCCCGTGGTATGGTACCACCAAATCCAGCAGAACTTTTGATGAATAAACGGTTCGGTAATCTTCTTGAATGGGCGAATGAGCATTACGACATTGTAGTTGTTGATACTCCGCCAATTTTGGCTGTAACAGATGCTGCAATAATTGGCAATTATGGTGGAACAATCGGTCTTGATACTGCCAAGCAGGTACTCAATTCAGAATTAAACACCGCAAAAGAAATAGAAGTGAGTATAAAACGCTTTGAGCAAAGCGGTGTAATAGTAAAAGGTTGTATACTGAACGGTATTATTAAAAAAGCAAGTAGTTATTATGGCTATGGCTATAATCACTACGGTTATAAATATACTGACAAAAAGTAAACCAATAAAAACTTAGAGTAATGAACATATCATTACTCTAACTTAATATTGATTAAAAAATAAAAGAGGGGATTATGACACTTCTCGGGAAAAATATTATCGTCAGTGTCTCATTGGCAATTTCCGACTTGGTGAGTTTTATTACGTCAATGTATTTAGCTCTCGCTTTTCTTTCACTCACTGATCAGGAATATCTATATGCCGATTCATCTACGGGGTTAGAAGGATGGCAATTGCTGCACATTCTTCTGGCTTTGTGCTGTGTTGGATGGTATTCAATGAGATTGCGTCATTATTTTTATCGTAAAACTTTCTGGTTTGAACTAAAGGAGATATTGCGGACTTTAGTTATTTTTGGTGTAATCGAAATTGCAGTATTATCATTTACAAATTGGGAATTGTCTCGTTATTTATGGATTCTTACATGGTCATTGATTTTATGTTTAGTACCAATAGCACGTATGTGTACTAAACGTATATTAGACATATTAGGGTTTTGGAAAAGAGATACGTGGATTATCGGTAGTGGGGATAATGCATTAGAAGCATATAAAGCAATTAGCAGTGAGGCAAATTTAGGCTTAGTAGTGGTCGGGTTTATATCTAGTGAGGAAAGTATGCCGGACCTTTCTAAGTTTAATAATATACCTATATTGTCAAACGATATTAATTGGTTATCAACAGTTGACCGTAAAACGCAATTCATAGTTGCAGTTGAGGCTCATCAGAGTGATATTAGAAACACATGGCTTAGAAATTTCATGATAAAGGGATTCCGCTATGTGTCTGTTATACCTACATTACGTGGTATGCCTCTTGATAGTACAGACATGTCATTCATTTTTAGTCACGAGGTTATGATATTCAGAGTTCAACAGAACTTGGCGAAACTATCATCGCGATTTCTTAAACGTCTGTTTGATATTTTCGGGTCTTTATTTATCATTCTTATTTTATCCCCAATAATTATATATATTAGCCAGAAGGTGAGAAAAGATGGGGGGCCTGCAATTTATGGGCATGAACGGATTGGTAAAAATGGGAAGCCTTTTAAGTGCTTAAAATTTAGGTCAATGGTTATCAACTCTAAAGAGGTGTTAGAAGATTTACTTCTTAATGATGCCTCTGCAAAAGAAGAATGGGAAGCTACATTTAAATTAAAAAATGATCCGCGTATAACGAAAATTGGTGCATTTCTTCGAAGAACTAGTCTTGATGAATTACCACAACTTTTTAATGTTCTTAAAGGTGAAATGAGTTTAGTTGGGCCCAGACCAATTATCACTGCTGAACTTGCGAGATATAATGAAGAAGTGGATTATTATCTGTTAAGTAAACCGGGTATGACAGGCTTATGGCAAGTGAGTGGTCGAAGTGATGTTGATTATGAAACACGAGTTTATCTTGATGCATGGTATGTGAAAAATTGGTCGATGTGGAATGATATTGCAATTTTATTTAAGACAGTTACAGTTGTATTGAAAAAAGATGGAGCATACTAATATTATGTCAGATCTAAATTCCACCCAAATTGATGGCTTTCATAATGAAATGCAAGATTTAATAACTGTTTATATACCGACTCATAATCGATCTGATTTATTAATGAGAGCCATTGAGTCTGTAAGGAATCAAACATATAAAAACATTGAAATTATTATTTGTGATGATGGTTCTTCAGATGATACGCAGCATGTTTTATTAGATTTGGCTAGTAAAGATGGAAGAATTAAATATCTAACGAATGAAAAGCCTAAAGGCGCTTGTTATTCGAGGAATAGGTGTATTGAAATTGCTCAAGGAGAGTATATAACCGGTCTTGATGATGATGACTTATTCCTTCCAGAAAGATTAGAAAGGTTTATTGAATTGCATAAAAAAACTGGAGCCAATTTATTGTGTTCCGATATGATATTCCGGAATGAAATTAATGATAAAAAATGGAATGGAAGAAGCGGAACTATTACTCTCAATATGATGGGGTATAAAAACTATGTCGGTAACCAAATCTTTACTAAAACAAGTTTTATGAAACAAGTTGGTGGTTTTGATGTTTCATTTCCGGCCTGGCAAGATTACGATCTTTGGTATAGACTGATACATAAGTTTGGACCATGTTTAAAAATAGATGAAGCAACTTATATTGTGAACATTGAAAGTGGTAGGCAACGCATCACCACAAGCAGCAAAGCTCATCAAGGTTATAAAAAATTCATCCAAACCCATTCAAAAACATTAAGTAAAAAACATATTAAGTCCTTATATATTCAGGATATAAAAAACAGAGGGGATGTTATAACTTTACAAGATATCCTCAACAATTTTTCATTTATCAACTTGCTGTTTTATATTAAAGGTAAATTGAAATAATTAACATTCAATGGTGTTACTAACGTTCAAAAATAACATTAAATAAGTCAATCATATGAGAGTAAATAAATTATTGCCTGTTAGTATGGTATTTAGCTTTTTAGTGCCAATTGTTGGCTTGATTATGTCATTTTTGTCATTAGATAAAAAAAGTATGAATAGAATTCCATTCATGCTAGTATCACTATTTTATTTTTTTATTTTGATAAAAACACCTCCTTTAGGAGATCTATATAGAAGATATCTTGAAATAAGTGAGTACAACAGGAATACAAATATATTAGAAATAATAACTCAACATCCAGATGTATTACTTTACATACATGGATATATATTTCAATATTTCAATATTCCTTTTTTCTTTATTCCTGCAATGTATGGCGCTGTGATGACATATTTTTATATGGCATCATTTCGTAATATGCTATTGAATAATGAATATTCTTCAGAAGAATCAACGAAAGATAAAGGGTTTGTTTTTACGCATGTTATCGTTTTTTCGGCATTGAATATCCTAAACTTGGTTTTAGGTATTCGCTATGGAGCGGCAATGGTATTTATTATCTATGCCATAACATGTTTTTATTCACGAAGCAAAGCTAGGTTCGCTGTTTTTTCATGTTTATCGCTATTAATGCATTTTTCCATGATTTTTATTCTTATATGTTTTTTGGGTAGTAGATACATCAAAATTAAAAAAATTTATATTATTCCGCTGGTTTTTATTTTTTATTTCCTGAGTTCTTTTGTGTTGAGAAGCGTTCTTCCTGGAATTTCATTTATGGGAGTAGGTGACTACGCTATGGGAGGTTATGTTGATGGTGTTTGGAGTGAAATACCAACAGATACTAATACGCTGATTCTAGCCTATCTATCACGAGGATTAGGAATACTTGCATTGTTCTTTTATCTAAAAGATAAAAATGAAATGTTAGTAATTGATCGTTTTTTAAATTTTGTTATTCCGGCTTGTTTTATAATGTCTATATCCTATACGGCATTGAATAGATATATAAATATTGCTCAGGCATTTCTTATGTTGAGGGTTTGTTATATGTATCTTTCCAATGCAAATATATATTCTCATTTACGAGTTATATCTAATAAAACACTTAGTTTACTTAGATATTACTTGTTAGCTTTTGCAGTTTTAAGCATGGTGATAATTAATGTGTATACTCAACGAAGGACATTGATTATGGGTGGTGGTTGGGTATATGCCTATACTAGTCCTGTTTTCCTCCTTAATTACAGCACTACTGATTTTAAATTATATCTTAAAGATATTGATAATGACGGTTACTGGATGTCGGAATAAATAATAGACTATGAAAAAGCAAAATAAAAATATCCTTTTTATTCTCCCAAGTATGAAAAATGCTGGGCCAGTAAATGTATGCTTGACAATAATAAATAATCTACCTTCAGATTATAATATTACATTACTTTCATTAGGCGAGGGTGAAAGGAGAGCTGAATTTGAAAAGAAATGTAATATAGTAGTATTTAAAAAAACAAGCCTATTTAAGATATTGAATTTTTTATATAGAAACCATTTTGATATCATACATAGTCATTGCACAATATCTGACATATATAATTTTCTTTGTTTCAAGAAAACTAAAAAAATTACCACTATTCATAATTACTTTGATGTTGATTTCGTGCAGACTAAAGGTCTTATTAAGGGGAGATTAGAAGGTGTTGTCGGGCGTTATGTGATAAAGGATTTTATTAAGGTTGCATGTTCGAATGCCGTTAAAGATTATTGTACTGAAAGATTTTCTTTAAAAGGAATGATTGCAATTCCAAATGGTGTAAATGTCCCTGTTTTTAGTAATTTTGATATAGAGCATAAAAATGATGACTCTGTGAATTTTTATTATTTGGGTGTAATAAATAAACGGAAAAATGTTGAGGTTATTCTTGATGCATTCACAGAATGGTCAGTTGGCAAAAATGCTAAGTTGAATATTATTGGTGGAGGAGTGGATGAGGAGGTTTTAAAAAATAAATATGATAATGAAAAGATTTTTTTCCATGGTATGATTCACAATCCTCACGAATTGTTTGTTAATTTCGATTGTTTTGTATCAGCTTCGAAAGCTGAGGGATTGCCATTAGCTCTTATTGAATCACTTTCATTAGGAAAAGCATTTATCTGCTCGGACATAGAACCGCACAAAGAAGTTTACAATAACACAACAGGCATCTGTGGGTACCTATTCAACGGTACCAGGAAAGGTTTGATAAAGTGCTATGATGCTTATTATCAGACGCAAGACAAAGGTAAATTAGAAACTTACGCTATTAATACATATTTAAAATATTATACAGGAGCAATTATGGGACAGAAGTATGATGATGTTTATAATTCGTGCCTCAAATAACTGATTAATTTTTTTTTGTGCGAGGATTTATCTAATATGGAATTTCATTCATTTTCAGTTTTGATGTCACTATATTATAGAGAAAACCCGATATACTTAAATGAGTGTTTAAATAGTCTTAATAATCAAACTTTACCTGCTGATGAGATAGTAATTGTTTATGACGGACCTGTTGGCGAAGAATTAGAAAAAGTAGTTAATAAATGGGAAAGAATACTACCAATAAAAAAAGTGATTCTCAGTGAAAATGTTGGCTTGGGATGTGCGTTAAATGAAGGAATGAAATTTTGCTCGAATGAATATATAGCTAGAATGGACACCGATGATATATGCTTTGAGAGGCGTTTTGAAAGGCAATTTGATATTTTAAGATCTGATCCTAAAATAGATTTATTAGGGACTGCAATCATAGAAATTGACGATGATTCTAATACACGCCTTAAAATATTGCCAACCAAAAGTGATGAAATCAAAAAATTTGCTAAACTGAAGAACCCTTTCAATCACATGAGTGTGGTATTTAAAAAAACAAGCGTACTAGAAGTAGGTGGGTATAAACATCATTTATATATGGAAGATTATAATCTTTGGTTAAGGATGCTTGCGAACAATAAAATTTGCCTAAACATTAGCGATGTCTTATTAAAGGTTAGAGTTGGTAAAAATATGCTACAAAGGAGGAAAGGAATAAATTACATTAAAAGCGAATATATTTTATATAGATTGAAAAACAAACTAAATATTGCTAGTCCTTTATTGAATTTCGGCCTTTTCTCTTTCCGAGTGATAATGAGGATTATCCCTACCAAATTATTAGCATTGGCCTATAGTATTGATCGAAAAAATAACTAATAGTTTATAAAAAGGATATATATGCGAAATTTTATTTGGGAAATTTGTCATAATCCGGGTATTAAATCTAAAATGGTTGTGTTACTCTACCGGCTCGCGACATTGCATACCAAGCACTATGTTATATTCTATCCTATAACATTTTGCTTTGTTATTCTCAATAAGATTATTAATGAGGTAATTATTGGGGTTGAAATACCTTATCAGACGAGAATCGGTAAATGTTTTAGAATTTGGCATGCTCATGCGATAGTTATTAATAAAGATTGTATCATAGGTGATTTTTTTAATATTCGACAATCTTGCACATTAGGTGCGAATAAAAAAAGTTACCCAGACCGTTTTGTAATTGGCAATAATGTCACAATGGGAGCTCATTCTTGTATTTTAGGTGATGACATCACTATTGGTAATGACGTAATAATAGGAGCTGGAGTAATACTAATGGAAAATATACCAGCGGGACATTATGTAATCGGCTCTAAACCGATTGTAAAAAAATTAAAAAACTTTTAAAGAACATTGGCGGTTAAAATATGATTTCTGTTAATTTGACAACGACTTCTTCAAGGCTCGAGTTATGCGCCGCAACAATCTGGTCTTTAGTTCATCAAAATATGCTTCCTGATAAAATAAATCTATGGATTTCCCATGAAGCGTATATGGCTGACCAAGGTATAAAATGTGCTCCTAAGTGGGTAAACGAACTTAATAAAATACATGACATCGTATCTGTGCACTTTGTTCATAATACTGGACCTTACAGGAAAATTTTTCCTGCTCTAATAAACTCTGTGGATGATGATATCTTAATCTATGCGGATGATGATGTTATTTACGGAGCAAATTGGTTATCAGAATTAATAAATGAGTTTAACCGTCATGAACAGAGATACGTTGTAGCATCCAGAGTAAAATGTATTAGAAAGAATTTTCTTGGATTAATTCAAAGCTATAATATGTATAAAATTCACCAAAAGAATGAAGTAATTGAGAAAGATTTTATTATTACCGGTGTTGGTGGCTGTGTTCTTACAAAAAAAATGTTCAAGCAAGAATATCTTAACAACTGTGATTTTCTAAAAATAGCTCCGAAAACAGATGATCTGTGGATTAGTAAATTGCTTATTTTATCGGGATCTGCGGTTGCTGTCTGTCCGGTTGCACTTAAATATGTTCAGGAGATTCAACATTATAATTTTGCGTTAAGCCAAACGAATACAACTATAATAAATGGTGGATTAATTTATAAGTTATTCTCTAAAATAAAAAATAAAATTCTTGGTTATATTGGTTTTCGTCTTTCAAATAATGATAAGGTTAGAGCGAAAATTGACACTTACTTTAAAGAAATGCTATAAGTATGTCAAAATCTATGATGTCATCTATGTCTTCTTTAATTTTACATAGGTATCTTCATTTGTTGAAGTCGATTTTAGGGTGGGTGTTTTTTAATGACCTTAATCAATAATGTAAAGTGGGTTTCGTTTTCTCAAATTACTAAAGTTTCATGCCAGGTCGTAGGGCTTTTTGTTTTCTCGAGGTTTTTAAGTCCTTCTGAATTGGGGGTAATGTCATTAACCTTGATTGTTGTCAATTTCATAAATATAATACGTGATATGGGGTCTTCTGCTGCAATTATTCAGCGCGATTGCCTTACTGAGGGATTAAAAAATAGTATTTTCGTTTTGAACTCTGTACTTGGGATCGTATTGTGTATATTAACTATTTTATTCTCGCAAAAGATTGCCATTTTTTTTCATGAACCGATTCTTGCTCAAACTTTAAAAATAATATCTATTGCGTTTGTTATCAATAGCGTAACTTCCGCACATTTAGCTCTGTTAGAAAGAGATTCAAAATTTAATAGAGTTGCCTTTGTTGAAGTTATCTCATCGCTTATTTCATTGGCAATAGCAATAATCTTTGCTGCCAATGGTTTTGGTGTTTTTAGTCTGGTCATCCAAACATTATTATATGCTATTTTTACCGCTTTAGGATTTTGGATATCCTCAAATTGGATTCCACGTCTAAGATTTAATGTTAGTGATATAAAATCTATTTTTAGGTTTAGCTCAAATTTAGTTGCTTTTAATTTTCTAAATTATTTTTCTAGAAATAGTGACCAAATTATCATCGGTAGATTTTTTTCATCTGCTACACTTGGTCAATACTCACTTGCATATAGATTGATGTTATTTCCAATTCAAAATATAACATTTGTTTTAACTAGATCTTTATATCCGATATTGAGTAGGTCACAGTCAGATGATAAAGGATCATTTAATATTTATATTCAGACATTAAGAGTTATATCCATTATCATTCCACCTCTAATGCTCGGTCTTGCAATTGTAAGCCATGAGTTTGTTCTTGTTTTTCTTGGAGAAAAGTGGTTTTTAGTTTCTACATTATTAATGTGGCTCGCTCCTGTAGCTATTATGCAGTCGATGGTTAGCACAACAGGTTCTGTTTTCATGGCTCGAGCTAAAACAAATATCCTTTTATACATATCTATTTATAATGCATTTTTGCAAATCGGTGCATTTATCATTGGTGGTTTTTATGATATCAATACTCTCGTTATACTGTATTTAATCGCCAATGTATTAATGTTTTTTCCTAATATGTATCTCGCTATTAGAGTTTTAAAAGGCAATTACCTCATTTTTCTTAAAGTTATTACAAAACCAATAATTTTTTCTTTGGTGATGGTCTCTGTAATTTTTATCTATTCACTCCTTATTTCAAATCTATCCATATCAGTAATTGTGATATTTATTACGAAAATTTTAGTCGGAGCAGTTGTTTACATAACATGCTTGTTCATTTGGGAAAGAGATATTATTTTTAAGTTATTAAAGAGATAAATAATATAGTGATCTATTTTTAGATCACTATATTTTTTTCATTTATTAGATGTTTGGTTACTCTCTCTCCTAAACAGATTATCCAAAATATTTTTTGATGGTTCATGACTGAAACTAGGTGAGTATAACATAGATAAAATTTCCAATGCTGCATCCAAACTGACTGGCGGAACGATAGGTAAGTTTTTGAATCGCGGATCACTAACAATTACATTATTGATAGTAAATAATCCTAATTCATTTAAGAGACGTTCAGTCCATCTTTCAGAGTAAAATATTGTATTATTTATGATTATTTTCTTTAAACCATTAATCATTGGAATTGTTTCTTTATTAATTAAATAGGTTGTTTCTAAGAATTTCCAATAAAAAAGACAACCTTCAATTGTTAAAGTCGTCGGACCACATTTATTATTATCAGTAGGATACGCGCCGATTATAAATATGTTACGTGAAGAGATTGTATCTATAAAAGCGCAATTTCGAATTACACAATCATAAACATATCTATTAGCATTTATTTTTACTGAATCAGGATTTATAGATGATGCGTCTCGCATTAAACCATCATTAAATGATATTACTTGTTCGTAAAGATTATTACCTGTACCATACCTACGAGTATAATACCATTCTTCATCAGTTATATCTAAAGGTTTATCTATTGAATATTTGCTTTTAAAAATAGTTCTTGCCATAGGTCCTGAAATAAACATGACATTCCTTGAATTATTTGATGTATATCCATGTCTTATTATACAATCCCAACAGTGATAATCGAAATCGATAGCCATTCTGTCTGGATGCCCAGGACCTGAACCATGTATGCTAAAGTATTGCCCTATAATTTTATTACATAGGGTAAACCAAATTGGTGCATCCCATTGCGCCTGTTCGGCCAATTTATCTTTCTCGGAATTGTAAACGTCTGTTCTGTAACTCGAGTAATAAATATTTTCGAAACCACTTGTATATTCATCTTTTAAATCGTAATTACTATTTTTTGATGCACATTCATTCCAGGCAGTATGCTAAGTAAAACAAACTGTTTCCTTTAACTAAACATTTTGTTTCCTTATAGAGAACACTTTGTTTCCCTTAACAAAACAGTTCGTTCCATTATATGAAAACAAAGTGTTTTTCTATACTGAAACAAAGTGTTCTCTAATGCTGGAACAAACTGTTCAGTGTTGTGAACTAACGGATTAAGTATATAAAGGGTATTTATTATACTGTTTCTGTAGACAATGGTCTGTCTTGTCCTATAAAAGACGGGGAAAGAAGCAGGAAGCAACCGGGTACGCTCGGAAGGGTGAGGGTAAAATTTGCCCTCACCCTTTTTATTTGCTCTCACTCACCCTTGAAAGGGCGATGAATAGGGAGTTTCAGAAAAGCGGTGATAGTGGTGAGGGCAGGTTGAGTAATTTTTTGTTCTACTACTACTCGAAATGCAGGGTACCGAAGAACTCCGGGCAATGGAAGTTCGGCTTCTCCAGACCTATCGGATTCCAGGAAAGGAAATGGGGAGTCTGGAGCTTGTCACCGCATTTATAAAAATTGGCACGGAGCGTCTTTCCATCCAACGAAGTGATGTCATGCAGGAAGAAAGCGGAATAAGGGATGACCAGGGCCACTTCCCAGGCACACTCACCTACCCTTTCGTCGAAAGCCTTACGTCCCAAAGAAGCCCAACGCTGTACTTTATCGAGCACCTCTTGCGGGGCATGCTGGCGGTTTCCACGTCCGGCACCCGCACCGATAAGCAGCGTTCCGGCACAATTACACTCCATATTGTAGTACACTCCGTCATCGGCAGGCACAGAGAAGAACTCTACACACGCATCTTCCCAAACCGGACCGTTATCGTGGCCTGCAACTGCGCGTACACTCGCTTCCCTTACCTTGAAATGCAGCAGAATGGCATCTTCCGTATGCGCTATGCGGAATTCCACATCGGGAGTATAAGGAAAAGCAGCCCAATTCACTGTGTTTACGGGCTGAAACGCCACCTTCTCTTCATCCATAAGAGCCGGAACCGACTCTACCGGTATATTGGCCACACTTACTTTCTTTACATTCAATTCTTTCATTTTACTATTTTGGGGATTAATTGCAGATAGCGGCAACATGCAAAGAGCTGCCGCTATCGTCATTAAAAACTTTTTCAGATACATGAGTCAATGAATTTTTTCATCTCCGGTGTATGCTCCTCCACGCTCTGCAACAGTTTGAACTGAGCCTTGGTACGCACAAGATTGTGCTCCGGATACTGGATTTTATAATAAGTATCACCGTTGATATAATCTGCCAGGAAGCGTACGCACTGCATGTATGGGAACAAGGCAGCCGCATAAGGCAGATTCTCAATCTCTATCGGCAACAAGAAGGATTTGCCCGATTCCAGATAACCCTTGGTAAATGCCTGGAATATTTCCATATTGAAGTTCACATTATCCAGATTCTTGTCGTCTTCCAACCCCGTGTTGGCACCTGAGCGAAGGAAATCGCCATAATCGGAGAAGATGAAGCTGGGCATCACCGTATCCAGGTCGATGACACAAAGCACCGTACCGTCTTCGTCGAACATCATGTTGTTTACTTTCGTATCACAGTGGCATACCCGTTTGGGCAGTTTGCCTTCACGGTACAGACGTTCTGCCTTACACATTTCATCAGCGCGTTTTTCTATCTCATCCAGAAAATACCGCACCTCCTGCACACGTCCCGCAGCATCGGCAGCCACAGCGTCACGGAGTTGCTTCAGGCGGAACTCCATGTTGTGGAAATCGGGAATTGTCTCGCCCAATGTATCTGGAATGTCGGCAAGCATAGCCTGGAAATTACCGAAGGCAGTTCCCGCATAATAGGAATATTCGGGGTTCACCGTCTCGTAAGTCTTGGCACGGGGAATAAAAGTCATGATACGCCAGTAGTTCTCACCGTCATACCAATAGGTTTTCCCTTCGGCCGTGGGGATGAAATGAAGCACTTTACGCTCGACATCGGCCTCTCCTTTCTCTTCCAGCTTCTTACGGATATGCCCGGTCACAGCCTCGATATTAGACTGTAACATCTCTACATTCTGGAAAATGGCATGATTGATACGTTGCAGAACATAGTCCGGCGCATCGGCCTCAACGGTGGTCACTTTGTACGTATCGTTAATCAGGCCTGAGCCTAAAGGCTTGATTTCACGAACCGTACCCTGCATTTGAAAATGAGATACAATAGATAAAAGGTCTTTCATGATAATAAATGAATTAATTTGTTTACAAAGATACGCCGATTGCCATCTATCAAAAGACAAGTATCGTTCGGCGCGCTTCCAAAATTATACATTTATCCAAACATAACCGCAAAAACTGCCTAATAAATAAGAAGTCTTGTACAAAATATACCTATATTTGTAACTGAAACCTTAAAAACTACCCGAAAAGTGCGAACGTTTATCATCCGGCTGCTTCTTGTTTCAGTAAGCATGATTGCTGCAACCCTGCAGGCGCAGAACATCACCTTCAACCATCTGACAACCGACGACGGTCTGTCACAATTCTCCGTGAACAGCCTTTACATCGATGAAAACGGTGTCTTATGGATTGGAACCCGAGAAGGCTTGAACCGTTATGACGGAGAAGACATACAAACTTACAAGCTGCAGAAGAACGACCCTTACAGCCTTTTCTGCAACACCGTGCTGCGCATGGCCGGCAACCGTAACGGAAAAATCTACCTGCTCTGTACGGAAGGAGTAGCCGAGTTCAATCTCGCCACCCAAAGATTCACCACCCTGCTGCAAGGAAATGTACACAGCATATATTACAAAGAGGCCCTTTTCATCGGAAAACAGAATGAAATCTACCGCTATAACGAGCAGACCGGGAACTTTGACCTCTATTACCAGCTTCCCGGAAAAAGTCTGGAAATCTGCTGTATGCATCTGGACAATGGACAAATGTGGATTGGAACGACCACCAACGGAGCATACCGCCTGCAACTGGACAAGAACGAGCTGACCCACCCCATCCTGAAAGGCAACATCACCAGCATATACCAAGACAGCGAAGGCGAGTTATGGATTGGCAGCTGGGAAGAAGGGCTGCACCATGTAAAGACCGACGGAACCATCGAAATCTTTGAATACGACGCAAAGAACCCTTACAGCATCTCTTCCAACTTCGTGCGAGCCTGCTGTGAAGACAATCTGGGAAACATCTGGATTGGGACATTCAACGGATTGAACCGGTATGACAAAAGTACGGGACTCTTCCAGAACCACACTGCCAGTGATGCCCAGAGCGACGGACTGACACACTCTTCCATCTGGTGCATCGTAAAGGACAACCAAGGAACGCTGTGGCTGGGGACCTACTTTGGCGGCGTCAACTACTTCAACCCCGAGTACGAGATATACAGCCGCTATATGTATTCGCCCATCGAAAAGAAGGGGCTGAGCAATCCGGTTGTAGGCCGCACCATCGAAGACAAGGACGGCAATCTGTGGATTGGCACCGAAGGGGGCGGACTGAACTATTACAACCGCCGTACCCGTGAGTTCAAATGGTTCCGCCCGGAAATCGGTCCCAACAGTATTTCCCATAACAACATCAAGGCTCTCTATTATGATGCCTCCAAAGACATCATCTGGATAGGAACCCATCTGGGCGGACTGAACAGACTGGACATACGCTCGGGGCGATTCACACACTACCGCATGGAAGCAGGTAATCCGGAGACCTTGCCTTCCGACATCATCCGCGATATCGCGCCTTACCAAGACCACCTGGTGATAGCCACCCAAAACGGAATCTGCCTCTTCGACCCTGCCAACGGGAAATGCCAACAACTGTTCCAGGACAGCAAAGAAGGCAAAAAAATCAAGATGGTGGCAGATGTCACTTTCGACAGTAACGGTACGCTCTGGATTGCAGCCACGGGCGAAGGTGTGTTCAGCTACCGTTTCGATACCGGCAAACTGACCAACTACCGCCATGATACTGCCGACCCACACAGCATCAGCAACAACAATGTAAACAACATTACCCAAGACAGCAAAGGCAATCTGTGGTTCGCCACTTCGGGCAGCGGACTGGACTTATACCGCCCTGCCAGCAACGACTTCGAGAACTTTGACCAAGCGAAGAACGGCCTTTCCAGCGACTGCATCTACGAGACGCAGGAATCCCCCACCAGCGGCAAACTGCTGCTCATCACCAACGAAGGCTTCTCCATCTTCGACTACCGGCAAAAGGCATTCCTGAACTACAGTGCCGAAAACGGTTTCCCAATGACTGCCGTCAATGAGAATGCCCTTTGCGTGACCCGTGACGGAGAAATATTCCTGGGAGGCACGCAGGGAATGATTTCTTTCCACGAAATGGAGTTGAACTTCACACCAAAACCCTACAAAATCATCCTCTCCCGCCTCATTGTGAACGGAACGGAAATACAAGTGGGAGATGAGACCGGTATCCTGCAGCAAGCCTTGTACTGCACCCCCGAGATTACGCTCAACGCTGACCAGTCCATGTTCAGCATAGAGTTCGCCACTTCAAACTATGTAGCCGCCAACAAAGACGACATCATCTATAAGCTGGAAGGCTTCTCCAACGACTGGAACAGTGCCCGTGGACTGCACAACATCACCTATACCAACCTGAACGCCGGAACCTATAACTTGATTATAAAGCCCAACGGAAAAGACGAGAGCCTTTGTCCGCAAGTCCACCTTACCATACACGTGTTGCCTCCCTACTACAAGACTCCCCTTGCCTATCTTATCTACCTGATAGTGACGGGAATCCTGCTCTGGTATCTGGTGCGTACCTACAAGTCCAGAATCAAGTTGCGTGAATCACTGAAGTACGAACAGAAGCACATCCGTGACGTAGAGGCCCTGAACCAGTCAAAGCTACGTTTCTTCACCAACATTTCCCATGAATTCCGCACCCCGCTGACACTCATCGTGGCCCAAGTGGAAACGCTGATGCAACTCCAGAACTTCACGCCTGCCATATATAACAAGGTACTGGGCATCTACAAGAACAGCATACAGCTACGGGAACTCATCACCGAGCTGCTCGACTTCCGCAAGCAGGAACAAGGGCACATGAAGATAAAGGTAAGTCCACACAACATCGTGAACTTCCTATACGAAAACTATCTGCTTTTCCTGGAATATGCCAGCGCCAAACAAATCAGCCTCTACTTCGAGAAGGAAACAGACAGCCTCGAAGTATGGTATGACCAAAAGCAGATGCAGAAAGTGATAAACAACCTGCTGTCCAACGCCGTCAAGCATACCAAGGCGGAAGACAGCATCACCCTCAGCATCAAGACCGAAGGCAGCAATGCCGTCATCCGCGTGACCGATACCGGCAGCGGCATAGATGCCCGGGAAGTGGACAAGATATTCGACCGCTTCTACCAGATAGACCAAATGGACTCTACAGATGCAAGCAAGACGGGTACGGGTATCGGCCTGGCATTGACGAAGGGTATCGTGGAGCTCCATCACGGCACCATCCGTGTGGAAAGCGAACTGGGCAAAGGTAGCAGCTTCATCGTAAACCTGCAATTGGGGAACGCACAGTTTGACGAAGAGCAAATAAATAAGAATGCAGACAGTGTGCAACAAATAGAAATTCCCAAACCGGAAAACGATGCCCTGCTCAAGGCGGAGCTGGAAGAGAGTGCTCCCATCAAACGACTCCCGGATGCAAAAATCCTGATAGTGGAAGACAACGACTCCATCCGCGACATGCTGGCAGGTATCTTCAAGCCCTTCTACGAAGTGCTGACTGCGGCCGACGGAGCGGAAGGACTCGCACTGGTGCGCAGCGAAATGCCCAATATCGTAGTCAGCGATGTAGTAATGCCCAACATGTCGGGAACGGAACTGTGCAAACAGATAAAAAGTGACTTCAACACCTGCCATATCCCCGTGGTGCTGCTCACTGCACGGACTGCCATCGAACAGAACATCGAGGGACTGCGCATCGGTGCGGACGATTACATCACCAAACCGTTCAACACCAATCTGCTGATTTCGCGCTGCAACAATCTGGTAAACTCGCGTATTCTTCTGCAGGAGAAGTTCAGCAAGCAACCACAGGCTTTCGCACAGATGCTTGCCACCAATCCCATAGACAAGGAGATTCTGGACCGCGCCATGACAGTCATTGAGAAACATCTGGACGATACGGAATTCAACGTCAACGTCTTTGCACGTGAAATGGCAATGGCACGCACCAATCTGTTCACCAAGCTGAAGGCTATCACCGGGCAAACTCCGAACGACTTTATCCTGACTATCCGCCTGAAGAAGGGTGCCCTGATGCTGCGCAACAATCCGGAACTGAATATCACCGAAATTTCGGACCGGATAGGTTTCAGTTCTTCACGCTATTTCTCCAAATGCTTCAAGGACATTTACCACGTCAGCCCGCTGGCCTACCGCAAAGGAGAGAATGGAGGAGAGGAAAGTACGGAAGACAGTGAAGAGACATCTTAATATTGTACATCAAGCCATCGCATGACACGGTTTGTACTTTTTCTCCCCTCCCTTGTACTTCCTTATACACCCGATTCCACAAAACCTCTTACCTTTGACCTCAGAATTACAATCTAAAGTCAAAGAACTATGAAGCATTTTTCCCCCTTGTGGTCTCTGCTTCCCGGTGCAGCCCTGATAGCGGGATGCGGAAGCCAATCTAAAGACAAGACTTCGGAGCACTCTCCGCAGAAGCCCAATGTAGTATATCTGATTGCTGATGACCTGGGCATCGGCGACCTGAGTTGTTACGGTGCCACCAAAGTAAGCACTCCCAACATCGACCGCCTTGCCGGACAAGGCATGCAGTTTACCAACGCTTATGCCACTTCTTCCACCAGCACCCCTTCCCGCTTCGGCCTGCTGACGGGCATGTATCCCTGGCGACAGAAGAATACCGGCATTGCTCCGGGCAATTCCGAACTCATCATCGATACCGCCTGCGTCACTATGGCCGATATGTTCAAGGAAGAAGGCTACGCCACTGCAGCAGTGGGCAAGTGGCACCTCGGCCTGGGCCCTAAAGGCGGTACAGACTTCAACCACTCCATCAAACCGAACACCCAAGACATCGGCTTTGACTATGAATACATCATCCCCGCTACCGTCGACCGCGTTCCCTGCGTCTTTGTAGAGAACGGACATGTAGTGGGTCTCGACCCCAACGACCCTATCACTGTGAGCTACGACCACAAGGTCGGTGACTGGCCCACCGGTCTCGAAAACCCCGAACTCGTCAAGATGAAACCCAGCCAGGGGCACAATAACACCATCATCAACGGCATCCCCCGCATCGGCTGGATGACCGGCGGCAAATCTGCCCTTTGGACAGACGAAGACATTGCCGACGTGATTACAGACAAAGCTAAGAACTTCATCACAGCCCATAAAGACGAACCTTTCTTCCTTTATATGGGTACGCAAGATGTACATGTTCCCCGCGTGCCACATCCGCGTTTCGCCGGCAAGAGTGGTTTGGGCGTACGTGGCGACGTCATCCTCCAGCTGGACTGGACCGTGGGTGAAATCATGCACACTTTGGACAGCCTCGGCATTGCCGACAACACCATTTTTGTATTCTGCAGTGACAACGGTCCCGTCATAGACGACGGCTATCAGGACCAGGCACGCGAACTGCTGAACGGCCATACTCCCATGAAGCACTACCGCGGTGGGAAGTACAGCGCTTTCGATGCCGGTACCCGCATTCCCTTCATTGTACGCTGGCCCAATGGCATCAAGCCCGGCAAACAACAAGCCCCCTTCTCCATGATTGATGTATACGCTTCATTCGCCGCCCTGCTGAACCATCCGCTGGAAGCAGGCATCGCTCCCGACAGCCGCGACCAGCTCAACAACTTCCTGGGAACCGATACTGCCGGATGTGACTATATTGTACAACAGAATCTGGACAATACACTCTCCATTATCCAAGGAGACTGGAAATACATAGAGCCCAGCGACAAGCCGGCACTGGAGTATTGGACAAAAATAGAAATGGGCAACGCCCCGCAGCCCCAACTGTACAATCTTTCCATTGATCCGTCCGAAAAAGACAATGTGGCAGAAGCCCATCCGGACAAGGTAAAAACGCTCTCTGCCCTACTGGAAGAGGTGAAGGAAGCAAAGAACCAAAGTGAAAGGGAATAAAAGTACAAGAGTGGTATAGTTCGCAAGTTTTGTACGAATTCGTACTTTTTGCGAACTATTAACTAATGCATTTGTATATTCCATCCCCTACATTTGCGATGTGATTCAACTCTGAAGTGAGTACAAAACAAAGAAACAACCTTTATTAATAACTAATTAAATTAATATTTATGAAACAGAAATCCAGCTTCTTTAAAGCATTAGGTATTATGTTGCTTTCTGTCCTATTTGCCACGCAGGCCAATGCACAGAATCTCACAGTAACAGGTACAGTGACTGACAACTTAGGTCCGGTGATTGGTGCTTCTATCCAGGTGGAAGGAACAAGTAACGGATGTATCACAGACATTGACGGAAACTACACCCTTCCCAATGTTCCGGCAAACGCAACTCTCGTATTCTCCTATATCGGATATCAGACACAAAAGATTGCCGTAGGCGGAAAGACCAAAATCGACGTAAAACTGGCAGAAGACAGCCAATTGCTGCAGGAAGTTGTCGTAGTGGGTTACGGCGTTCAACGTAAGAGTGACCTGACCGGTGCAGTTGCTTCTGTAAAAGCAGCAGATGCATTGAAGAATACCCCGACCGGTAATGTATCCGATGCATTGCAGGGACGTATGGCCGGTGTATCAGTTCTCTCTGGTTCCGGTAATCCTACTGAAGACAATACCATCCGTGTACGTGGTATCAACTCTATCACAGCAGAAACCGGTCCTTTGGTTGTTATCGACGGTTTCATCGGTGGTTCCCTTCAGTCGTTGAATCCTTCCGATATTCAATCTATCGAAGTATTGAAAGACGCATCTGCAACAGCTGTTTACGGTTCTCGCGGTGCAAACGGTGTCCTCTTGGTTACTACTAAAAATCCTGACAAAGATAAATTGACTGTATCTTTTAATGCTTTTGCTAATATCAAGACAGTAGCTAAGTATGCTGACAACCTCTCTCCATACGAATATGCCAATTTGGTGAACGAATTCGGTAAAGAAAAATTTGGTTATGAAGACAACCACTATTACAGTGCAGCAGAGCTAGAAGCTTTCAAGAACGGAACAGCAGGTTTCGATTACTCAAGAGAAATTTTCCGCACTGCAGTTACCCAGAACTATGAACTCTCTATAGCCGGTGGTGGCGAGAAAACCACTTTCTTAGCATCACTCCGTTATCAAGATGACAAAGGTATCATTAAAGAATCAGACAGTCAAATCTACAGTTGGCGCTTGAAGATGGATACTAAAATCAAAAAATGGTTGACAGCCGGACTGAATATTTATGGACACTATCGCAATAATACAGCTCCCCGTATCACACAATACGATGGTTTGATTCAACAAGCCATGTACTTCCCTAGCACAATCTCTCCTAAAAAGGAGAACGGAGAATATAACAACGCCTTCTTTGATGGCAGTCCAACCTACAATCCTATGGGATACATTTGGGAATCAAACAACTCCAACAAGACCATTAATAATCGTCTTCAGGGATACGTACAGTTCAATATATTGGATGGACTAACATTCCGTTCACAATTAGGTGTCCTATTCGACAACCGACTGAACACTTCAGTAGAAAACGAAGATAGCTATTACAACTACAAGAACAAAATGACCCAAGGACAATCGCGCAGTTACTGGAATACTTCCTGGCTGAACACCAATACACTGAGTTATGTCAAGGAGTTCAATAAAAATCACCGTATCAATGCAACAGCTGTATTCGAACAATCCTACGATAATAATTACAACCACACAAGTACTGCCTATAATCTGGATTATATCGACCGTATTGGTATTAACAACTTGGCATGGTCTGACGCTAATCTTGCCGCTATCGGTTCAGATCGCATCATCAATACATTGATGTCAGGCATGTTACGTGTCAATTATGTATTCATGAATCGCTATATGATTACGGCTTCCATACGCGCCGACGGCTCTTCACGATTGAAAGACAAATGGTGTTACTTCCCTTCCGCCGCTTTGGCTTGGGATTTGAAACAAGAAAACTTCTTGAAAGAGAACAGTTTCATCGACCAACTAAAACTTCGTTTAGGTTATGGCTCCGTAGGTAATCAATCAGTAGAAGCTTATCGTATTTACTCCAAAATGTCACCCGTAAGAAACAGCGATGGCAGCACTTCCTATAAAGTAGACCGTCCCGCCGCTCCTTACCTAAAATGGGAACGTAACGACCAGGTCAATGTCGGTATTGACTTTGGTATTCTCAATGGTCGCGTTCGCTTAACAGCCGATTGGTACAACAAAGTATCCAAAGACATTCTACTGGAACTGGCACAACCTACCCACATGGGATACTCGTCATTACTTATGAATTCTGGTGAAATTAAAAATACTGGTGTTGAATTTACTATTAGTGCAGACCCTTTTACCAATAAAGATTTCAACTGGCACACAGACCTTACTTTGGCACACAACAAAGGTACTTATGCCAGTATACCAACTCCCAACCACCGCCAACAGCAAGCTGGTAACTACCAGAACCAATTATTCCAAATGATTGAAGGTGAAAAATTAGGGACATTCTGGGGATATACCTTTGACGGTATCTGGCAGGAAGATGAAGTAAACGCTCCATTCATTGATGCCAACGGGAACGCCACTGGTGAGACCAACGGTAAAGTATATGGAGTTGTTGCAGGTAATTCTAAATATATAGATGTCAACAAAGACGGAAAGATTAACACTGAGGACCAAGGCATTATCGGTTGCGGACAACCGACATTCAACTGGGGTTGGAACAATAGTTTCAATTACAAGAACTTCGACTTTTCATTCTTCGTAGTAGGCTTCCACGGATTCGACATCTATAATGCGACCAAACAGATAGGCTTCGGTCTCATCGGAAGTCAACAGGTAGCTGGTGTAACCCCAATGCGTGACTTCTTGGACCGTTGGACACCTACCCATACTAATACGAATGTACCAGGTTTTACCAATGGAGGAACCGAAAACAAAGATTTCTTCTCCACGCGATTTGTTGAGAACGGAAGTTTTATCAAGATGAAAAGTATTACCTTGGGTTACACATTACCAGAATTGGCTTGTAAAGCATTAGGCATCAGCAACCTGCGCGTATATGCTTCTATTCAAAACCCGTTCCACATTACCAGCTATTCTGGACTGGATCCTGAAGCTACCATGGGTAGTCCATTGGTACAAGGTGTAGACTGGGGTGCATATCCTAACAGCCGTAACTACCTCATTGGTTTAAACTTTGCATTCTAATGATTAACTTTATTAAACAAAAGAACGATATGAAAAAATTAGCATATATAGTAATTACAAGTAGTATGTTCCTCACAACCTCTTGTGTGGACCTGACTCAAGAGCCACAATCCTTCATTACAGAAGAAGAATATATTGCACGTATGGATTTGACCAGCCTGCAACAAGCTACAACAGGGCTTTACAACGATTTATGGAATGGTAACTACGGATTCAACTGCCGCTTGCAACGCATCAATGTATGCGCAGATGACATTACATATCGTGCAGCAAAAGCCAACAATGAACTGGCTAATTACTACCGACTGACCCCCAATATCACAGCCAACAATGCAGACTACAAGACTACATGGGAATTATTCTTTACTGTAATCAACAACGCCAACAAACTCATCAACAAAGCGGTGCTTCCTGAAGACGCTACCTTAGCCAAACAATATGAAGAAGTATTAGGTGAAGCCTACTTCCTCCGTGGATTGTCTTATTTTTATCTGGTACGCATGTATGGTGATTTACCTCTGATTCTGACGGAAGAAGACGCTGCCACTAATATGCCGAGAACAGCTGTAGCCGACATCTATGACCAAGCTATTATTCCAAGTTTAAAAAAGGCAGTAGAACTGTTACCGACCAAGAGCCGTAGCGGTTTTAGCTCCACTCCCTCTAAATGGGCAGCTGAAGCCTGCCTCGCCGACGCCTACATGACTATGGCAGGCTGGCCTTTAAAAAAAGGACAAGAATATTATAGCCTGGCAGCTACAACAGCCAAAAATATCATAGACAACTCTGGACTGTATCTGACCGAGAGCTATGCTGAATTGTGGAAAGAAGCCAACAAAGAACAAGCCAA